>OGYC01002458.1_pt1 | contig 12815 bp, 12 predicted proteins | sample 1576461 | NCBI WGS metagenome assembly OGYC01 (sample SAMEA3541569, study PRJEB24748) | human gut metagenome | biome: human gut; feature: human-associated habitat; material: faeces | place: China | collected 2012 | reverse complement strand
AAGCGTACCGGAACACCTGCTGCTGTGATGGAAGATCAGATTCCGGAGGATGTTGTAAAGGATCGTTTCAACCGACTTTTACATGAAGTTAAAAGCTTTGGAAGATGACGGCTACGTGAATATCCGGTCAACTCCACGTCTTTCTACGATTAATGGTAATGAAGCCAAAATGTCGATAGGAAAGACGGAGTACTATAAAGAAGAACGTCAGGATTATTTTGGCACACAAGACCCGCAACTCTCGAAACAGATAACATATAAAGAGGTACAGGCAGAGTTGTCCGTGATTATTCGGCCCGTGGTAGCCGGAAACGAGAGCGTGAGTTTGAACGTGAAAGTTGAACAATCCGATTTCACGGAAAGAATCTCGGACGAAGGGCCTCCCGGCAAGACAAGCCGGAAATTCGAGTCGATCATTCAGGTCATGGACAGGGAAACCATTTTATTGGGAGGCTTGGAAGAGGAATTGAATAAACGTTCTACAAAAGGAGTCCCCTTCTTATCCCGTGTGCCCGTGATTAAATGGCTATTCGGTTCTAACCAGAAGTCGAGGGAAAAGAATCGGTTGAATATTTTAATAAAACCTGTTATTATTAGATGATAAGTTCATGATATTATGGTAGATTTAAAACAATGGATATTGGGCTCGCGAGCCGTGGGGGGCGAGTTCGAGTTATCTGGCGAGGAGATTCGTTGGAGAGCTAAAGTCCTGCGGTTCCGTAACGGGAATATAGAACAAGGTCCGGGGTATTCTTCTGAAAATTCAAGTTTTGATAAATTGAATCTACCTCGTTCTCCTCTTGTTCTCTTGGTGAACGGGAAAAACGTGATTGCCAAGAAGGTCCCGTTCTCGGATGATTTCTCTATGTTATCTCGCGTGATACCTGCTTCGCGACAAAAAGAGTTCGTGTACCAGCTTTATCCTATTGATGAAAAATATGCCTGGATTGTTCTCGTGCTAAAAACGGATCTTGATCGTCTTCTTGAAATCTTGAAATCTTCTCGTTGTTTTGTAGAGGGTATATGGTTAGGTATGTTGACGATTGAAACAATCTTACCTGTGATAGAATCTATTTCTTCCCGGCTTTATGCTGGTAGTTACACTCTTCAGGTTGAAGCGAATCATTTGGTAGACGTGGTACACGAAGGTGGGGAGGCAGTATACTCGTTGAAAGGAGGAGAGCGTGTCGATTCCGGGTATATACCGGCATACACGGCGGCTGTCCTGTATTTTTCTCAAGCCGGCTCGGGAATTTTGTACCACTATTATCCTTCTCGTCAATCAGATAGTTTTAAGTTCCATAGAAGTTTTAAATTGTTGTTGGTAAGTTCGCTCTTGTTAGTTAGTAGCGTGTTACTTGTTAATAACCAGATTGCTAATAAAAGAAGAGTGGAGCTTGAGAGCTACAAGAAACAAATTGGCACGAATCAGAACTTACTAATGGTTATGGATTCCTTGGGGAGCAAGCAACAAGAGTACGGTAATTATATATCGAGTAAAGGACTAACGGAGGAGAGTTATTTCGCTTACTACATCGATCGTGTTGCTGGGCTTGTCCCCGGTGGGATAAGGTTGTTTTCCCTTCAGGTAAATATCCCGGTGAGAAAAGTTAAGGAAGATGAGTTAATAGAATATCGCCAGCGAGACTTGTTGATCAAGGGAATAACACCTTCGGCTAGCGAGGTTGATTTATTCTTGAAAAAATTGCAGGTAGAGAAGTGGGTCACGAGAATCAATTATCATGATTACTCGTCGAGAGAAGGATGTAATATGTTCACGATAAATTTGGAATTTAATAGAGACTGATATGCTAACGGAAAAGATGAAAACAATTTTACTTTTGATTAGCTTTCCTTTCGTGGGGATACTATTGTACTCGTCGTTCTTGTCTGAAACTATTATCTTGGGAAAAGAAATAGAAAAGGTTAAAATCAATATCGAGAGAACTCGTGATTTGGAAGTTGAATGGGCAAAATTAAACAAGGAGGTGGCTAAACAGGAAGAAATACTAAGACATGCTCAAGCCACGGACTCTCTTGACCTTTTTTTCTCGGATATCAGTAAATATTGCGAAGCTAATCATGTCACCTTGACGGATTATCCTTCCTTGCATTCCATCAAGCAAAAAGAATACACGTGTAATACCAGAATCGTAACCTTCGAGGCTTCTTTTCATTCTTTGTTACGCTTGATTGACCACGTGGAACGAGAGAAGCGGGGGCAACTGAAAGCTCTCTGCTTTAACTTGACACGAACAACCAGGAATCGTCCCCCGTGTTTGCAATTGATATTGTACGTTCAATCTATATCGTTATAGTATCATGAATAATAAACTCACTATATCTGTTTTGGTCGTTTTGATCGTGATAATCTGGGGAACTATAGCTTTCAGGATAAAAAGTTATACCCCTGTAAAATCTACAATATTGCCGGTATCAGAATCTTTAGAGATGGATACCGTTCTACACGTGGAGAAGTTATACACGTTACGTGGTGATTATCCTGATCCTTTTTTGGGAGGACATGAAAAGAAGAGTTCCCTTGGTCTAGTGGTCGTGAAAGAAAAGAGAAAGATCATTTGGCCTGATTTAACATACAAAGGATGCGTGGCGGGAAAAAGTAGATTAGCCATAGTAATAAAAAACGATCGAACTATTTTTATGCGGCGAGGAGAGATTATAGATGATATCATACTGGAACGGGTAGAAGAAGATTTTATCGTGCTCAAGAAACAGGGAGAAAGAAATATTATACGAATATCAAAATTATCGGAGGAAATACCATGAAACAATTTTTATTGATCACTTTTTGTTTGCTTGTGCTGGAAGGGATGTTACACGCCCAAGACTTCCGTGTTCCAAGGAACCGTACCGAGCGTGTGAATAAAGGGGACACCGTGTACGTGTTCCAGATTTTACTGGAACCCTCATCACGATCGTGTCAAGATAAGCTTTTTTATTATTGGTTTGCTGATACTTGTATTAGAAAAAATCAAGGGACGTGGAAAGGAAAATTACTTGACGGGTTGTTTCAAGTGTTTTTGAGAGAGGGTAAATTAATAAAAGAAGGTTTATTTCACGAGGGATTGAAACAAGGCACGTGGAGGGATTGGGACAATGATGGCAAGATGATAAAAAGCGAGAGTTGGAAAGATGGTGTGTTGCACGGGATGACGTGGAGGGTTATTAATGATTCGATCCAGTTGGAAACGAAATTTCGAAAAGGAAAGATAACAAAGCGGGATTCTATTAAAAATACAGCGAAATTATGACTAAGATAAAAGGAGGTGTATTGGTTTACGTGGTCGTGATGTCTCTTGTGGTTTTTCTAGTAATAGGCTTGATGTTGTCACGGGATTATCAGGAGTATTCCCGGTTGGATTTGGTTGTCGAAAGGGACTGGATCAGGGATCAGGTTCGTTCTGTCGTTGTTATTCTGGAAAAAGAACCTGAAATACTGGATACGATGAGAACGATTCTTCCGGGGCTTCCCGTGCGTGCGAGGATATACAGGGAAAAATGGGGATTGCTTGAACTGGTAACCGTGGACTCCTCGACTCCCCGGCTACAAGATACCACGGTTTTGTCTTGCATGGAGGTTCTCGCTATTTATGATAGTACGGCTCTTTATTTGGCGGGGAACTTGAATTATCTATCGATTGCAGGGGATACAGAACTCCGGGGAATATGTTATTTACCCTCGCTAGGTATACGGAGGGGATACGTTCAGGGACAGGGGTATTACAAGGATACTCTAGTGTATGGGGAAATACGTCTTTCCGCGGACACACTACCTCGACTTGCTTCTCGTCACGTGATTGATTTTGATGAGTGGTATTCGTTTCAGGAAAGTTTTGATGTAGAAGAAAATATGAATTGTTCCTTTAAGGAAAAGGAGGTCGTGTGTTATTCAAGGTTTTCCATGGTTTTAGAGGATAACGTGCTCAAGGGAAAGATAAAATTGATCTCGGAAGAGAAAATCACGGTTCGGGCAGGGTGTAAAATTACAGATTGTATTCTGGTAGCGCCGAACATTGAAATCGAGAAGGGCTTTTCGGGAAGATTACAACTTTTTGCTTCTGAAAAGATCAAGCTAGACACGGGGGTATTTCTGACATTTCCTTCTGTTGTCTATCTAAGATCTCCTGATAGAACAACGTTACAGGTTTGCCAGAAGGCGAATGTTACGGGCAGTGTTATTGTTGTCGGAAGCCGGGAAGCCCTATGCTTAATGGAGCGTGATGCCGTAATCCAGGGACAACTGTATAACGAGGGATGCACGCAATTGGAGGGGGAGATCGATGGAAGCATTTACACGGGTAAGCTAAGATTCTATAACGAGTGGGGGCAACACGAGGATATTATTCTCGGTGGCAAAGTGGATCGGTTTGGGATACCCGCGGAAAGACCGGCTTGGAATTTATTTGAAGAAGACTCGAAAAGGATTGTTATTAATATGTTGGAGTAATGGTAAAAATGAAATTGAGAGGGAATACTTTGCCTGAAGTTTTGGTCGCTTTGCTTGTTTTATCGTGCGTGATGATCATCACTTTTCAAGTATTGGGTCTGTCGAGGGGCGGAAATACATTTGAAATAAAACAGGAAGCGATTATCAAGATGAATGTCATGATAAACATGAATACCGAGGATTCTGTTTTTCAGGATACCGTGCAATGTTCTCGTTTACAAATTCGTGTAGAACAACGTTTACATGAGATTCCGATGTTGAAACTCCGGCGTGTCGAGTGTGTTGACCCGAATGGAGTGATATTGTGTTTTCGAGAAATTATAAAGTAATGACTCATGAAATGGAAAGGTTTTACGATAGTGGAAATGTTAATCGTGTTGTTAATGACTTCTTTGTTAATAACGACTATGATCGATTTCGGTCTGCAAATCTTTAAAATTCAAGAGGAAGAAAATGTCGCAAGTGAAAGGCGGACAAGCCAAATTAATCTGTATTCTGTTTTAGTTGCAGATATGTGGGATGCGGATAGTGTTGACGTGAAAGGGCGACATCTATATATTCGGGTTCGAGAAATGAATATAGAATACCAGCTTGATACGTCTTTTGTTGTAAGAATCAGGGAAGATACTCGGGATACTTTATTCACGAGTGTTACTCGTGTTCACTACAAGACAGATTTACTTGAATTAGAAATAAAATGCAAGAATGGAGAGGCACGTGTGCTGTCTATCCCGCGAGGATTTATATACCAATAGGAATATGACAAGATTGATTGATATGAAAATCGAGACCCGAGGAAATTATTTTTCAGGCATTCCCCGGAAAAAACGATCGAGAACTTTAGCCGGGGTACATTTCAAAAAAATGTTTGAAAGTTCTCCGAGATTATCCATGAAACTAAAAGAATTCTTCTACACGGAACTGTTTATGTTACTGGATTCAGGAATAGATTTAGGAAGTGCTATAGATATTATTCACGAGGGACAAAAGAAAGAGGCCAACCGGAAAATGTTTGGCGAGTTACACGAGAACGTGATTGCTGGTAAAAGTTTAAACGAGAGTTTGGAAGTAACGGGGCAATTTTCTCCTTATGAGCGTTATAGCGTGAAGATCGGTGAAGAAACGGGATGTTTGACTAAAGTGCTAAAAGAATTGAGCGTGTACTATTCAGGTCTTGTCGAACAACGTCGTAAAATTACCTCGGCTTTTTCCTATCCGGTTGTCGTGATTTGTGTGGCCGTGGCAGTAATATTTTTTATGGTGCAATTTGTGGTTCCTATGTTCGAGGGGGTGTTTGCACGTTTCGGACGGGAATTGCCTCTTTTGACGAGGTATGTTTTGAAATTAGTCGGATTTTTAAGAGGTAACACGCTCTTGTTCCTAATGGTGGGTTCGTTATTTGGCGGTGTGATATACAAGTTTCGAAACCGAGTGTTTTTCAAGAAATTATTCACTAACTTTTTATTGCGGGTTCCCGTGCTTGGCAAGTTAGTTATCGCTTCTTTTATGAATCGATTTTGTCAAACCATGTCGTTACTCGTGGGATCGGGGATTCCTTTGTTGCGCTCCGTGAACATGGCAAGCGAGATGATAACTTTTCTTCCACTACAAAGCGCCTTGAAGGGTGTTGAGGATAGTATTTGTCACGGGAAATCACTTTATGAAAGTCTTTCTGGAAATAAATTTTTTGACCAAAGAACGTGTTCCTTGATCAAACTTGGGGAAGAGATTAACGGATTGGAAACAGCTTTTAATCGTTTGGCTTCCCAGTACCGTGAAGAACTAAAACATGGGCTTGAACTGATAAATAAAATTTTGGAACCTATTTTAATCGTGTCAATCGGTTTTCTGGTTGCGATTATCTTGATCGCCATGTATCTGCCCATGTTTAACATGGGAAATAGTTTATACGTGTAAATATTTATAATTCATTATATTAATAAATGGGGATAACTATATTGTTTTTTTTCATTTGTCTTTTTTTCTCGTTGAGCGCTTTCTTGTTGTGCTATAAGAAAATATATGCGGAAAAATATTTACTTTTAAAAAAAAACGAAGGTGAGTTGGCGAGGAAAATAAGTGAAATGGAAAACCAGTATTTAGAATTAGAACAAGAGTTCATGTTGAAACAAGAGCAGCTCAACAAATTGATGATTCATGAAGATTTGTTTCAATTCTTCGAGAAGCAAAATATGCTATACCAGGTTAAATTGGATATTCTTATCGATAAACACCAGGATGAATTGTGTCACACGGGATTTTATAAAGACTTTAAAAATTTGAAACGCCAACTTCGTGTGGAGCAATACCAAGGTATACATCAAATCATTGAAAAATGTGATTCAAGATGTTTGAAAAAAATAAAGGAAAAGATGCCTACATTATCAGAAGAAGAAATTTTATTGATTGTCCTTATCAATTACAAGTGTCCGGTTAGTAATATTTGTGCGGTTCTAGGAGTAACTGAAATGACTTTGAATAAACGAAAGTCAAGGCTAAAACAAAAAATACTGACATATTGCAGGTCTCTGGTTGATGAAACGGGAACGTTAAAATCAATAATTCAAGAGCTTATGAACGGGTATATGATCTTGTAGTTTGCAAAAAATCACGTGTGTCCTTTTTGTTGTTTCGATATGTGGTTGATAGTTAGTGTATTAGTTGTTTTTAATAAATAATATTGTCACGATATGTCCCCCTAGATGTCACAGGATATAATTAACATGATAGATTCGAATGTTATAATTTTAGATAGAGCGCTCGCGTAAAATATATTATTAACTTAAACGTTATGACATGAAAAAGTTATTTTTGACGTGTGTCTATCTTTACTTGTGTGTTGGATTATCCTACACGCAAGTGGTAAAACCAAGCGAACAAGCACAAGGTTTTGCAGGTTTTCAAAACACTTCCGTGAATTATAGCACGGGTACGTTCAGTTATAAAATCCCCTTGTTTGAATTATCATCGGGGGATTACAAATTACCAGTGATGTTGTCTTACACGGCGAATGGCGTGAAAGTAACAGATCGGCCGGGTTTGTATGGTTACGGTTGGAATTTGATTTGCGGGGGTGTCGTGACACGAACCCTTCGTGGTGGTTTAGCCGACGAGAAGTATCATTCCGGGTACGCGTATGAAGGATTAACGTCGGTGAATGATTCGATTCGGAAACTGGTAAGCCAACATTATAAAGATGGGGAATCGGATATTTTCACTGCCGTGTTTAATGGGAAGATAGTACATTTTATCCTTGAACCGGTTGGTAACTATAAAGTTCGGGCAGTGCCTCTTGAAAAAACAAACGTCAAAATAGAGGATAACACGATGGGAGAAATCCTCCAGTGGAAAATCACTGACGAGGACGGGGTCATTTATGTATTCAAGGAGATTGAAAGGACTGAAAATGTAGGCTTGGAAGAAGGGGTTTCCCGTAATAGTGTGATGGGTGAGAGTTACGTGTCTTCATGGTACTTGACGGAAATAGTGTTGCCTAATTCAAAGAATATTGAATTCAAATATACCGGTAAATATTCTGATCCTTATTATGAGCCGAATGATACTTATTCGACCTTGTATTACTCGAATATGGCAATGGGTTACGAGTACGGGCGTCCACTGGTGGAAAACACTTTTGATGTGAAACCTTGGGAAAAAGAAATACAGAACTCATTTGACCTAATCAATTTTTATGCAGCAAGAACAAGCTTGGAAGCACAGGTACGTGACACCAGATATATGATGGATGAGTTAGCTTTGAATAGATTGAACTCCCTTGGTTGTGGTCTTTTGCCCAGTAATACCGGTGAGATTGTTTTTATTGACAAGATGATGGGATTGATGACTAATTTGGAACAACTGGGAGGAAATGTTGGTAGCAAGGCTGTGGATGCGGTAAATCAGTGTATGTCAAGTATACATAGCTTAACTGGTACATCTATAAATTACCAGATGTTGTATAGTGCTTTAGAAAGTTTGAAACGGATATACATTAATATTTTGACGACAAGAGGTAATCGTTTTTGTAATCCCGCGGGACAAGCAAGACAATATAAAATAAACACGAAATGTCTGACAAACGTGCTTTGTGGCGATCGAGAAATAAAACTAACCTATACCAATTACCCGAGTGCAAGGATGTTGACAAATATCGTGTTATTTACACATGCGAGAGACACGCTTGTGAACGTTGATTTTGACAGACGTTCTAGTGATATTTTAGGAGGAATAAAAATAACAGGAGCTAACGACACTGTTGTGCAAACCCAGACGTTCTCTTATTATGACACGGATAATCACACAAGGGGAGCGGATGCGTGGGGATATTATAACGGGGAATCAAAAGGTGTTGATGTATTAACTATTTACGGGATTCGCTATCCTTTTATTTATGTACCGGATGTTTCTAATCAATTTGAGAAAAAAATGGATGATTTTAGATTGGGAACTTGTGAAGAGGAGCACTTGAAAAAATATAGTTTGAAAACGATCAGCACTTCGGCGGGAGCAAGAATTAATATTGATTATGAACGGAACTGGATTTTCTGGCGAATAAATTCTTCTTGGTGGGAAAATGCTGACTATAGTGGTTTACGTGTAAAAAGTCTGGCAATTTATGATGGAGACAATAAGGTGGATAGTGTTTACTATCATTACACGAGGGAAGGTGGTGAGAGTACAGGGAAGTTAGTCGTTACAGGATTAAATAACGGGTATACTCTACGATATAATTCCGTTAGTGATGAAGGTATTTATTCTTCTCCTTTTATAGATAAAATCTTATGCGGTTTAATACAAGATGATGGGATGGCTATTTTAAGCTCAGGGAATAATGGCGTTATGTACGATTACGTTCGGGAAGAACGTGTTGGTCGTGGTAGTACCGGGTATTACTTTTTAATACCACAAAATGCCGTGTCCGGGAAGGGTATTCCCACGGAATACTCGTACTGGATGTATGGGTTACCGTTAGGTTGTGTAGATTACGATAATAGGGGGCATATGGTCAGGATGGTTAAAAATAAATATTATGCCTCTTCTTCCCCGTCTCTTGTTGGTGTGAATGCTAATTTTGTACAGATGAGCTCGGTTCCATACCCTTTCTCTAGTATAAAATTGCAGTTGAAACCTTATGGTTTTTATATTGACAAAGAGAAGGTTAAAATAGAATATCAACGTAAGTCTCGTATTTATCTTTGTCGAGATGGTTTAACTACTTATTATATAGACCCGTATGAACATATATACAAGCCTAATATACTTCCCCGAACGAATATAATTATTCCGGATAGAAGTTACAACTTGTATTACGGGGGAAAAGTAGTTTTGAAAGAGCAAGAGATGTACACGTTCGCTAGCACGTCTCCGGTGGTTGCTTTGGATACTCCCAAATATAATGATTTTTATGGATCGCTACCGTCAATTCCTTATCAATTAAATAAAGAGACTTATTACTATGGCACAAATCACACGCTACCGGTTAAGATCGTGAGGGAAAAAAGTAATGGAGATCAACTGGTGGAATACACAAGGAGAGTGGCTGATGTGAACCCGGTCTCGGGTAGTTTCCCTGAAATCATCAAAATGAAATCATACAACATACTTTCTCCTATTGTTCAGCAACAGGTATTTCTCACGAGCCAAAATACTTCATGCAAAATAGGAGAAAGCGTGATCGAATATTCCTTGGATACTCTTCAAGGAAAGAATTCCTATTTCCCCTCAAAAGAATATAGTTTGAAAATTGAAAACTTTGAAACAGCTTCTTTACCAGAAACAAGTTCTATAATAAATCCTTTTTCTGAAAATAAATCTAAATATATTAGGACGGATTATTTGCACTCGAAATTGGGAAATAATTTTGTTTTGGTGGAGTCTCGTAAGCAAGGTCAAAATGAAATTACTGTTTATGACCCGGGGAATGGACATGTTATATTATCTAGTAGTAATATTTCTACTTCGAACATTGATGCTAGAGATGTATGTAGAGCACTTGGTTTGACTTCAGTCCAAAGGTCTGCTTTATCTGGGAGTAATATTACAGTTTTATATCCACCGGAATACAAGAGTGACAGTGCTTTTTTGATAGATTATTATAAAACGACAACCTTGCTATTGAAATATGAGAGTGTAAGAAATAATTCTTTTTTTAGAGGCGAGCTTTTTAATGCCGCATTTCGATATATGCTAGGGCTTTATATGAAGAGTCCTTACTCTCAAATAAAAGAATTTCGAGACCTGCTTTTTGCGAACATGAATTTTCCACAACAATTTATTAATGCCTTAAATCAATGTGAAAATATAGACCCGGTTTTAAAAGATAGATTTACGTCTATGTTACAATTTGTACGATATAATGTTACTAGGTTTAATGAAAGTACTTATCGTTTTTTAGGTTTTAAAGGTGACCCGATGGTAGCTGGTTTAAATTTATCTCGTATATTATCTGTAAATGTGGATAAATACCGGGTGTTTAATTTAGCTGTAGTTATGCGGAAAATTTCGGTTTCCGATGAGTCTGTATCATGCAAAGTGACCTATAAGGATGGGTCGTCCCAATCTTTTCAGAAAATATTGAATATTGAAAAAAATGATTGGAGAGTGGGAGTATTAAAGATCGACTTGTCTGAACAACCGACTCCAGAGAATATTGTCAAACTTGAGGTTTGGGCTCCGTTATACGGTGGAATATACGAGGGGAAAATTTATGGTGGAGCTTTGGCTGTGTTATCTCCGGATGGAGTAGAATATGAAGCTTTGTCACAGGATCAACAAGGCCGTATATTCTGTAAATTAAATCACTTGATGCAACTAGAAAGGTACGAGTATGATGGTTTGGGACGAGTAACTAAAGTTTTTGACCAAGACGGAAATTTGTTACGACGTACGGAATATAATGAAGCTATCGTTACTAATAATCTAAAATAGGTATTATGAAAAGAATATATATCATATTGTTTCTCTTGTTAGTCTCGGTTTTAACAAGAGGTCAGTCTTCCGGGCTTGACAGGATAGAAAGTTTTGTACCTGAAGGTCAAGTGATAATTACATGGGAAGCTCAACCTGTATCAATAATTTTTAAAGCGTCAGATTTGTCCGATATTCAACCAACGGCGATGCAAGCAGCGTTAGAGAATTACTTGATGTCAAACTATTCATCGGTTGTTAAGAGTGTTACAGTACAATTTGTAAATCCAAAATTAGGTAGATGGATTATTGAATTTTGGGCAAATAATTCAGCAAGTGGTAAAAGCGTCTATTTTTCATTACCAGAGTTAGTAATCGTGCAATCACCTAAAAATACATTATTGTCTTTTCCGTTTACGGGAGAAAACATCATACCTGAAGGAGGAAGTGTAACACTTCGTCTTGCTTATTCTCAGAAGAAAGTTAAATACAGTCTATTGAAAGATGGCAATGTCGTTGAAATCGTTACCAGTCTAGGGTATGGTATTAGCTTCAACGGGATTACAGAGCCGGGTGTGTACACGGTAAGGGCTGAATACAACGATCTAAGTTTGATGATGGACGGTAGTGTTACGGTGACCAACTTTAATCCCTTGAACGAATACACGATATCCGGGGGAGGAGATAGTTATAATGGAGCAAACGTTGCTTTAACTTTATCAGGTTCTCAATCGGGAGTTCAGTATCGTTTATTAAAAAATGGTGTGCTTAAAGAAACAAAAACGGGTACGGGAAACCCCTTGGTTTTTGAAGTGAATGAAGCAGGTACGTACACGGTGGAGGGGTCTCAAGAATCATTCACGAAGTTAATGTCGGGAAGTGCCGTGGTAAATGCCATGACAGGTTTTCGATTGACTCGTGAATATAATTATACAGCCACGTACACTTATCTTGAGCCAACCACGTCAGTAGAGGCGGCTCGTTCAATCGTTAATGTCACTTATTATGACGGGCTGGAAAGGGAAATTCAGAAAGTAGCCGTTGGAGCTTCTCCGGACGGTTCAGATATCGTTCAACCTGTTTACCAGAGATCTTTCGGGAAAAACGGTAAAACTTTTCTCCCCTTCGTGAAACAGAACAATTTTGGTTCTCACGTGGACGGGGATACCCTTCCCTCCAACTGGAATTCTGTATGTGGAAGCACGGAGGCCGCTCACGCTCGTGGGGAGGAAGTGTATGACAATAGTCCTTTGGAACGGGTAATAAAACAAATCGGTGCCGGAAAGAACTGGCACGATAACGACCGTGCAACTCGTTTCGAATACTCCGCTAACGTGGCAAACGAGGTTCGCTCGTGGGTTGTATCTCCGTCGGGGTCGCTCTCTAGTCCAGGTCTTTATCCAGCGGGCAGATTAACAAAGAAAATCACGATAGATGTACA
>OGYC01002452.1_pt1 | contig 12828 bp, 8 predicted proteins | sample 1576461 | NCBI WGS metagenome assembly OGYC01 (sample SAMEA3541569, study PRJEB24748) | human gut metagenome | biome: human gut; feature: human-associated habitat; material: faeces | place: China | collected 2012 | reverse complement strand
GTAGAACAGACTGATATCAAGGCTGAGTTCAAGCATGGTATTCTGACCCTGTTTGTTCCAAAGAAAGAAGCAAAACCGGCAGTAGAGCAGAAGAAGACCATTGCAATCGAAGGTTAATCCTTTTAAAGCAAAGGGGTTCGCAAAAAATAGTTTAACCGAATAACAAAGCGGATTGTAAATATCCGTCTGATGTAACACAGAGGCCCTGGCAGATGAAGATCTGCCGGGGCTTTTTTTTGCGTTGTGGAAGGCTATTATGTTCAGAGAACCTGTGAATGAAGAAATGTCGCTGTATTATTCCGGTATTTTTAATATATATAAAACCTATTGACATAATAAGAATTAGGTGGTATAGTAACCCAAAAATGAAAAAAACTTTCAGGAAGAAGAACAACGATAGATTTACAGAAAAGGAAAACAGGTATGGATAACAGAGAGAAGAAAAACGAACAGGATACGATCAATACACAGGTTGAACCGCACAATCACAGAGCAATCATTGGATTCGATAAAAACGGTGTTCCGAAAGTTCTGGTGCCGGTCAGCGGTCACACACACAAACATGTAGACGAGAACGGACATGAATACGAACACAGCCACGAGGAAGTTTTCACGGAAGATTATATGAAGGCAGTTGCCGCTTACCGCAAAACATTTCCGACAAAGCAGGATGTGCTGGACAATGTACCGGATCCGGCAGTCAAGGAAATGATGCTGCGTATGGAACAACTGGGATATGATACGGCATTTGACCGTTTTGACCAACAGCAGCCACAGTGTAGTTTCGGACTGAGCGGTACCTGTTGCCGCATCTGTAACATGGGTCCGTGCCGTATCACACCGAAATCTCCGAAAGGTGTCTGTGGTGCAGATGCAGACCTGATCGTTGCAAGGAATCTGCTTCGCGGTGCAGCAGCCGGTGCAGCACAGCACGGTATGCATGCCAGAGAGCTGATCCTGATGCTGAAATGGGCAGCTCAGGGCAAACTGGATATTCCGATCATCGGAGAATACAAAGTCATTGCCATGGCAGAAGCATTTGGCATCAAGACAAAACACAGACAGATCAAAAATATCGCGATCGATCTTGCCGATGCACTTCTTGCTGATTTATCGAGAACAGAGCCGGATGAATACAAAGTGATCACAGCCTGTGCAGCACCGGAGCGTCAGAAAGTATGGAAAGACATGGACATTCTGCCGATCAGTGCTTATCACGAAGTATTTGAAGCTTACCATAAAACAGGCTGTGCAACGGACGGAGACTGGGAGAGCGTGATGAAGCAGTTCCTCCGCTGCGGACTTGCATTCACATTCAGCGGTGTTGTTTCTACTTCGATCGCAACCGATGCACTGCTTGGCGTCGGTGACCGTGTGACTTCAAAAGTAAACGTCGGAGCACTGAAAAAAGGCTATGTAAATATCGCAGTCCACGGACATCTGCCGATCCTGGTAAAAGAGATCGTAAAGGCCGGACAGAGCGAGAAATTCCAGAAACTTGCGAAAGAAAAAGGAGCAAAAGGAATCCAGTTTTACGGCATCTGCTGTTCCGGACTTTCCTCCATGTATCGTTACGAAGGTGTTATCCCGCTGTCCAATGCAGTCAGTGCAGAGCTGGTACTTGGAACCGGAGCACTGGATCTGTGGGTAGCCGATGTGCAGGAAGTTTATCCGGCGATCATGGATGTTGCAAAATGTTTCAAGACAACGGTAGTCACAACACACGATTCCGCAAGACTTCCGGGAGCAGAACATATCGGATATGACCATCATCATTCGAATATCGCGGAAACGAAAAAGATTGCAGAACGCATCGTAGAGCGTGCGATCGAAAGTTTTGAGGCACGAAAAGGTGTGCCGGTATTTATCCCGAAATATGAAGTAGAGGCAGAAGTTGGATTCTCCGTAGAATATCTGTGCAAGAAATACGGCAGCCTGGAGCCGATCGCAGATGCAATCCGTGAGGGCAAGATCCTTGGTGTGGTAAATATGGTCGGATGCAACAATCCGAAGGTACTCTACGAAAAAGCAATCCTGGATGTCTGTGATGTACTTCTGAAAAATAACGTTCTGATCATCACAAACGGATGTGCTTCCTTCCCGCTGATGAAGATGGGTTACTGTCAGACTTCTGAGTTTGCCTACAGCAAGGCAGGAGAAGGATTAAGAGAATTCCTTCAGCCGGATATGCCTCCGGTATGGCATGTCGGAGAATGTATCGACAACACCAGATCTTCCGGAATTTTCGCAGGTATTGCAAATGCATTTGGCAAGGCAATGTACGAGATGCCGTTTGCTTTTGCATCACCGGAGTGGTCAAACGAAAAAGGAATCGATGCAGCACTTGGTTTCCGACTGAACGGAATCAGTTCCTATCATTGTGTGGAAGCACCAATCCACGGTTCTTCAAAAGTCATCGAATTTTTGAAAGAAGGAACAAAAGAAACACTGCATTCTTCTATGGTAGTGGATGTTGATCCGGTATCACTTGGCGAGAAGATCGTAGCCGATATGAAAGAAAAACGCAAACAGCTTGGAATATAAGGAAGAATTTTTATCTGCCTGAAAACGGGCATAGGAGTACTTATGAGAAAATATAAAATCAGAAAGAGTCTGTGCATGCTGCTTGTTCTGACGCTTCTTGCAGTTTCACTGGCAGGATGTGGAAGATCCGAGGCGAAATATACCGCCGACGGCAAGAAGCAGATCATCACGATCGGCTACCTTCCGATCACACATGCACTGGCCGTATTTGAAGAAAAAGAATTACTCGATGCAGACGAAAACAGCGGACTGCAGATACAGCTTCAGAAATTCAGTTCCTGGACCGATCTGATGGATGCATTGAATTCCGGAAGGATCAACGGAGCATCCGTACTGGTTGAACTTGCGATGGCAGCCGTCAGTAACGGACTGGATCTGAAAGCAGTGGCACTGGGACATAAAGACGGAAATGTGGTGATCGTTTCCAATGACATCACAAAGGTGGAAGACTTAAAAGGAAAAACATTTGCCATTCCATCGAATCAGTCTTCCCACAATATTCTGCTCAACGATATGCTTTCGGATGCAGGAATGTCGATAGACGATGTGAATGTGGTACAGCTGTCACCGGCAGAGATGCCGTCCTCTCTGGCAAGTGGTTCGATCGACGGCTATTGCGTTGCAGAACCGTTCGGAGCACAGGCTGTGGTGCAGGATTACGGACATGTGCTTTATGATTCAACACAGCTATGGCAGAATTCCATCTGCTGTGCCCTCGTTATGAATGGAAGTTTCCTTGAGAAAAACAAGGAAGCCGTTGATAAACTGGTTGCCGGATACGAAGAAGCCGGAAACAGGCTTGATGAAACAACGGCAAAAACACTGGCAGAAACCTATCTCGGACAGAATGAAAAAACGCTGGAAGTTTCCATGCAGTGGATTCATTATGACAATCTGGAGATCACAAAGTCTGATTACGAACAACTGACCGAGCGAATGCAGAAATATGGAATCAACAAAAATCCGCCGTCGTATGAAGAGTTCGTATATCAAAATCAGGACAGTGCATCGGATTAACAGGAAAAACAGTGGCCTGATTTTGAGAAGAAGTGCCAGAGGCATTCTTAAATCGATTTGAGAGAAAAGCGAGGAAACAATATTATGTGGAAAAAATGTATCAGAGTTATCGTGTCATTTGCAGTTGTTCTTCTGGTATGGCAGATTGCCTGCACGGTGACCAATGCAAATGCAACGCTGTTTCCGTCTCCGGTCAAAGTCGGAGAGGAATTTGTTCAGTTGTTTACCCAGGGACTGGAAGGCAGTACTTCTCACGTTACCTTACCGGGACACATCCGGATCAGCCTGCTTCGTTTTGCAACAGGATATGTACTTGCAGCCGTATCTGCGATCCTGCTGGGTCTGATCTTCGGAAGCCTGCCGAAAGTATTTCAGCTTATCAACCCGATCCTTCAGATCATCCGTCCGATCGCACCGGTAGCATTTCTGCCGTTCATCGTATTCTGGTTTGGTATCGGTGATGTGCCGGCGATCGTGATCATCTTTATTGCCGGATTCTTCCCGATCCTGCTCTCTGTGGTAGCGGCCGTGCAGCATGTGGATGGGATCTATTATAAAATCGCCAACAGTTTCGGAGTCGGCAAAGTAAAAACATTATTCGGAATTATATTTCCGGCGATTTTTACACAGACTGCAAATGCACTTCGTCTGGCACTTGGAACATCCTGGATTTTCCTGGTTTCCGGAGAAATGGTAGGAGCACAGTCCGGACTTGGATTTCTGATCATGGACAGCAAAAACTGCATGCGGTTTGATGCACTTCTGGCAACCATGATCACGATCGGAGTGATCGGATTTGTATTAGATGGCCTGTTACGTTTCGCAGAAAAAGCGATCAGCACAAAATTTGGATTTGGAGTGTAGAGAAATGTACATAGACGTATCGAATGTGAGTATTTCCTTTGAGGAAAACAAAGAACAGCATACCATTTTAGATGATGTTTCCCTTCAGGTAGAAAAAGGAGAATTCATCTGCCTGCTCGGACCGTCCGGCTGCGGAAAATCCACACTGCTCAATGCGATGGCAGGATTTTTAAAACCATCATCCGGACAGATCAAAATCGACGGTCAGACCGTAGAAAAACCGTCCATGAAATATGTTACCATTTTTCAGAACTACGGACTCCTTCCATGGCGAACCGTGCAGAAAAATGTAGAGCTTGGACTGGAGACAAAAAAACTCGGCAGAGAAGAAAAAAAGAAGATCACAGATCACTACCTGGAAATGGTCGGTCTGAAAGAAGCGGCAAAGAAACGTCCGGCACAGCTCTCCGGCGGTATGCAGCAGAGAGTGGCGATCGCCAGAGCACTGGCAGTCGAGCCGGAAATCCTGTTTATGGATGAGCCGTTCGGAGCACTGGATGCGATCACCAGAATGAAACTTCAGAAAGACGTTCTGAAGATCGCACATGAGACGAACAAGACCGTCGTGTTCGTGACACACGATATCGAGGAAGCCATTTTCCTTGCAGACCGTATCGTGATCATGTCAGCCAACCCGGGCAAGATCAAGAGCATTATGAAAGTCACACTGCCGAAAGACAGAGACCGCACATCAGATGATTTCCTGCTGATGCGAGATAAAGTATATGAGATCTTCCAGATGAAAGAGGAGAGAAATATCGAGTACTTTATCTGATTTATATTGAAGAAAGCCCCAGAGCATCTGCCTTTGGGGCTTTTGCTGTGTGTACAGGGATCTTTTTCGGTTGTTTGTATATTATAATCTTTAAAATACTTATGAAAGAAACATAATAATTTTGTATAAAATAAAAACAAAAAGAGAACACATAAAAATACATTTGACATAAAAGAATAGAAATGCTATTATAAGTACATAAAAGGTGTTGCCGATGACGGTTCGCCTGATTATTAAAAGGGGATGATCGCCCTAGTTTGTCAGGCTAAGGGGCGGTCATTTTTGCGTCTTGGAGTCATGCTTTCCATGTATATACCCAAGACTGTAAAAAGTCGCACACAGTGAAAACACTGCAATCAGGTCAGAAATGGTAAGCATAAGTGGGACCTCCTTTTCCAAGATTTCTCTGAAAGTAAGAGATGAATCTATGTAATCGGAGCTACAGTCTACTCTCCGCAAGAAGCGAACCGCCATACACACGTCAACGTGTGGCAACACCTGTTTTATATTGTAACAGATACACACTTTAAAACCGATACAATTAGAAAGAAATATTTAAAAATAAAAAGTAACATATAAATCGCAACAACGAGGTAATAAATTATGGTAAAATATTTGATTAAGGACACGACAAGAGAAGAGCGTGAGCGGATCGTAGCAGAATCTCTTGGCAATATCGATGCCTCCTGTGATGGATGCAGTTCAGGGATCGTGGAGATGTATCAGGATTATATTGATGGGAAAAAGGAATTGCGTGAGATTTCGATGGAATTTAACGCACGTTATATTTCCGGGGAGGAAGCACCGACGGTTCGTTCTTCCTGTCCGATGAGATAACAAAGGAGCGGATGATGGCAAAAGCGGGCGGAAATTTATTAAACACTTATGTTGCGGATTATGTGGTCTTTGATCTGGAAACGACCGGGATTTCACCAAAGACGGACGAAGTGATTGAGATTTCTGCAGTGAAGGTGGAACACGGCAAGGTTACGGATGAGTTCAGTACGCTGGTGAATCCGAAACGCAGGATTCCTTACGGAGCCAGCCGTGTAAATGGCATTACGGATGATATGGTTGCGGAAGCACCGTTTTTTGAACAGGTTCTGGAAGAGTTTCTGGAGTTTATTAAAGGATTCGTGTTGGTCGGACATAACATTGCCCGATTTGACATGAATTTTCTTTATCGTGATGTGGAAAAGTATTTTGAACGGTCGCTGCCAAATGATTATATTGATACGTTACAGATGGCGAGAAGGGAGCTTCCGGATCTGGAGCATCACAGGCTGACGGATCTGGCAGAATACTACGGGATCTCAGCAGAAGGGGCACATCGGGCATTAAATGACTGTCGGATGAACCAGCAGGTTTTCGAGAAAATGGGAAATCCTGTATACAAAAAACAAGGTACAGATAAAGACGCAGATACAGAAAATAACAGAGGAGTCGATCCGGCAAAAACAGATCGGAACAGCCAGGCACAAAATGCCACACCGGCGGCAGTACGGAAACGCAGTACTTTTAAACTGCGTGCGGTGGTGGAGCGGATCACTTACCAGAATCCGGACAACGGTTATACGGTCCTGAAGTGTGCAGTGAAAAATTATCAGGATCTGGTGACGGTGGTCGGGAGTCTTCTGGATGTCAATGTTGGTTCGGTGCTTCTGATCGATGGAAACTGGAAAATGGACAGTCGTTATGGCAGACAATTTCAGGCGGAGACCTGGGAGGAGACGATGCCGGCGACTGTTTTTGGTATTGAGAAATATTTAGGTTCGGGTCTGATCAAAGGGGTCGGACCGAAATATGCAAAACGGATCGTGCAGAAATTCGGCACAGAGACGATCGATGTGATCGAGACCGATGTCTTCCGGCTGCGGGAAGTGGAGGGAATCGGAGAAAAACGTATCCGTAAAATCGCAGAGAGCTGGGAAAAGCAAAAAGAGATCAAAAATGTCATGCTGTTTTTGCAGGATCACGGAGTCAGCACTTCGTTTGCGGCAAAGATCTACAAGCAGTACGGCAATGAAAGCGTCAATAAAGTCCGGGAAAATCCGTTTCGGCTGGCAGATGATATCTGGGGGATCGGCTTTAAGACAGCGGACGGGATCGCACAGAAACTTGGTTTTGAAAAAGAAGCCTTTGTGCGGCTGCGAAGCGGTATTATGTATACATTGAGCAATCTGGCAGACCAGGGCCATGTCTATGCGACAAAAGAACAACTGATCAAAACGGCAGCGGAACTTCTGGAAGCAGAGGAAGGCTGTGTGGTGATGACGCTGGATCAGATGCTGGCAGATCACGATCTGATCTTACAGAAAGTGGAACTTCCAAAAGAACAGCAAAGATATGAAATGCCGGCAGAGCGAGAACAGCCAGAATGGGAGTTGGCAGAGCCGCAAATAACCGAAGCCATCTATCTGCCGCCGTTTTATTATGCGGAAACCGGTGTAGCAGGGAAATTAAAAAGACTGCTGGAGGCTCCGGCGGCGGATCGTCTGTGGACTGCACTGGAGACGGCAAAGCAGAAAACAGGGAATCCGGATCTGTCGATCGATGTGGAAAAGATCCAGGAAAAGGTACATATGGAGTATGATGAGGTTCAGGCAGATGCGATCCGCAAAGCAGTAGTTTCCAAAGTCATGGTGCTGACCGGAGGACCTGGAACCGGCAAGACAACGACAACGCAGGGGATCATTGCGGCATATCGGGCATTTGGACTTCGGATTCTGCTGGCGGCTCCGACCGGGCGTGCGGCAAAACGTATGACGGAGGCGACAGGGCTGGAAGCGAAAACAATCCACCGCCTTCTGGAATGTCAGCCGCCGGAAGGGTACCTCAAAAACGAAGAAAATCCGCTGGAAGGGGACGTGCTGATCGTGGACGAATGTTCGATGATCGATATCGTTCTGATGAATGCACTTTTAAAGGCGATTCCGCAGGGGATGCGTCTGATTCTGGTCGGAGATATCGATCAGTTGCCGTCCGTCGGAGCCGGAAATGTGCTGCGGGATATCATTGATTCTGAAGTTGTGACTGTGATTCGGCTGACCAGGATTTTCCGTCAGGCTCAGAGCAGCCGTATCGTTATGAATGCACATCGGATCAACGAGGGCAAGATGCCGGATATTTCCAACGGGAAAGACACGGATTTCTTTTTTGTACAGAAAGAAGATCCGCAGGAGACGGCAGACGAGGTCGTGCGTCTGGTGAAAAATAAGCTGTCGCGTTATTATCAGACACCGCCTTCCCAGATCCAGGTGCTCACGCCGATGCAGAAGGGTATCGTCGGAGCAACCAATCTGAACACCATTCTTCAGGAAGCACTCAATCCGCAGGGTGAAGGACTGCGAAGAGGCGGATTTGTCTTTCGCGTAAACGACAAAGTGATGCAGATCCGCAACAATTATGACAAAGAAGTATTTAACGGAGATATCGGAATGATCGATGCGGTGGATGTGGCAGCACGAAATCTGAAGGTCAATTTTGACGGACGTATTGTAGAGTATGATGTCACAGAACTGGATGAGCTGACGCTTGCCTATGCGACAACGATCCATAAAGCACAGGGATCCGAATATCCGATCGTGGTGATGCCGGTGCTGATGAACCATTTCGTGATGTTACAGAGAAATCTGATCTACACAGGAATTACCCGTGCCAAAAAGATCCTGGTGCTGGTCGGAACGCGGAAAGCACTTGCCTATGCCGTGCGGAATGTAACGGTGACAAAGCGGAATACCCTTTTAAAAGAAAGATTGCAGGAAAAAGTTTTAATGGCGGCTGGACGAAGTATGGAAAACATAGTATAATAGGAAAATAGTGGCAGTTTCGATGATAATGTCCGCTTTTGTTTTTAAACAAATACTAAACTATAGTGAAGCAAAATACTAAAGAAATACACCTCTAATCAACTTTTGAAATTGTGAGTACAATGTAAGTATATTAAATCACGGAAGAGGTGCAAAATACTTGCGTATAGAAGAGTACATTCCATTGCGGTTATCCGAATTATGCAAGAAACATGGTTACACAAAGTACCGGCTTGCACAGCTTACGGGAATGTCGCAGACCGCTTTGGGAAAGATTCTATCGCAGACAAGCGTTCCGACAGTAACCACTCTGGAAAAGATGTGCGATGCGTTTGGAATATCCTTGGCACAGTTTTTCGCAGAGGAAGGTGTACACCCGGATCTGACGCAGGAAGAAAAAGAAATACTGGAAGTATGGAGTAGTTTAGATAGAAGGGAAAAGGAGATTTTAATCTCTTTCATACGGACATTAAAGAAATAGGAACAGTTCTTAACGATACGAACTGTTCTTTTTGACAAATATAATTAAAACAAAGTATTCTTTTTAGAGGGAAGATGAAGAATGCAGAAAATTTTAATAGTAGACGATTCAGAACTTAACAGAGAAATCCTGGCGGCAATGTTGGAAACAGAATATAAGATTGATATGGCAAAAGATGGCGCGGAGGCAGTTACGATTCTGGAAAAGAACTGGGAGAATTATCAGATCGTGCTGCTGGATCTGAATATGCCGGTTTTAAATGGATACGAAGTTCTGAAGATCATGAAGGAAAAGCAGTGGCTGGATTCTTTACCGGTAATCTGCATTTCGGCGGAAACGTCGGAAGAGAGTATAGGACGGGCATATGAGCTGGGGGCGGCAGATTATTTTACAAGACCATTTGATACGGCGGTAGTGTTGCGTCGCGTACATAATACGATTGCATTGTATACAAAAGCATCTACCGGATTGCATGATGCGATGGAAATGCTTTCAAATATTTTTTATCGGATCATGAAAATCAATCTGACAAAAGATACTTATAAAATGCTGAAAAATATCACAGATGATCTGAGAAGTCCACTGGATAATATTAAGAGTATTTCAGAGAGACTGACAGAGTATGGAGAAGAATACGTTCATACAGAGGATAAAGAAGCATTTCTGGAGTTTTGTGACAGGACGAATATGCGTGAAAAGTTCGCAGATGGAGAGACAGAGCGTCTCAGCATAAGTTATCGGTGCAGAAGTGGTCAGGAGTTCCGATGGGTTTCCATGGAAGTTATCAAAAGTACAGAGTATGTAGCTGGCAATGAAGTAGTCCTTCTTTATATCCGGGATATTAACGCAGACTATCTGAAACAGTTGGATATGGTTCTGAGCAGAAGTAAAGACTCCGTTGGCATGGTGAACATCAATGTGACCAGTGGAACCTGTGTATCTGGAAGCAGTTCTTTGAAAAAACTGGAATTGCTGGAAAGTGACCACACATTAGATCAATATATAAAACGAATTAGCGTATCTATTCCACAGGAGATTGAAAGAAACAGTTTCATACAAAAATTCAGCAGACAGCATATGCTGGCTTCTTTTGAAAAGGGACATACCATCATTCAGGAAGAATACCCGGTATACAGTGGAGATTCCCAACGCCCGCAGTTGTTCAGGGTAACAGCAGAGCTGGTGCGTAATTCTTTTTCGAATCAGATTGAAGCTATTTTGTATTTTACCAATATTACAGAGAAATATCTGGCAGAAAAGATGCCACAGATTTTATATCAGAAAAGTTATGAAGAAATAGCAGTTATTGACTTAAAACGCAGAAAAATAGCGGTCAGTTCGGCAAAAAGTTTTGATTTTTCACAGTCTTTAGATCATGAACTGGATTACGACCGTTACCTGGAAGAAGTAATCCAGAAATTTGTTCCGGAAGAAGAAAAATTGTTGTTTCAGAATTATGCAGAACTTGCCAATATTAAAAGAGAACTGGATCAAAAAGGACGCTATTCGTTCAGTGCACATCAGTTCAATAAAAATGGAGAGAAATGTCTGATCAATTATACGTATTTGTATTTTAATCAGTATTTTGGAGTGGTTGTTGTAGCAATCGAAGATATTACAGAATTATCTGGTCAGGATGCCCTTACCGGCGGATATAACAGGCAGGGATTTGTACAGAAAGCAGAGCGCGTTCTGCAAAACAGTGAAGAAACGGATCATTATGCAATCCTGTTTTTCAACATCAAGAATTTTAAGGCAGTTAATGAACTTTTTGGAATTGACCTTGGAGATTTTATTCTGCGGGAAATTTATGATGATCTGAAAAATTCTCTTTTACAGCCGATTATAATTGCCAGAGCGGAGGCAGACCATTTTGTGTGCCTGGTAAAACGTGAGACATTAGATTCGGATGTGCTGACCAGACTCTGCACAAAGAAAATTTCCAGATCTGGAAAGACGATCCGTCTGTTCAGCCGGTGCGGTATTTTCTATATAGAAGATAAGACTATGCCAGTCAATATGATGATCGGAAGGGCGAAACTGGCAAAGAAATATATTACAGATGAATATGTTCAGCCCTATAAAGTATATGATTCTTCTATGCAGACAGCTTACATTGATAAAGCAGAGATTGCAGGAGAACTGGCAGAGGGTATTGCAAAGGGAGAACTTCAGGTATATTATCAGCCAGTTGTAAATGCAGAGACCGGAAAGATTGCTTCTGCAGAGGCACTGATCCGCTGGAAACATTCTGAAAAAGGCTTTTTATCACCAGGATTTTTTATACCGGCACTGGAAGAGAGCGGGCATATTTCCGAACTGGATGATTATGTGATCAATCAGGTAAACAATTTTCTGATGGATCGCTACCATGCAGGGAAAAGAGTGGTTCCGGTTTCAGTCAATTTGTCGTGGATGGATTTCTATGATGAGAAGATCATGGAGGATATTCTTGATAAATGCAAAAACAACGATCTGCCGGAGAAACTGATCCGTCTGGAAGTCACGGAGACATCCTACGCAGCGATGGGCGAGAGTCGAAACAGCATTCTCGAGTCCTTCCGTACCGAAGGTGTCAAGATCATGATGGATGACTTCGGAAGCGGTTATTCTTCCTTTGGTATGCTTCAGCAGTACAATTTCGATATCATGAAGATTGACATGAGTTTCATCCGTCAGATTGAGACAAATCCAAAGACGAAAAGTATTTTACGTTTTCTGATCGACATGGCACATGAGATGGAGATTCGCATCGTGGCAGAAGGTGTTGAGACAGAAGTTCAGGCAGAGTTCCTTAAAAAATGCCATTGTGATTATATACAGGGATATTATTATTACAGACCGATTCCACAGGAAGAGTTCCGCAAACTTCTGGATGAAATGTAAAGATTTTTTAACTTGCAATTCAAAAATTGCCATGCTATACTGAAAACGATATCAGAGTCAAAAGTCTTTTGACCCTGGCATCTAATACATGAAGCAGAAATGATTTTCATGCAAATATTTGCCCACCAAGTGATTGGTTAAGCCCATACGGACAGGCGGGGCAGCTGCCGATTGCGGTGAGAGACCGCGTTATTGATTTAGTTAAAAGCTAAATTTTATAAGTCTTTTGTCTGGGAATGCAGATTCTCAGAATAAAACATCACTTGTGAAATGGTCAATAAAGAGTAGGATTGCAAATATTTGCTGGTGGGATGCCAACGACAGACTCTGGAAATAGTTTTTGCGGATGTAAGAATAAAACACAAAGTAGAGCTATCATAAGACATTTAGAGACAGGTGAGGGTTTCACCTGTCTTTTTTACTTTACAGGAAATTGCTTTCCTGTAAAGTAA
>OGYC01002448.1_pt1 | contig 12834 bp, 14 predicted proteins | sample 1576461 | NCBI WGS metagenome assembly OGYC01 (sample SAMEA3541569, study PRJEB24748) | human gut metagenome | biome: human gut; feature: human-associated habitat; material: faeces | place: China | collected 2012 | reverse complement strand
GCGGCTGGTCCTTCATCAAGAAGGCCGGCACCATCATCCTGCTGTCCACCATCTTCGTCTGGTTCACCAGCTACTTCGGCTGGGTGGACGGCACCTTCCAGATGCTGTCCGATGAGCAGATCGACTGCTCCATCCTGGCGGCCATCGGCGGCGCCATCGACTGGATCTTCGCACCCCTTGGCTGGGGCAACTGGCAGGCGGTCGTCGCCTCCATCACCGGCCTGGTGGCCAAGGAGAACATCGTGGGCACCCTGGGCGTCCTGTACGGCGGCGGCGACGGCAGCGTCTACGACGCTATGGCCGCGGCTTTCACCGGTATCACCGCTTACAGCTTCCTGGTGTTCAACCTGCTGTGCGCCCCCTGCTTCGCTGCCATTGGCGCCATCAAGCGCGAGATGAACAGCCGCAAGTGGACCTGGTTCGCCATCGGCTATCAGTGCGTGTTCGCCTATGTGATCGCGCTGATGATCAACCAGTTCGGCGCTCTGTTCACCGGCAACGCCAACATCCTGGGCGTCATCGTGGCGGTGCTCCTGCTGGCCGGCATCATCTATATGCTGTGCAAGCCCTACAAGGAAGCCACCAAGCTGTCCGTTAAGTAAACTGTCCCCGTAATTACCCTCTTACCCCATAGAAAGGAGTGAACTTCCATGCTGCAATGGCTGTCAGCAAACCTGGGCACCATCCTCATCAGTGCCGCCTTACTTGTCGTTGTGATCCTCATCATCCGCTACCTGCTGCGCCAGAAGAAGGCGGGAAAGTCCTCCTGCGGTGCCGGCTGCGCCCACTGCGCCATGCACGGCCAGTGCCACAGCCAGAGCTGCAAGCACTGAATAGAGCAGGGGGGAGGCATCGTCAGTGCCTCCCCCTGCGTCTAAAAGGAGATGTCACTATGACAGAAACCATCCTGAAGGTGGACGGTATGGCCTGCGGTATGTGCGAAAACCACATCAACGACACCGTCCGAAACAAGTTCTCCGTCCAGAAGGTCACGTCCTCCCACACCAAGGGTGAGACGGTGATCCTCTCGGAGCAGCCCCTGGACCAGCAGGCGCTGCGTGACGCCATCGCCGCCACCGGCTACACGGTCACAGCGATGGACGCCCATCCCTACGAGAAAAAGGGCCTCTTTTCCTTCCACAGAAAGTGACCCGTCAAAGAAGCGCCCTCCCCCGGCGCTTTTTTGAGAGCCGACAGTTAAACAGCTCTAACCAAAGCTAGAAGAAGCTAACCACGTATCATCCGGAAGAAATGAGCAAAAATACCGTCGAGCAATATTCGGCGGCACGGAACAGAAAGGAAGTGCGATATGAGCGTCGTGATCTTAGGCGGCAACGAGTGCATGGAGCGTCGTTACAAGGACCTGTGTCAGTCCTACAAATGCTCCGCCAAGGTGTTCACCAAACCCTCCGGCGGCCTGAAAAACAAGCTGGGCAGTCCGGACCTGATGATCTTCTTCACCTCCACCATGTCCCACAAGCTGGTGCAGAGCGCTCTCAGCGAGCTGAAGGGCACGCCGACCCGTATCGAGCGCTGCCATACCAGCTCTCTGTCCGCCCTGCGGAGCATTTTGGAAAAACACGCCGGTTAAGGAGGAACCCCTATGTCCGAAGAAATGGTCGTGCGCCAGTGCGCCCCCACTCTGGCCGGTATCAAGGCCGGAAGTCTCTTTCCCTGTCCCTGCACGGACCGGGATGCACTGCTGGACGAGGTGCGGCAGCTGAACCGCCGCCTCTCGCCCAAGGGCCTGTGCCTGTTGCCCCTCCGCTTTACCGAGGGCAGCGCCCTGCTGTACCTCTACCGCCCCACCACTCTCCGCCGCGATCTCAGCGACGATCTGGCCCGCCGCCTGCTGGCGGAGGCCGGCTATGACGGCGGCAGCTGCGGCCGCTGTGTGGCCACGCTGATCCGCCGGTTCCGGCAGAGCGGTGAGTTCCCTCACGAGGTGGGGCTGTTCCTGAGCTATCCGCCGGAGGACGTGCGGGGCTTCGTGGACAACCGTGCCCGCAGCTACAAGTGCGCGGGGCTGTGGAAGGTGTACAGCGACGAGGCCCGGGCCCGGCGGCTCTTCACCCGGTTCAAGCGCTGCACGGACACATACTGCAAGCTCTGGCAGGCCGGCGCGACGATCGATCAGCTGGCTGTGGCGGGGTAACGATCGAAAGGAGAAACGACAATGAAAAAGACTGCTGTGATCTATTGGAGCGGCACCGGTAACACCGAGGCCATGGCCAATGCCGTGCTGGAGGGCATGACCGCCGCCGGCGCGGAGGCCAAGCTGCTGACGGTGGACCAGGTGAACACCGCCGAGCTGAACGGCTATGCCGCCATTGCCTTCGGCTGCCCGGCCATGGGCAGCGAGGTGCTGGAGGAGATGGAGTTCCAGCCCATGTTCGACGCCTGCAAGAACTGCCTGGGCGGTAAGGCCGTGGCCCTGTTCGGCTCCTACGGCTGGGGCGACGGCGAGTGGATGCGCTCCTGGGAAAAGGACTGCGCCGATGCCGGTGTGAACCTGGTCTGCGACAGCGTGATCTGCTGCGAGGCCCCGGACGATGCCGTGCTGGAATCCCTCCGGGCCATGGGCAAGACCCTGGCATCTTGAACGCTTTGCATCTTCTGCGCCGCCGTCTGCGGCGCCGGGGACAGACTCTGCTGCCGCTGCTGGCCGCCCTCTCCGCCGCAGCGGTGGTATACAGATGAAAAGCACCCCTCAGGCCAGGCGGCCTGAGGGGCGCTTTTTTTACAGCCATTTCTTGTGCCTGAAGAACCACAGCAGTCCTGCCACCAGCAGTATGCTGGCGGCGATGATCACGGGATAGCCCCACTCCGACTGCAGCTCCGGCATATTTACGAAGTTCATGCCGAACCAGCCGGTGATCAGCGTCAGCGGCAGGAACAGCACCGTCACAATGGTGAATACCCGCATCAGGTCGTTCTGCTGGATGGCCAGCTGGCTCTGATAGGCCTCCCGCAGCTGGGCCACCAGCTCCTGCAGCGCGCATACCTTTTGCAGATACCGGCCCGTCCGCCGCCCCAGCACCTCCAGCCGTGCCAGAATGTTGGCTTCGATCAGCCCGTTATCGTTGTCGCACATCTCATCGAAGATGGCGTCCAGCTGCTCATAGTACCGCTTCAGGTGCAGCAGCTCCCGCCGCCACGCGGCGATGCGCCGGGGCGCGTCGTCCTTGGCCTTGCCCTCCAGTATGGTGCTCTCGCCGCCGTTGATCTGGGCCTCCAGCTTTTCCAGATACGCCATGTCGCCCTTGAACAGCCCCGCAAAAAACCGGTACAGCAGCTGCTGGTCATTCAGCGGTCCGCCTGCGGTCAGCGTGTCCACCGCACCCTGCACATACTGCTGTGCCGCCTCGTTCCGGCAGAAGAAAAACAGGTCCTCCCGGTCGATGTATACCAGCACCTTGCCGCTTTTCCCCGCCTTCCGCACATCGTACCAGTCAAAGGCCAGCAGGTCGAAGTCGGCAAAGGCCTCAAAGCTCTCCGTCTGCAATTCACCCACATATTGAAATACGGCGGCGTCCATCTGCTCCGCCACCTGATCCATATCCTTCCACAGCAGCACGCTCCGCATATTGCCACCGTCCTTTCTCCTGCAGTATACCCCACCGCGTCCCCTTCGTCAAGTTGACTTTCCCGCGGCGGACTGGTACAATAGAGCAAGCGCAACACCATTCTGAAACAAAGGAAGTGGTTTTATGCAGTTGACACCCCAGCAGCAGGCCCTGCTGGACGGCGCCCAGGGCGAGACCATGGCCAAGGTGGTCAAGACGCTGGTCATGTACGGCGATACCTTCGGCGCCCAGCGTATGGTCCCCGTTACCAGTGAGTACGGCCACACCGTCATCTCCTTCGGCCTGGCGGTGATGAAGCCGGTCTACGACCTGTACGACCGTCTTATCGAGTCCGGCCTTACCAGCGGTCAGAAATTCACTGCTGACCCCCTGCCCCTGGATAAGCACGTCCCCACCAGTCTGTTGGAGGACATCGTCTTCCGCAAGATCATGTACACCCAGCAGGACCGGTATGAGCAGCAGCTGAAAAAGCTGGGCATCACCGCCGATAACGCCTATACCTGTACCTGCTATCTGCCGCAGGTGGGCAACACCCCAAAACAGGGTGATATCCTCAGCTGGGCGGAGTCCTCCGCCGTGGTCTACGCCAACTCCGTCCTGGGCGCCCGCTGCAACCGCAACAGCGGTATGCTGGAGCTCATGGGCAGCATCGCCGGCTTCGTGCCGGAGTTCGGCCTGCTCACCGACGAGGGCCGCAAGGCCCATTGGCTGGTGGAGGTCAAATGCACCCGCCGGCCCGAGGCCCAGCTTCTCGGCTCCGCCATCGGCATGAAGGTCATGGAGGACGTGCCCTACATCCGCGGACTGGACACGTGGCTGGGCACGGAACTGAACGACGAGAACCGCGCCTACCTCAAGGACTTCGGCGCGGCCACCGCCTCCAACGGCGCCGTGGGCCTGTACCATGTGGAGCACCTGACCCCCGAGGCTAAGGAGCAGGGCGAGGCCCTGCTGCGGGAGGGCTATCGGACCTACATCATCGATGACGCCGAGCTGGAGCGCGTGAAGCGCAGCTATCCCGTCATCTGGAAGGACCCTGCCGCCGCGCCGCAGCTGTGCTTCGTGGGCTGTCCTCACCTGACGCTGGAGCAGCTGAAGGACTGGACGGCGAAGCTCACCGATGCCCTGCGGGCGCAGAACCGCCTGCAGGTGGCCGTTCCCACCGTGTTCACCGCCGCCCCGGCGGTGCTGGACGCCTTCAAGGACACCGTGGAGGGCTACAAGCTGCAAAGCATGGGCGTGATCCTCAGCTACATCTGCCCGCTGATGTACATGAACAACCCCCTCTGCAAGAAGAAGGCGGTCATCACCAACTCCAATAAGCTCCGCACCTACACCAGCGCCCGGTATTATACCGACGCGGAGATACTGGACATCCTCACCGGAAAGGAGGGACGCTGATATGCAGCAGTTCAAGGGCCGCGTGGTGGTCCCCGGCACCTGCACCGCCGAAGCGCTGGTCAGCCATGGCGGCTTCAACACCCTGGCCAGCTACCAGATGGCCATGATGTTCGGCGACAAGCAGGTCAAGTGCGGCGACCAGAATAACCCCGACATCTACAGGAAGCCCATGATCGGCAAGGCCCTCTGCCTGCCCCAGACCATCGGCTCCACCACCGGCGGCATGGTGCTCTTCACGGTGTGCTCCCACGGCAAGCAGCCCGCCTGTATGCTCTTCTCCCTGCCCATCGACTCCCTGGCCGCCTCCGGCGCCATTCTGGGCGATGTCTGGACCGACAGCAAAATGCCCGTGGTGGACTCCCTGGGCGACGAATTTTTGCAATATGTGCAGACCGGCATGACCGTCACCGTGGGTGACGACGGCCTGGTCACCGTGGAGGACTGACATGGACGATATCTACACCAAAAAGCCCGAGGAGTGCGCCTACTCCTTCACCCAGCACACCGCCTGCGAGTTCTTCCCCTGCCACAAGACCGCCCACCCCGAGGATTTCAACTGCCTGTTCTGCTACTGCCCGCTGTATACCCTGGGCAGCAAGTGCGGCGGCAACTTCAGGTACCTGGAAAACGGCGTCAAGGACTGCTCCGCCTGCCTGCTGCCCCATGGCCGCGGCAGCTACAGCTACGTCATCTCCAAGTACCCGGAACTCATGGAGCTGGCCAAGAAAAACCGCTGAGAACGCAAAAAAGAGACCGCCCCGCGGTCTCTTTTTTCATCATTATTTCAGCAGCAGTGTGTGGTCGCCCTTGTTGCACATATAGTACAGCTGGTATCCTATAGGTTCTTTCGTACCATACCAATCGCGGTCCAGTATCACCGTTAGGTGTCCGTCCTGCAAGTTGACCGTCGTACCGTCCAGGAAATTGATCTCGGTCCGCATATCACCTACTTGGGTCCCAACATCCTCCCGAAACTCCCCGGTGGTCAGGTAGTCGATCTGCAATTCTGCGTAATACGCCCGCACGTTGGCCTCGTCCGCGGCCACCTTGGCCTTGTGCAGACTGCCGTTGAACACGGGGATGGCAATAGCCGCCAGCACAGCGATGATCGCCACCACGATCAGCATTTCCATCAATGTAAAGCCGCGGTTCCGTTTCATGGTATCTCTATCCTCCGTATCGCGTCGTGTGTTTCGTGTTCCCGTATTATACACTGCCGCGCCATGTTTTGCAACCCTATTTTCCCGTCACTACCTCCGCAAATCCCTCTCCGAACACCCGCACGGCCTTCAGCGCCTCGTCCAGCGAGTTCCCCGCCGCGCCGATCTCCACCAGCAGGCTCCCGGGCGTGAAGTACTCATTGTAGTCCGAATTCCGCAGCGTCAGCGGCCGCATCAGCGTGGGATAGCGCTCCGTCAGGTGCTGCTGTATTGCCACGGCGAATTTCAGGTTCTCCTGCCAGCCCTCCCAGCTGCTGCCCATCACCAGGCTCACCTGCGCGCAGTCCGGGTCCTCCCGCGTTACCACCTTGTACTGGTGGCCGGCCTTGTCCTCCAGCGCGTCCCGGTGCACATCCAGAATGAACCCGATGCTGGGGTATTTCTCCATATACGCCTCGATGGCGTCCTCCGCCCGGTAGTACGCCCCGTTGTACTCCGGGTCGTCATACAGCGCCCGGTCGTGCAGCACCGATATCCCGTAGCCCGACAGCACTTTGGCCAGCTCATCGCCCACCCGTATCACGCTCACGCTGGCATCCGCCGTCCGAAAGCTCCCCGTGTCCTCGTATTCCTCCCCCGGCGGCATGGTGTACGCCTCGCTGCCGTGGGTGTGGACGATCAGCACCTGCGGCGCGTCCTCGCCCAGCGCCGCCGCGAACGTCCCGTCAAACACGACGCCCTCCACCGTCTGCCGCGAACTGTTCTTGATGAACACGTCCCCCACCCGGGTATACCCGTTCTCATCCGCCGCCACCACCGACAGCGGCCTCGACTCCCCCTGCCCGCCGGTGTTCTCCGTCTGCCCCGTTGTTGGGCCCTCCGGTGTTTCCACCGGGGCGGGGGAGGGCGTCTCCTCCGCGTTCCGGGGCGTCTCTGCCTGCGTCACCTGCGTCTCCGCCGCCAGCAGCATCGGCGACTGCCGCAGCACCGTCAGCACCGGCAGCGGCAGCGAGTCCGCCGCCCACAGGTCCCCCAGCTCCCACTGTACCAGCCGCTGCGCCAGCGAGCTGTCCCGCACCGCCTGTGCCGCCGCCCGCAGGTCCTGACTCCCCGCGCACACCGCCGCCAGCCACAGCACGAACGCCCCGCACACCGCCGCCGCGCCCCGCCGCCATTTCACAAGCCCCACCGCCTTTCAGACAAGCCTATGTCCGGACAAGCCAAAAAATACCAACCATAACTTTCTCTAATGCCTCCCACACCGATTTGTTATGCCAACATCTGGATATTCCCGTTGCCTTTCGCGATACTTTCTGGTAAGATGGTCGTACAACAGAGCCTGCGCGCCAAAAAACTTTCCCAACAAGAAATTTTACGGCACACAGGCCCGGGAGAGAAATATGTGAGCCATAGAAGGAGGAACCGCCATGAAGAGACGACTGCTCCCCATCCTGATGACCCTGGTATTGGTATGCGCGCTGCCCATATGGGCAGCTTTTGTTACATCGGGGGATGTAACAAATCCCCTGGTGTGCACCGCCGGCGCGACGTCGCCGCCTGACAACGCCGCAGCCAGGCTGAAATCTGCCATATCCAACGGCGGAACTGTCCAGCTGACAGAGGATATCGAGATCAGCGAGACATTGGTAGTAACGAGAGATGTGACCCTCGACCTGAACGGCCATGTGCTCAAGATGACCGGTGACGGCAGTGTGCTCCGGGTGAAGAAAGGCCCGAACACTGTGACCCTGACCATCACGGACAGCCGTCCCCAAAATCCGCATACAGGACCCTATGCGCGTTTGCCTGCCGGCGGTGTCATCACCGGCGGAGAGGGAACGAACGTGACGGGAATTTACAATGTTGGGGGAGCCGTATTCCTGGAGAATGATACAACGCTGAAGCTGGAGGGCGGTACGATCACCGGAAACAACAGCAGCGGCGGCAGTGTCTTTATCAATGGTGCGACCTTCGTAATGACCGGCGGCACGATCACCGGAGAAACTGTCGGCGTACGTAATAATGTGGGGACCTTCAAAATGACCGGCGGCCGTATTACAGGGTGCAGGGACAGGGGCGTATATGTGTACAATGGGAATATGACCATGTCCGGCACGGCGTATATCGGTGAAAATCCGAATGCCAGAAGAGGAGATATTTACGTATATGAGTCGGACCATAAACATACCGACTTGTCCGTTACCGGTGGTACCATTGAGGGAAAGGTGCGTATCGTATTCCTCGAGAGCTTACATACGACACAGAAGGACTGGGAAGTGGTGGCCAATTCCGTTGTGAAAGAGCAGGGGGTGTTTAACGGGCATATTATAGTGGGAATAGACAATCAGGCAGGCACTTGCGTGGACTACACCAGCGTCAATTTTATTGACGAGGTCGCCAAGACAAGGACCCTAAAGCTTGTTTTGCAGCCTAATGCAGTTGAGGAGCCGGAAACTCCCGCCACAGTAAATGGCCGGGAATTTATGTACTGGACGAAAGAGGGCGCTTCCGAAGCGTGGGATTTTAGCACCGAAATAAAAGGGCCGCTGACGCTGTATGCCGTGCGGACCCCGGCCTCCTCCGGCGGCTATTACTACTACCCTACCACCGATACTAAGGCCGACGATGCCAAGGGTTCTCCCAAGACCGCCGACCCCGGCGTAGCCCTCTACGCCGCCCTGTCCCTCCTGTCCCTCACCGGCCTGACCTGCACCGGCAGAAAGAAATTCTGAGCACATAAAAAATGAGCACCCGGAGGGGTGCTCATTTTTTTATGCCTGAAACCAGCGCCACGGCGGCTCCTGCGGCGGTGCCAGCTCAAACGCCATGGCCTTTCCCGTCTCCGGGTGCCGGAACGCCACGCCTGCCGACCACAGCGCGATGGGGGTGTCTGCGTCCGCCGCGTCCCCGTACCGCCGGTCGCCCACCAGCGGCATCCCCCGTGACGCGAACTGTACCCGGATCTGGTGCGTTCGCCCCGTCAGCAGCCGGACCCGCACCAGCGCGCATCCCGCCCGCCGGTCCAGCACCCGGTACCGCAGCCGCGCCTCCCGCACGTCCTTTCCCGGCCCCTCGGCCACATAGGTCATCCGCCGCGCCTTGTCCCGGCCCAGCAGGTCCGTCAGCTCTCCCTCGTCCGCCTTCGGCATTCCCCGCACCACCGCCAGATACGTTTTCTCAAATTCCCCCTCCCGTATCTGCCGTGACAGCTCCCCAGCGGCGTAGGCGCTCCGTGCGAACACCATCAGTCCCGCCACCGGCGCGTCCAGCCGGTGTACCGTCCGTATGCACGCAGTGTGCAGCGTCTGCCGCAGCAGCTCCGGCATACCGTTCCGCACGTCAGTGGAGATCACGCCCGCGGGCTTTACCGCCACCACGATCCGCTTATCCTCATACACGATATCCATGATGCGCCCCTTTCGTACCTGTTTTTGCCGTGCCTGACACATAGCTTACATATCCCTATAACATCCTCTGCACTAAGGTATCATAAGCGTACAAGAAAAGTAAAGTAAAAGTGACACAAAAAGCAAGAAAAAATACTTGACAGGACGGGTCTAATGCGTTAGACTAAAAACAGGTCTACTACATTCGACCAAGGAGGAAAACCCTGTGGAAACACCGAAAATTTTTGACAGTGAGCTGCGCTTCTGCGAGATACTGTGGTCCCATGAGCCTATAAAGAGCAGCGAGCTGGTCCGCCTCTGCGCCGAGGAGCTGGGCTGGAAAAAATCCACCACCTACACTGTGATCAAGCGTCTCGCCGAGCGCGGCGTGGTGCACACGGAGAACGCCGTCGTCACCGCGCTGGTACGGCGGGAGGACGTGCAGCGCGCGGAGAGCCGCGCCTTTATAGCCCACAACTTCCACGGCAGCTTGCCGGCATTTCTGACGGCTTTCATGGGAAATTCAAAACTTTCCAAAGAGGATGCCGATGTGCTCCACGCCATGATCGACCGCTTCGAGCAGAAGAATTCCGGACGTAACTGAACCGCGCTGCGGCATACAGTGTTATGCCCTGTGCCATAAAGGAGAAGAAAATGAATAGCCTGTTTACCTCCGTATTGGAAATTTCCTGGCAGGCGGGCCTCATCGCGCTGGCGGTGATGGCGGTGCGGCCGCTGCTGCGCCGTGCGCCCCGCCGGGCCGTGTGTATGCTGTGGCTGCTGGTAGCCCTGCGGCTGCTGCTTCCCGCCCGATTGACAGTAGAGAGCCCCGTCAGTCTCCAGCAGCCCGAAAGCCCGCCCATCCAGGCCTATCAGGAGCTTCGCCAGCAGGAAAAGGTCTATGTTTCCGCCCCGCCGGAGCAGCGCCTGGAAATGGCGGGACCCGCTGCGGCACAAGGCTTTGCGCTGCTGGATCAGCTGCCCGCCATCTGGCTGACGGGCGTGGGCTGCATGGCGCTGTACATGGCCCTCAGCCTGCTGCGTATGCGCTGGCGGCTCCGCGCCGCCCCCCGCATACAGGACAATGTCTATCGCTGCACCGACTGGTCCACGCCCTTCGTGCTGGGCGTGCTTGCACCCCGCATTTATGTGCCGGAAACCGTGTCGGAGCAGGACTTTCCTCAGGTGCTGGCCCACGAAAGGTGCCATATCCGCCGCTGGGACCATGTGTGGAAACCGTTGGCGTTTCTGCTGCTGGCGGTCAACTGGTTCAACCCGGTCCTCTGGGCGGCGTATGTCCTGCTGGGCCGCGACATGGAGCGCGCCTGTGATGAAATGGTGTTGAAAAACGCCACGCCATCCCAGCGGGCGGCATACTCCCGCGCACTGGTGGCCTGCGCCGCCCAGCCGAAAATGGCGGCGGTGTGCCCGCTGGCCTTTGGCGAAGTGGCTGTGAAAGAAAGGGTGAAGAACGTGCTCAACTATAAGAAGCCCGCCCTCTGGGCTGTCATCCTGCTGGTCGTCGCGGCGGCCATCATCGGCGTGTGCCTGCTGACGAAGCCCGCCGGAAAGGACGCCGGAGTGCCGGACGCGGAGACGCTGTACGCCCTGCGGACGGAGTATATCGGCGACAATGCCGCCGTCAGCGGCATACTGGACGCGCTGGGCTTCCGGGCGGCCGGCGCTGCCGGCGATGGTCAGGCGTATACCTACTCCTTTGAGGTCGAAACGGCCAGCGAGCCCTACGGTGTGGTGGTGCGCTATGCCTTTACAGGCGCGCTGCCGCAGCGCACCGCGGAGTGGAACCGGCAGATGGCGCAGCGGGGCTATATCGCGCTGGCACTCATCGACAACGCGGAATGGCTGCGGTGGGAGGACGTCGGCGCGGAAGGGGAGCCCCCTGTGTCCGGCACGGTGTACGCCGGGGACTATGTGGCGGCGGACTACAACGCCGTGCGGGGGAGCGCAGCGGGCCTGCAAGCGCTGATGGATGTTTTACAGGCGTGTCTGGAGGACGGCTCCATCGTGTACTATCCCGGCGACGCCCTGCCGGACTTCACGGAGATCACGCCGTGGCCCATGCTGGGAGAGGACGGCGTGATCAGCGTCCGGGCGGAGGACTACGGCATTGTGTATGACGCGGCGGCGCTGCCGGACTGGGAGACCGTTCCCCTGAGCTATCTGTGCGCGTACTACCTCAACGGTGACGGCGCGTATGCCGAGGGTGCCATGGACGTGCTGGCGCAGCGGTATAGCCAGCTGCCGCAGCAGGTGCGGAGGTATATCAGGACTCTGTCCGGGCAGGCCGACCCCCGTGGGAACGGCGACGCGGCGGAGGCGCTGCTGCGGGATATTTCCCGGTACATAACGTCCCAACTGACCGGCGGGCTGCCGGTGACCGTCAGCTACGAGAAGGATCAGCTGAGCATTGCCGTGACGGAGGTCTATTCCGTGGTGTACCGCACGGTGAAGTACGACGAGAATTACAGCGAGGACATCCCGGTGTATGAGGTGGGCAGCGGCGCGCAGCTGTCCGTGATAAAGGGTGAGGGCTTCACCCTCTACGGACGCTACACAAGTGAAAACAGGCTGCTGCATGACGGCGAGGTCATCGACCTTGCGCAGGCGTATACCGGTATCGGCATGGACGGCCTGTATAACGTACAGTTCCGGTATATCGACCGGACGGAGGCGGCGCGTCAGGACACACTTAGCTTCAACGACAACGGCGCGGGGTTGGTTTCTTATCCCGCTGCGTGGTACAGCGGAAGCGGCTACAGCATCTGCATCCTCGCCGATGGGTGGCACCGGCTTACTCCCATGGACGGCTGGAACGACGCGACGGTGGATGGCTCACCTGTCCTCAACGGCAAGCCTGTCGAGGTCTGGGAGAGCACCGAGGACATCTTCGCGCGGCTTTATGTGGCGCATCTGGGCGCTATGACGCTGAAGGAGGCGCAGGACTGGGCCATCGGCGCGGCGGGGAGCAGCTTTGCCCTCATCGAGAGCAAGCAGGGGGATATGTCCGGCACGGACGGCACCGGGAACCAGGACTGGACGGCGGCTTTCCGCGGCTCGGACACAGAGCGGTTCGCGGTCATCAAGACCTATCCCGTGGCGCAGACGGAGCATCTGGGATATGCACTCAACGCCATGGCGGACACGTTTACGGTGCAGTGAACAAGAAAAAAGCCACCCCATCGGGGTGGCTTTTTCTTGCCCGTTTTTAGCCGTGGTAGTAGCGTTTGGCGCAGAAGTCGCGCTCTACGCGTACCTTGCCGGTGTCGGTGAGCCAGTCGG
>OGYC01002440.1_pt1 | contig 12865 bp, 6 predicted proteins | sample 1576461 | NCBI WGS metagenome assembly OGYC01 (sample SAMEA3541569, study PRJEB24748) | human gut metagenome | biome: human gut; feature: human-associated habitat; material: faeces | place: China | collected 2012 | reverse complement strand
AATCACGTCCGGCTTCGGAAGCGCCATAACCGATATAATGTTTCAGACAAGCCGCTATTCGGTCTTCGGCCGACATATCATCTCCTTGATAACCACGCACCGAAGCGGCGGCAAACACTCCATTAGCATATGGATCTTCACCATATCCTTCGGCTACACGTCCCCAACGAGGGTCACGTGCCACATCAATCATCGGCGAGAACGTCCAGTCCACTCCCGACATACGGGCTTCCTGTGCAGTAACGGCACATGCTTTTTCCACCAGTTCAGGATTCCATGAACAAGCCTGTCCCAAAGAAATAGGATATACAGTACGAAATCCGTGAATGGCATCGTAACCAAAAATAATAGGAATACCCAAGCGGGATTCTTCCATAGCCTTCTTTTGCACATTATTACGCAAAGCCGGATTCGTATCGTAGTAAATCAACGAACCGATTTCCGCCGGCACTTTCTTAACCTCTTCTCCTATATTATTCACATTGTTATTCCGCCCCATGGTATATTGGTTTAGTTGCAGAATTTTCTCTTTCAAAGTCATGCGTGACAACAAATCATCAACCCGTTTTTCAATCGGTGCTTTGGCATCCTTATACAAAGGAATACTTTTTTTATCTTTTGCCGAAAGGGCACATGTTACTTCCAACAGGCATAAACCGAAAATTAATACTTTTCTTTTCATTGTGTTTTCGTCGGTTAGTTATTATTTAATCAATCAAATATAGCTTTTTCAGACAGACGTACTGTCTATCATTGTTTTTCATGCAAAGCTCTGCTAATTATCTTTTTTCAGATGTTTATCAGCAAACTGTACATACTGCGTCCAGTCATACAAATTAATGTCATGTTGCCCCGAACGGATATGATAACCAATGGTCCCGGACAACACTGGCTCGTTGACAGCCGGCATCTCCTTCACCGGTAATCCCGGCAGACCGAACAATTCATAAACAGGAGAGGCATAAAGTCCGGAAAGGAACTCTCCTCTAGGATCGGCCCAACAGTCTTCTTCCGCGCTAGCGATATAAACAGGACGAGGAGCTATCAGAGCTATGAGTTCATGCTGATCAACAGGCAGGTTTTCTTCCTTATCGTTATATTGCCAGAAATTCCGACAGAACCAATGTGTAAATTGCCGATTTACAGCCCGCACGGTTTCTCCGACTTTTCTTCTCGATAACGCTGCACCACCACAACCTGAATCATTTGAGATGACCAATGCAAAACGCGGGTCTATCGCTCCGGCCCATAAAGTAGTTTTTCCAAGGCGCGAATGTCCGAAAATTGCTACACGTTTTGCGTCAATGTCTTTGTCTGTCTCAAAATAGTCCATTACACAGCTCATTCCCCATGCCCAAGCAGCCAAAGTTCCCCATTCATCGTCAGCCGGTCGTTTTTGCCCTTTCTTATAAAATAACGGATGAACCCCATTACGGAATGCATCATCAAAGTCCGGATCAATATCTCCACGATAAAAGGTAGCCAGCCCATAACCATGTTTCATCAGCATTTCTACCGGCCATCTGGAAGCAGCATTACCACGTGGAAACATGTATTTTCTGCCATAAGTCAGTAATTTTTCTTCCGACGGCAAAGTAATGCCTTCATCCGGGTGAATGGCATGATTACCCTTAAAGTTTATTCCGAAGAACATGGGTACCGCTCCTTGCCGTTGGTTAGGCAGATAGATAAGTACTGTCATATAATGCTTTTCATCTTTTGTGAGATAAACAGCCTTGTGATAAAGCCGATAATATCATCACCCGGAAGTGGATTACACGTTTTTGTCTTCGGTCAGCACCCGGAAATGTAAATCCTTCGGATGTGCCGGAGCTTTGCCATACATCTGCGTTTCGAAAAGATGAATCAATTCGGGACGACGTTTCTTCACCCATTCTTTTATGGTAACCACTTTTTGCCCGTTGTTTAGGGTCAATACGTCAGGAAGTGTATAAGCCGGAACTTTGCTTTCATCATAATTGACTTTCGCGGCAGGTTCTTTTAATTCAGTTAATTCCGTAATCTGGTCCGGATGCAACACTGCTCCATGGGCGGCTTTTTGAGCCACTTCCCGCTGATCATAATTCATACCTTCCGGATAATACGGGTTTCCTACGACATTGCGCTCGAATATTTTCTCAAACCATGTACAAGCGGCCGTATAACGTCCGATTTTCAAATCGAGATGATAACCGTCACGATTCATGTGGTCACCGACAAATGAAGTACGGGCATTCTGAATAGCTGTACCCGTAGGGATTATCATTTTTATTTTTGTTAGTTTCGATGCCTTATCTACTGCTTTTACAATAGAATGATACATCGTTAGCTGATCCCGCCCATAATTCTTAAATCCGGTATTTGTTGCATTTGCAGCATATGCCCATGTCTGATGCAACATCAATTCCGTTTTCTTAGGAAGACGTACTTTCACATATTCCACCAATTCCGGCAACGATGTCTCATAAGTCTCATACATGCCTGAGAAAGGACTAGCTTGCTGAAGGCTGACATAATCCCACTCTTCATCCGCTAGTACTGTTCCCAACGCCATTTTTTTCTTTTCTATCTTCTTACCGTCCAGACTGATCTTCCGATAGGCATAAGCGGAATCATTACTACGAGCATTCTTTACATGACGTTCCAAAGAACAACCTGCTATATACATATTGCCAATAATCACAGGAATACCTTCCGCATTTGCCAGCTCATACAAATACTGTTCCACCGCATCTTGTGAGAAGCTATTCCCAATAGCCAATATTTTAATAGCCTTTTGCTGCGCACATGCTCCACTCGCAAGAAATGATAGCAACAAAAGCAGAATTACAATCAGAACTTTATTTTGTTTCATTTTTATCTGAATATAGAAGAGAATGAGAACCAATTACTGCACCTGCTTTATAGACAACGCATTTAAATGTCCCTCTGTCGCAGCTCCGCTCAAACCGACAACCTCAATAACAACTTTACCGTCAGCAGTTGGCTCTACATTTTCAAACTTAGTGATATATTCTCCATAAGGAACTTCTTCAAAAGTTGCATACTCTCCCTCATTAGTACCTAACTTCAAACCTGTCCTAATCTCTTTCGGACCGATAGTATTTTTTCCTTTCAGCGTATATTCAGATGTACGGGCCGCCTTGCTACCACCAAAGCGAACAGCCAATATCGTGAAATTATATTTACTTGCAGAACTCAAGCCTGTTACTTCAACTGTTGCCGGTTCAGTATTTCCGGCGTTAGCAACGCCACTTACAATAAGCCCGTCTTTCCATGCCGACATCGGAAATTCCACTTCATCCACAACCATTACTTTATCCGGTTCTCCAGATACTCCATTATAGACAGAAGTAAATCCGCCAGCTACTCTCACACTTACATTCGTAGCATTAGCCTTTGCATCGGACAATAACAATGGAGCAGCACTTACGGAAGAAGTATAATTATTCCATGGAGTAGCGGACGTTATAGTCGAACTACCAAAATCAACATAAATAGGAACAGCCAATAGGTCCGAATCGACACGTTTCTTCAAATCAACTAACTCCGTCACGGTATTCGGGCTCTGTACAGCCATATGAGCTGCTGTTTGAGCAACCTTTATAGTTTTCTCATCCAACCCTTTCGGGGCATATGTATTACCTACCACATTCTTTCCCGTAATCTTCTCAAACCAGACACAAGCAGCAGTATAGCGCCCGTAAGTTGTTTCCAAATGATAGTATCGCGTGGCGTCACCATTGTCAAGACGAGTGAAATTGTCGCCGATAAAGGAAGTACGTCCATTCTGAATAGCAGTTCCAGCAGGAATAATTATACTGATATTCTGGTCGGACGCTGCTTCATTTACTGCATTGACAATAGCACTGTACATTGTCATCTGATCATTATCATAGTTTTTAAAATCAGTATGATTTGAATAAGACGCATAAGCCCACGTCTGATGTAACATCAGTTTCATATATTTGTTAGTGGCACACCCTTTTACATAATTAACCAAATTACTCAAATAAGGCTTGTATGTATCATATTGTCCGGATTTGCCACTCACTTGCTGAAGACTGATATAATCCCATTTGTCATCTTTCAAAGCTGTTTCCAGTGTAGTATTCGCCTTAGTAATCTTGCTCCCGTTCTCAATTTTGCGATAACTATATTTTGCCTGATTACCGTTAGCATTGGCCCAATGAGTTTCCAAAGAGCATCCTCCGATGTACATATTACCGATAATAGCTTCAATGCCTTCCGCTTTCAACAATTCATACAGATATTGCTCGACTGCATCCTGCGAAAAACTGTTGCCAATTGCCAAAATACGAAGCGGAGATTGTTTGACCGTTACAGATATTACTTTAGAAAGCCGTTTAGTCTCTCCTGGAGATTCCACTTTGATGAAAGCCTTTCCTGCTTTCACACCTTCAACCTTTACATTGGTACCATTGTCCTCTATGATTTTCAGTATTTCCGGATCGGAAGATGTCCATATATATTCCAGGTTTTCAGCTTCCGTACTGCTAAAAATTGGATTAATAGCCATTTCATCACCAGTCTCCAAGCTAACAACATCTTCCACAATCATCCAATGATCACCCTTGATAGGATTGTCCACGTCATCGTCAGAACAAGATATAAACGCATTACCTATAAACAGAAATATCAGGAACATGCAAGATTTCCATGCTATGTCACTTTTTAAAAATACATTTTTCATAATACAGAAGTTTTAGCAGTCATACATTTTCTTATAATGAATAAAAAGGATATATAGAATTACCCCGCTCCTCCAATAAGGAGCGGAACAACATACTTCATGTAGATATTTATAACAGGAAAACCGTTATTTAACCGTTATATCCATTAGCTTCACCCAACCGGAGTCTAACAGGTTATTTTTAACTGCCATCCGCAGCCCTATTGTATTATCTTTAGTGGTATCCACAAGACCTACCGCCCACTTATAAGCACCCACGGAAACTCCTTTCAGTGTCAAATCAAAATTATAAGTAGTCGGTTTATTCTTCAACCACGTAGATAAATCTGTCTGGGTATCAACAAATACCTTTTTTACTTCGTTCTTATCGTCCAACAAAGCAAATGCTACTTTATAGCGTTGATTCCATTGCGGAATATTAGTGGGACAATACCCCCATCCCATATTATTCCAACGATGAACGATCGTTATTTTCTCGCCACTCTTAACATCTTTAGGCAATGAAACCATATCAGGATATAAACGATAACCACCTTCGGTAACAAAACGCTGTACAAGTCCGAAACATTTGAACCAAGACATGGTTTCGCTTCCTGCACGAAAATCCATCATATTGACCCGTGCCTCAGCTGATGCGTCGAATTCTCCCTGACGTACATCTTCCGTCCGGATGCCCTTCACGATCCCCCATAGGATCAAGCCAATAACGATGCTGGCTAACAATCCATCCTCCTTCCATTATGATAGGACGTTTATAGTTCCAACGAGCAGCAAACTGTTTTTCCCAATCCTGATAATAACCGTTCATACCAAAAGCATCATGACGCAAACTATATCCCTTGTTTATAGCACTCTCAAGCAAGCCTTCCGTTTCAGGGTCTAAAGCCCCCCAGCCGGATGTGTTTTCAGCACCAATCAAACGATGATAGTTAATAACTAACGGCACTTTGGTAAAGCATCGGGAATACAAATCTGTAATCCATTCGAAAACCTGCTTCTTTTTTGAATGATCTTCATAAATCATTGTATGTGCTTCACCCCATTTCCCCAATCCGTAAGCATCTATAAAGTCTACTTTATCCGGATCGTTAAATTCCTGTGCCAGTGCTTCGATGAACTTAGTATATTTTTCCTGAAAGATCTTATCATCCGGAAAAGGTGATTTACGTGCTAATGCAGTCGCCTCGTTAGTAGGTCCCGGGTCTTTATACCAATGTGCACCGGCGTCAAAAACATATTGGGGAGTATTTAATCCTTGGTCACGTCCATCCACTACAATTCGGAATGACAAACGCATCCCACGATCCAAAACACTTTTCAGCAATCTGGTCAAACGGGCAGTCGGATCTTTCCATATATATTTCCCTTCTTCCGGCTCCAATGAACTCCAACTTGTCCGTATATAGCAGGTACTGGCATAATCTGAAACTTTTACTGGTTCTGCCAGTTCCGGTACAGAAACATTATCGTAACCTTCTGTAGTCCAGAAATTTTCATCCCAACCACGTCCCATATAGATCACCCATCCGTTTAATGGATTACGCAATACTGTTTTCTTATCCGGAGTGATTTTCACTGTGACATTACCGGCAGGCAGTTCACCACTTCCATTTCCTTCATCACCATTATTATTACCACCCGAACATGCGGATAAATTTGCTGAACAGAAAAGCAAAAGAACTACACTCCAACTTTTCATAACAGATATTGTTTTTTCTATTTTCATATATTTCGATGTTGATATTAACTATTGCCGTATCTTGTGCAATACGGCAATAGTATAAATTCAAATTATTTATATGCTACAATCTTTTTATTTCGCAAGTCTAAAACAACAAGAGTACTTGACGGAACATTAAAGTATGAGTTGCGTTGTTCACCATCAGCTCCTCCTGTAATCGCCTGCGACACACCATAGGTAAGCGTCTTTTGCTGACGCAATCCATTCAATAATGCAGGAGAGAAGCAATAAGTATTATTTGCCTTACCACTTATATTTGCTATAAGGAACTTTATTTGGCTTCCCGATATTGGAGTTCCTTTATGTACAAGTACTTGCGGGTCGGCCAAACTTGGCGTAAAGCTTCCATCTACAGGTGTACCCCAGCCATTTATATTACCATGCAACCACAAATTCGTTACAGTAGTAGTTATTATATCTTCAGCAACATCTGCATTATATTTCCATTCGAGTGTCAATGGTTCTAGTTGTTTACTTGGCGGATAAACTGACACTGTTTTCGCTTGCATATCAACAACAACGCGATGCTCACCTGTTTCCGTAATCTTCCATCCGACAGCCGCTCCTTTTTGTCTCATAACTACAGATAATGTATCTATTTTATCGGCTGACAATGCAACATCATCCCCACTTTCGGGACTGATATAATTAATCTCACCTTCAAACTCAACAGGTATCTTCAACACTCCCGGTTTCAAATCCAACAAAGCTGCATACAGGTATTCATTTTCCTGTGTCAATGTCATTTGTATCTTATCCGCACCTACCGCATCACCTTCCAGGAATACTTTATCGGCATCAAACACAATAGGTTTATAAGGACGCACATCTACATTGATTGTTCTCACTTCAGGCATCGCATATTTAGAACCACCATCCCATTTGGCAAGTACACGGAACTGCAAAGTTGCGGGTTTAGTATAAGTCCTTCCCCACTTTTCTACCAATAGCTTCTGCAATTGCTCAGTCGTATAGCTTCTGGAGAAAACACCTTCATCCTCTTCTGTGCGTACACTGGAAGCAAAATCATTGCCTTCAATATCTAACTTTGTGACATAAGTAACCGAATATTCTTCCGGCATCTGGCGCGCTTCTGTCCAATCAAAAGTCAAAACCACCTTATTAGGTTCGTTACCGTCGAGTTCGATATTTGTACTTGACGCATGTACTTCCAATGTTTCCGCAGCAGCAAAAAAATCACTGTTGTCCACATTATCATCATCATTGCATGCACTTAAACAAATCCAAACAAATAACGGCAGTATATTATAGAATGATATAATTTTTCTCATATTTATCATTGTTTACTTAAATAAAACATTATCTCCACCATCCAGGCAATTGTCTCAGATTAGTATTCTTATCAATATCATCCTGAGGAATCGGCCACCAATAACTAATAAATCTTCTGGTTTGATAAAGGGTACGTTTATAATATTCATCTCTTTCGGTACTTTTAGCCAAGGCATTCATTCCATAGAATTTTCCATTCAAAGCTGTTTCAGCTTCTTTCCAACGACGTAAATCATCAAAACGTATACCAGCTTCACAATTCAACTCTACACGTCTTTCACGACGAATCAAATCACGCAATTGAGCTTCTGTGACAGGTATCTGATCCGCTCCCTTTCCATACTGAGGAATACCAGCTCTATAACGGACTCTATTAATATAATCCAGAATTTCTGTCTCATTATCCGTATATGTGCCCGTTGCCACACTATACTCATATAATGATTCTGCATAGCTCAGATAAGCTTCTGCCAAGCGATAAAGTACTCCTTGACGTTTTTTGTAAGTACCGCTACTAGAGGCAGGAATCGCAGAGGGGTCAACACGTTTACGTATCAAATACCCTGCACTAGGAGAGTCATGAGAAGGACCACCATCTTCACCACCTGAAAAGAAATTGGCAAACTTATTTTTTGCATTCGACTTATCTTTTCCCCAGTGATACTCTTCATTATAAAGTACTGAAATATAAAAACGAGGTTCACGACCGCAATACATCTTATATGTATTTTTAGGAACAATCACATGCTCTGTTTCCTGTTCAGTACCGCCTTTTGTAGCATACATCCATGTAGTCTTATATGACTCGTCAACTGTAGAATATCCCGTCTCACTGTATCCTGATTCAGAATTGATAACTGGAGTAGCTCCATCATTTGTATAACCTGTGATAGGCACTAAACCATTGTTCATAAAGAATGCATCCACCAATGATTGGGTAACACCAATAGCACCTGCACCACCCATACTACGAGGATTAGCCTGACGGTCAAAATAACCTGCATCATCATATGTTCGTGGGAAAAGGATTTCCATATTTCCTTGATTATAACGTAACATCAATGCATTCTGATAAGATTGAAATGCATCTACATCATCTCCAATCGTCTCAATATATAACTTATGCCCCGCCTTTTCAGCCTCATCTATCAGCAACTTATTAGCATCAACAGCGGTCTTCCAACGTTCTGGTTTGAAGGTTGAATCAAAAATAGAAACACCATCACAGTTTTTCATATTCACCATGTCCGAGTCCTGGTTACCATTCACCAAAGGACTAGCAGCAAATGTCAATAAACGGGCACGCATAGCGAGACAAATAATAGAAGTGATACGCCCATATTTATTATCTTCATCGTAATAAGCCGGTAGCAATTTAGAAGTTTCTAACAATTCATTTGCAGCCCAATCCACTACTGTATTAAACGGCTCCTGCTTCAACAACAAGGTTTCACCTGTAATCTCTTCTGTTGCATCACGAATAATAGGAACTGCTCCGTAAGTCATAGCCATCACAGCATGAAAGTAAGCAATGAAAAAGCGACATTCGGCTTTCATATAATTCACTTCCTTCTCTGTTACATCAGGAAGTGCATGCGCATATTTAATAAAGATATATGCTTGGCGAATACGCATAGGAAAAGTCTCCCAGTAGTTAATCACGCCACCGCTTGCAGACGTCCAGTTTCCATTCTGATAAAGAATAGCCTTAAATCCCTGTGATTCCCAACCAACAGAAGGTGCCAACTCGTCTGCTACTGCATCTGCACCATCATAATTATAGAACTTGGGAGTAGCATTATATATATAAGCTAACCAACGTTCCATATTTGTTTTATTCTCAAATACAGTTTCTAATGTCAACTGATCATCCGGCTCCTTATCCAAATAGTCAGAACAAGAAGATAGAGAAAACATGGCAATCGTGCCTAATGCTATATATTTCCTTATTTTATTTTTCATACAATCAATTCTTAGAATTTAATTTCAAAACCTGCAGATATAGATTTCATAGCCGGATAAACTGCACCAGTCCTCGAAGCACCACTATCCGATGTAACTTCCGGATCCCACAAATCAAACTTAGAGAATGTCAGTAGATTTGAGCCTCTAACAAAAATACGCGCTCCGGAGATCAACATATTTTGCATCCATCTCTTCGGAAAAGAATATCCTAATTCTATATTTTTCATGCGTAAGAAACTCATATTACGTAACCACCATGTAGAACTCTGGCTGTTATTAGCATTTGTACCATAATCTAAACGTGGATAAAAGACATCCTGACTGGGATTATCCACCGTCCAGCGATCTTGATAATTAGTAAAGATATTATAGGTTGTACCCTTATTTGACGCAGGAATAATATTACCAGAAAGAACATTCCATGTTCGACCGATACCTTGAAATAACACACCAAAATCTAAATCTTTCCACTTCATATTTAACCCAAACCCATAAACGATTTCTGGGTTTATCGGCCCCCCAATTGGAGATACATCAAATGCATCAATCTTCCCATCTTGATTTACATCTACATATTTAATATCACCCGGGCGCAATTTAGCAGTAAAGGTTTGCGCAGGAATACCCTCTTTTAAAGTACCAGCTGCAACATCAGCAAAGTCATCATTTGTAAACAATCGTTCTGCAATATATCCTCTATTTTGTCCTGTTGGATATCCTGTTTCTGCCCGATTTGTACCAACAACAGCTGCCGGTTCGTCCTTTTCTGTAATCTCATTATGAGCATATGTAAGTGTCCCCATCAAGCTCACAAACAAGTTCTTATTAAACTGTTTATTGATATTCAATGTAACCTCTGCCCCTTGATTCTTCATTTTACCATAATTATCCCAAGGTTGTTTTATAAATCCGGCAGTTATTGGAATCGATTCACGAGGCATAAAAATATTGTGACGGCGTTCGTCAAACAAATCAAATTGTAAGTCTACCATACCATTAAATAGTCCCAATTCCAATCCCACATTCGCTTTATTTACTACTTCCCAAGTCAAATTAGGAACTGCAAACTCACCTTCAGCCATACCATTACGATTATACCCGCTCTCGGTACCCCAGTTATATTGTTTCAAATCATCCCATGAATCATTGATAGTAGAAAGATATGCAAAACGTCGTCCGTTCAAAGTAGCATTACCTGTTTGCCCATAAGATGCACGTAATTTCAATTTAGAAATAGTTCTACGAAGAGGTTGCATAAATGATTCTTCTGACACAATCCAACCAATAGCCCCTGAAGGAAAAAAACCATAACGTTTTCCCTTAGCAAAATTTTCAGAGCCATTATATCCAAAATTGAACTCCCCTATATATTTCCCTGAATATGTATAAGAAGCACGTCCTGCCATTCCCTGAGTTCGATAAGGTAGTTTCTCTCCTTTATCAAAATGACGACGATTAAATAACAACATGCCAGATACTGCATGTTTTTCCGCAAATGTATGATCATAAGACAAGGTTGCCTCCATATAGAGACTTTTAGTTCCATAAGTCCCTGTAGATTCATGTCCTAATGTATTGCTTCCATTTTCCTTTTTTGTCAACATCAATTCCCCCTCTTCCGTTCTTCCAGAAGCTGCATTATATATATCAGGCTTTGTTGACCGTTTTACTGTCCCCGTAGAATAACGGTCAAAAGAAAATACTCCTTTTACCTTTAACCCCGGAGTTATAAATTTCAAGTCTTGTTCAAGTGAAAATAATGTTTCAATCTTACTAGCACTAGTACGCTGGTACCCCATCTGAGTTGCCATTGCCCACACATTAGACTCCTCAGTTCCTGCAATTTGTCCTGTAGAATATTGTGCTGGAAACTGAAATGGAACAGAACGGAAAGCTCTATTAAAAATCTCACTTACACTTTGTGTTGTAGAATTACGATCTTGCAAATATCCTCCAATATTAAAACGCAGCTGTGTAGTTGGAGATAGCTTTAAATCAACATTTGAACGGACATTATATCTCTGCAACTTAATAGAAGGATCCCACTCTCGCTTTTTGTCACGTTCCAAAATACCGCGTTCATTATAAACAGCGGCCACAAACGAATAACGTAGGATTTCTGTACCACCAGAGATATCTACCGTCACACGCTGATTGGAAGCATGATCCTTAGATACTGCGTCAACCCAATCCACGTCCGGATATAAATCAGGATCATAATTGGCACGAGTTTTCGCAATTTTATCAGTATATATAGGTCTCTGTCCTGTATCGATTAAAACATCATCCAATAATTGCATGTAATCAGCAGCCCCAATATATTCCGGAAGTTTTATAGGTTGTGTAGCTGCAAACTCTGCTTTTACAGTTACACGTGGTTTCCCCACCTGTCCCCGTTTTGTATTAATCAAGATAACACCATTAGCACCGCGTACTCCATAAACAGCACTAGCGGCAGCATCTTTCAATACAGAAAAAGATTCAATTTCTTCCGGATCAATATTATTTAATTCACGTTCAATACCGTCAACTAAAACTAATGGATCACCACCAACTTTTTGAAAGGTACTAATACCACGAATCCAAAAAGTTGAATTATCATATCCCGGTTCCCCCGAACGTTGAACTGCCAATACACCTGCAACCGTACCTGCTAAATTGTTACTCAACGAGCGACTGGTAGATACTTTTAATTTCGCAGGTTCAATTGTTGTAATAGAACCCACTACAGATTCTTTTTTTTGTGCGCCATAAGCCACAACGACAACTTCATCCAACTGACCGACATCTTCTACCATCTGTACATTGACTACTTTTCGATTATCAACGACCTCTTCTTTAGGCACAAAACCTATATAACGGAAAGAGAGCACTGACCTCTTTGCAGGAACAGTAATACTATAATTACCATTCATGTCTGTCAATGAATGTACTGTAGAATCATTTTTTAGAATAATTGTCACACCGATCAAAGGTTCTCCCTTCTCATCTGAAACGTTACCTGTTACCTTTATACCTTTTTGTTGTGTAGCTTGCTGTACTTTAGGAGCTTCTGGTATCGAAATTGTAATTTGTCTTCCCGACATCTTATAATTCAGTCCTGTCTCTGAAAACAGCTCTTTTAACACAGCATCTATTTTCTTATTGGAAAC
>OGYC01002430.1_pt1 | contig 12916 bp, 8 predicted proteins | sample 1576461 | NCBI WGS metagenome assembly OGYC01 (sample SAMEA3541569, study PRJEB24748) | human gut metagenome | biome: human gut; feature: human-associated habitat; material: faeces | place: China | collected 2012 | reverse complement strand
ACTCTTTCTCAAAACGGATAATATTTAAACCGTCCAACTTTTTGGGGTCACTTCACTTTAGCGGGATTTTCTGTCTTATTTTCAGGTTTATACGAATTTAATTTCACTAATCTCGTTTGCAAACGCATGCAGAGATTTTTCAATTTTTTCGACGGTAGTTTTTGAAGGTTTCCTTCTGCCTGTGACGTAGTGACTTAACTGCCCTTGATTGACGCCTGTAATGCGTGCCAGACCTGCCAGCGAAAAGGCATAGGCATAATAATTAAGAAAAGATGCTACATCATAAATAAAATTGAACTCGACATCAGGAAACTTTTTTCCGTTCATGTCATACACTTTCTTCATTTCGTCAACGGCTTCCAGAAAATCGCTCTTTGTTTCTTCAACGCTTTTTCCTTCTCCGATGCAACCGAATTCGCAGTTGTTGTCAGCAATGAAGGCTGAATAGGTGCCGTCAACCCCTCGTTCAATAACGACGTTGATTTTTTTATTTGCCATAATAATGTCTTTTGTCTTGATAATTAATTTTATCAAGAAATAATATAAAAATATAATATATGGTGTGGGATGGGGGAATTAATCAATCCCCGCATCCCTTTTGATACTTTTCAATGTACCTGGTTTTACCTCTTCTGATTTATGGTGGCTTGTCTGAAAATATTTTCCTGTTTTCGGACTGTACCATGTAGGATGCCTTCCACTGTCATCCATTAGTTTACAACCTGACTTTTTTAACAGCCTTTCGAGCTCGTTGTATTTCATTCCAGCCTCCTTTCTTTTTAAAGAGTTATAAATATATAACACACGATGTGTCACAATGCAAAGATACGAATATTAATATCATTTGCAAACTTTTTGATATTAATTTTAATATCATTTTTGCCGTCATGGAGGAACGTAGGCATGAGGCTGTATGGTAAATTCTGTTTTTTTGTGTGTATGCTGCATCGGAAACTTAACGGCGGAAGCCTGGACGCTTTTTCAGAATCGGATGAGGAAAGAATGAGTAAAATCATTATATTTGCATATGTATCATCAACAGCTGTAGATATGGATTATGATATAAAGGATAAAATGGAGTGGACGATTATTTTCATCAGGGAGTTCGGACGTAAATACGGACTTTCGATGAAGCAGGCATTCAATTACCTGAGTCGTTTCAAAGGGATTGATTTTATCGATCGCCATTATGATTATGTGCATACTCAGTCGTTTGCTTCGATGGTGGACGATATAGCTGAGTATTGTCACCGTCACGGAGGGGCGCTGGTATGAGGCTGTATCATATTCTGTTCTGACTGACACGGGGTGTGAACCTCACGTTTGCGGTATCGCGGCGTGGTTCACACCCCGTTTTTTTGTGGGTATGCTGCATCGGAAACTTAACACTAGAGGTTTGAACGCTTTTTCAGAATCGGATGAGGAAAAAATAGATTGAAAGAAACTTTCTGAGGATGATATGACTGTTAAAAAGCAAGAAGTCCCAGTCGTAATGACTGAGACTTCTCTAATTCCTTTTTATAGTGCAGATGCGACGACTAAGCTCGCACGGGCACTTTCGTATTGCAAAGGTAAGCATTATTTTTTATTCCGCCAAACAGTAGGGCTGTTCAACATTCGAGTTTAGAAGTCTGTGCCACAACTTTTTTAGCTTCATCTGTCTGAATGGAGCAGACAAGATTATGGATTTCGTTCTCCAATTCCGTTTTTCGGGTTTGTGAGATGCATCCCAGAATATATCTTACAACATCTATGCCACCTTTAATGTTGTGTCTGCAATCGGCAGAAATGTCAGCAGGCAAGCGCTTAATACCTCTGGGAAAGTCCATGCGGTAGATGCAGCCTCCGTGTGCACATTTGTTGCGAAGGACACGAATTGTTTCCATATAATTGTAAAAAACACCTCTTGAACAGCCATAGGCATTGGCTACCAAATCTTTTGCATCCGTCTCTTTCAACGAATCATATAATGTAATGATATTGCCGATTGTCATAAACTCTATGGTTTTCCATGCCGGAGCATATATTCCCGGATGATTTGCATGGTGATGCTGGATTATGGGGTTTTTACGCATAGCAGCATAGACCTGCTCTTCGAAGGCATTTACAAAATTGGATGTTACATATTTACGGTTGACAAACCAGCAAGGATCGTCAATATACCGGAGTGATATATTGTAGATGAATTTTGTGCGGATATTGACCTCGATACGGTCGAGAGCGTTAAGCAGAAGTCTGCGGAGTCTGGTATCAAACTCATAAAGATCATACACACTCTTGAATGTTGTGCCCGGTTTTAGCTTATGGTCACGGTGTTCCAGACATGGGAATTTTATCTCATAAGGAAAAGAATAGAATCCTAGCCGATAATAACCGACGTCAAGAAGAATTTCTTTTGCTTTCTCCTCATCATCAAACATCATACCGTTTGATTTAAGTTGGGCAATTTGCTGGTCTATCGTATATGCTTTTTCCATTGCTGTTTTTAATTGAAAAACAAATTTACTCTTTTTTATGAAAACAAGCGCCTTTTGTTGCGCTTTGATTTTATCTGCCGGCAATATGCTGTGCCGTACAAAGACATAGCCAGGTATTCACACCCCGTTTTTTGTGTGTATGCTGCATCGGAAACTTAACCGTTTTGAAACAGGATTGCCACATGCGCGTTTCTGTTTTGAAATACGCTGTCTTTAATTTTGCGCAATGAAAATTAAGGAATTTTAATTGCTTGAAAAACGCTGGTTGTCATGTAGATAACTGGTAATGAAAAGGTAAGGAACAGGTTGGGAAAATTTACAATTTAAAAATAAAATGAAAAAATTTACAGCGTATTTACTTTGGTTTTTGCTGATTGCTGTCTTGCCGCTGATGGCGTGCAGCAACGATGGAATGACGGAAGCTGTAGCGGACAGCTTTGATGTACAGTTTGAATGCCCTTCGCTGATAGAAGTGGCCAAGGGAGGGGAATATACGTTCCAGGTGACCGGGAGTAACAAGCCGGCGGAATCGGATGTGATTATTCTGGAATCGACAGGGGGAATCTCGTATACGTGTGTGCTGGTGAGTGTTTCGGAAAACAGTTTTACCATAAAGCTTACCGACGGATGCGAAAGCGGTACGTACCGGGTGTTCATCAAGCGTGGTGACCGCAAGAAACAGATTGGTACTACCTATATTAATATTGTAGAGGGAATTGATTTCACGCCGGATGCCGGAACGACGGTGTACGGGGTGGTATCGACAGCCGACGGTCCGGTGCAGGGTGTTGTGGTATCGGACGGTGTAGAGGTGAGCGTGACCGACGAACGGGGTATCTACCAGCTTCAGTCGGAAAAGAAATGGGGGTATGTGTTTATCTCCGTTCCTTCGGGATATGAAGTTCCTGCCGAGGGAGTCTTGCCTCAGTTCTACCAGATGATGAAGGGGGACGCCGCTACAACGGAGCGTGTGGATTTCTCGCTGACTGAGGTGGAAGGACAGGATAATTATAAGGTGTTTATGCTGGGCGATATGCATCTGGCCAACCGCACGGGCGACCTGGGACAGTTTATGGACTTTACCGAGGATCTGAACAGCTACCGTGCCTTGCACCAGCACGAAAAGATGTATGCCATTACGCTGGGCGACATGACCTGGGACCTGTACTGGTATTCGAACAGTTATGCGCTGCCTGAGTACCTGAATACCATCAACAATCAGGTGAAGGGACTTCAGATTTTCCATACTATCGGAAATCATGACTACGACTATAAGGCTATGAGCGATGAGGAGGCGGGAAGCCGTTTCATGGATTATATCGCTCCGACATATTATTCGTTCAACATCGGAAAGGTGCACTACGTGGTGCTGGATGACATCGATTGCAGCAACTACGACGGCACTACCTCACGCGACTACGAGAAGCGTGTGTCGGCCGAACAGCTGAGCTGGCTGTCGAAGGATCTGGCATATGTCGACAAGTCGACACCGCTGGTAGTGGTGATGCACGCACAGTTGTTCTACCCGTCGCAGACGGAAGGTTTCAAGATAGACCATGATGTGCTGAACACTACGCAGCTGCTGGACGTGCTGGACGGCTACAAGGTGCATTTCGTGACCGGACATACGCACCTGAGTTTCAACGTGACTCCGGAGGATGACGTAACGGGCGGACGCGAGGTGTACGAACATAACGCGGGTGCGGTATGCGCTTCGTGGTGGTGGTCGGGCTACCTTACTCCGGGTGTGCACATCAGTCCCGACGGAACACCGGGAGGATACTCGGTATGGGATGTGAACGGAACGGACATCGAATGGATATACAAGGCTACGGGATGGACGGAAGATTACCAGTTCCGCAGCTACGACCTGAACAATGTGCATTTCTCGATGGCGGATGTGCCGCAGATGCCGGCCAGTGTACCGGCTTCGGTCAAGGCGAAATTCCAGCGCTATGTGGATGCTTATCCGGTGAACAAGGACAACGAGGTGCTGATAAACATCTGGAACTGGAATCCGCGCTGGACACTGACGGTGACCGACGAGAAGGGTAACAAGCTTACTCCTGAGGAGGTATGGGCTTACGATCCGCTGCATGTGGCAGCGCTGAGCGTGAAGCGTTTCAACTCGTCGACATTGAGCTCTACACCGAGCTTCATTACCGAAAAGTTTACGCATTTCTTCAAGGTGAAGGCGGCGGATGCCGACGTGGATCTGACCATCACCGTGCGCGATGAGTTCGGACACGAATGGACCGAGCAGATGCAGCGCCCGAAGGCGTTCTCGACGGATGCTTACAAGATTCCATAACATTTTCTTATTGAAACTATATATTATTTATCAAACTGAAAACTATGAAGAAATTTTATCTGGTTCTTGCCTTGAGCGGAATCATGCAGATGGGATTCGGACAGGCGGTCGACAAGAGTGTGGATATACCTGATCTGGACAATTATCAGACTCTGAAATGTGATTTTCATATGCATACCGTGTTCTCCGACGGACTGGTATGGCCGACGGTGAGAGTGGACGAGGCGTATGCCGAGGGGCTGGATGCCATTGCCATTACGGAACATCTCGAATACAGACCGCACAAGGCGGACATTCAGGCGGACCACAACCGTTCGTACGAGATCATGAAGAAGTATGCCAAAGATAAGGGCGTGATTGTAATCAAGGGTAGTGAGATAACCCGCTCCATGGCGCCGGGACATCATAACGCCATCTTTATTTCGGACAGCAATCCGCTGGACACCAAAGAATATAAGGATGCTTTCCGTGCTGCCAAGTCGCAGGGGGCGTTCATCTTCTGGAATCATCCGGGATGGGACTCACAGCAGCCGGAAGAAACCAAATGGTGGGACGAACATACATACTTGTATGAAAACGGATGTATGCAGGGAATAGAGGTAGCCAACGGTGACTTTTATTATCCTGAGGCATTGCAGTGGTGTCTGGACAAGAAGCTGACCATGCTGGGTACATCGGACATTCATCAGCCGATACAGACTGATATCGACTTCGACAAGGGTGAACACCGCACCATGACGCTGGTATTTGCCAAAGAACGCACGGCGGAAGGTATCCGTGAGGCGCTCGAAAACCGTAGAACGGCTGTCTTCTTCAAGAATCAGATTATCGGTGAGGAACAGTGGCTGAGAGAGCTGTTCGGCAAGGCGGTAACCATCGAAAAGATAGACAAGAACGAGAAGCGCGTGCAGTTTGTGGTTTATAACAACTCAGACCTGACATTCTCGCTGAAAAAGGGAGAGCATGACGCAAACCTGATATACTTCAGAGAATATACCATCGAACCAAAATCGAAACATACCATCACGGTGAAACTGAACGGTGGGGTTACATCGGGCAAGGTAAATTTTGAAGTGACCAACATGGTGGTGAAACCGGGAAAAAGTCTTGACTATCAGTTCAGTTTTTAATTGACACGTTTACTATTCCAAAACAAAATATTTATTTATGAAAGTTTTCAATTCGTATGTTTTTTTGCTGTTGCTGTTGCTGACGGGCAGTGTCTCTACGCTGTCGGCGCAGAACAGAACAGTATCGGGTAAGGTACTGGATGCCTTGCAGGAACCGCTTATCGGGGTGTCTATCGTCATCGATGGAACTACTCAGGGAAGCATTACTGATGTAGACGGAGCCTTCGAGCTTCAGATACCTGCCGGCGGGGCTACTCTGAATTTCTCTTATGTGGGTTATCTTACCGAAAAGGTGAAGGTGAAACCGGGACAGAAAAATATTGTGGTATATATGCAGGAAGATGCCATCATGCTGGATGAGGCGGTGGTTATCGGTTACGGTACACAGAAGAAGGTGAACCTGACGGGAGCCGTGGCTACGGTGGGCAGCGAGAAGCTGGAGAACCGTGCGACGCAGTCGCTGGCAAACATGCTGCAAGGTTCGGTAGCCGGTCTGAATGTCACTACCTCGTCGGGTGTGCCGGGCAGCTCGCCCAGCATCAACGTGCGTGGTACGACTTCTATCAACAGTGCCGGTCCGCTGGTGCTGATAGACGGTGCGGTGGGTGAACTGGACCGTGTGAACCCGAACGACGTGGAGTCTATCTCGGTCATCAAGGATGCGTCGGCTGCGGCAGTATACGGTGCGCGTGCGGCATTCGGTGTGATTCTGGTCACAACCAAGTCGGGATCGGCACAGGACGGAAAGGCTACCGTGCGTTACAGCGGCCGTCTGGGATGGCAGGCTCCTACCACGACTACCGATTACGAAACAACCGGTTACTGGTCGGTGTATACAGTAAACACCTTCTGGCGTGCGAAGAACGGTACGAACTACGTGGACTATACCGACTACGACATGCAGCAGCTGCTGGCTCGTGTGAACGACAAGACGGAGAACCCCGACCGTCCGTGGGTAGTGGAAGATACAAGAAACGGTCGCCGTCAGTGGGTGTACTACGGCAACTACGACTGGTGGCACATGATGTACAACGACCGTCGTCCTACCCAGCAGCACAGCATCTCGCTGAGCGGGGGTACGAAGGATGTGAAATACCTGGTGAGCGGGGCATACGATTATCAGAAAGGTATCCTGAACATGAATCCGGATATCTACCGCAAGTATAACCTGCGTTCGAAGATTGACTTTACCATCAACCGCTATGCTACGCTGAGCAACAATACTTCGTTCTATGGCTCGCAGTATACTTTCCAGGGTAACGGAAGCATCGACGATACCATCGGTTACAGCGGACGTCACGCGCTGGCATGCTTCCCGATGAAGAACCCTGACGGCTCATGGCTGTACGGTACTCCTTACCTGAACTATAAGGTGGGCAACGGACGTCATATCATGCTGGGTGAGGGATCGCACCGCAACGTGAACCGCACGAACGACTTCTCGAATACTACACGACTGGTCATCACACCGATCAAACAGCTGAGTCTGACGGGTGACTTTACCTACCGTCTGTACCAGACACGCAATACACATCGTTCGAACAACCTGTTCTATCGCGAATATCCGGATGGACCGCTGCTGTCGTATGCTACCGGAGCCGGTCTGAACAAGCTGAGTGAATCGGTGAACACACGCAACTATTATTCGGCAAACGTTTTTGCCAACTACGAAGATACATTCGGCGAAGCACATCACGTGACAGGAGTGGTCGGGTTCAACTACGAACGCATGTATCTGAAGAATGTTTCGGCTGCGGGACAGAACCTGACTTCTACTTCGCTGGACGACCTCGACCTGGTGGGACAGAATGCCGAGGGTGAAGTGCTGACCGAAGTGGGCGGCGGACAGAGCGAATATGCGCTGGCTGGTTTCTTCGGCCGTGTGAACTACGACTACAAGGGACGCTACCTGTTTGAGGCGAGCGGACGCTACGACGGTACATCGCGTTTTGCTGCCGGAAGCCGCTGGGGATTCTTCCCTTCGGGTTCTGTGGGATGGCGTATCTCGGAAGAACCGTTCTTCAAGCCGCTGAGCGGATATGTAGACAACCTGAAGCTGCGTGCTTCGTTCGGTAGCCTGGGTAACCAGAATGTTTCTTCTTACTATACATACATGCGTCTGATTTCGGTAAGCGACTTTGCCGGCTTCACGTTCGGCGAGGGCAGCTCGATGGCGAAATATGCTACACTGGGTGCGCCGGTGGCATCGGACCTGACTTGGGAAACCAGCCAGCAGTGGGACTTCGGTTTCGACCTGACCATGCTGAAGAACCGCCTGAACATTACCGTAGACGGATATGTGCGCAACACACTGAACATGCTGACCGACGGTGTGGAACTGCCGGCTGTGTATGGAGCCAGTGTGCCGGATATGAATACAGCCGACTTGCAGACAAAGGGATACGAAGTGACAATGTCGTGGAGAGACCAGTTCGAACTGGCCGGACGTCCGCTGGAATACAGTCTGGGATTCAACGTGAGCAACTACAAAAGCTACATTACCAAGTATGACAATAAAGACAAGACATTTGCCAAGGATTACTACGAAGGCATGCGCATCGGAGAAATCCGGGGATTTGTGACCGACGGTCTGTTTGCTACCGACGAGGAGGCACAGGCGTATGCCAAGGAGGTAGACCTGAGTTACATGGTAGACGGACTGACCGGAGGCTGGAAGGCCGGCGACGTGAAGTTTGTCGACCTCGACGGTGACGGTATGGTGGATATAGGCAGCAACAATGTAGCCGATCCGGGCGACCGCAAGGTATTGGGTAACTCACTGCCCAGCCTGTCGTATGGTATCAATGCCAGTGTACGCTGGTGCGGATTCGATGTATCGGTGTTCTTCCAGGGAACAGGTAACCACTACTGGTATCCTCACGGACACATGATGTCGTTCTGGGGTCCGTTCTCGTATCCTTACCAGACCTTCCTGCAGAAGGATTTCATGGACAAGGTGTGGGCCGAAGACAATACGGACGCTTACTTCCCGCGTCCGATGGCATACTCGTCGACTTCCGGTCCGCTGAGCAAGGTGAACGACCGCTATTTGCAGAACATCCGCTACATGCGTCTGAAGAACCTGACCGTAGGATATACCATTCCGGTGAACCTGACAAAGAAAATCGGTATCGGTCAGGCACGTTTCTACTTCTCGGGCGAGAACCTCTGCTACTGGTCGCCGCTGAAGAAGATTACCAAATACGTGGATCCGGAAGGAGCCATCAGCCGCAGCAACGATACGTACAACGAAAGTTTCTATCCGTGGCAGAAGACGCTGCTGTTTGGTGTAGACATCACTTTCTAAACGGAAATTCATTGAATAAAACAACCAAGAACAGATTCGTATGAAAAAATATATATTTACAGCACTGGTACTGACAATGGGGTTGACTTCGTGTGACGGTTTGCTCGACCTGAGTCCTAAAAGCCAGATATCGCAGAGCGACTATTTCAAGACAGAGAGCGACTTGCAGCTTTTCAGTAACTCGTTTTACAACAACCTGCCGGACAAGAGCCCTTTCGACGACCAGAGTGACCTGTACGTGCAGCAGAATCTTTCCGACGAGATGCTGGGCGGAAACAACCGTACCGTGCCTGCTTCGGGCGGGGGATGGACATGGACAGACCTGCGCAAGATGAATACCCTGCTGGCGTATGTGAATCAGTGCAGCGACGAGAATGCGGTGGTGAAATATACGGCACTGACCCGCTTCTTCCGTGCGTTCTTCTATTTCGAGAAAGTCAAACGCTTCGGTGATGTGCCCTGGTACGACGTGGAACTGGGTTCTGCCGACGAGGCACTGTACAAGCCGCGTGACTCGCGTGAGCTGGTGATGACCAAGATGATAGAGGATATCGACTATGCCATCGATAATCTTCCTACACGCGAGGAAGAGTCGAGCAGTCCGTTCCGTGTGAACCGCTGGGCGGCACTGGCGCTGAAGGCACAGTTCTGTCTGTACGAAGGTACGTACCGCAAGTATCACGACCTGAAGCTGGAAGGTAACGATTATACGTATTACCTGGATCTGGCTGCCAAAGCTGCCGGCGAGATTATCAATGATGGTCCGTACAAGTTGTATTCTACCGGACATCCGGAATCGGACTACCTGAATCTCTTCGCTGCCGAGGATGCGAATCCGGATGAATATATCCTGGCTATCAAGTTCGACTACAGTCTGGCTATCCATCACAATGCCAACGGACATACGCTGGTTCCTACTCAGGGACGTCCGGGACTGACACGCAAGATGGTGAATATGTATCTGATGAAGGACGGAAGCCGCTTTACCGACCGGCCGGGATGGCAGGAAATGAGCTTCCTGGAGGAAACAAAGGACCGCGACCCGCGTCTGGCTCAGAGCATCCGTACACCGGGATATACCCGTATCGGGGAAACAACGGTGCTTCCTCCCGACCTTTCGGTTACTGTGACTGGCTACCAGCCGATCAAGTTCGTGCAGGGGCCGACTGCTTCCGGCGGACAGGTAGACCGCAACGACCGCAATACGAACGACTTGCCTGTGTACCGCTATGCCGAAGTGCTGCTGAACTATGCCGAGGCAAAGGCGGAACTGGGTACGCTGACTCAGGAGGATCTGGATATCTCTGTGAATCTGTTGCGTGACCGTGTAGGTATGAACGACGCGCACCTGAACATGGCTGCTGCCAATGCCAATCCGGACCGTTATCTGTCGGCTAAGGAAACGGGTTATCCCAACGTATCGGGAAGCAACAAGGGTGTGATTCTGGAAATCCGCCGCGAGCGTGCCGTTGAATTGAATCAGGAAGGTTTCCGCTTCGACGACCTGGTGCGCTGGAAAGCCGGAGCCTGCATCGATCAGGATATCTACGGTATGTATTTCGCCGGTGCGGGTGAATACGACCTGAGCGGCGACGGTAATCCGGATGTGATCTTATATAATAAAGGTACTGCGAAACCGGAAGCCGGCAGCGGGGTGCTGGTGTACGAAATCGGCAAGGATATTCTGCTGACAGGAAGCAACAGCGGGTATGTGTACTCTCACAAGAATATCGTCCGCAACGGTTTCAATGAGGAGCGTGACTATCTGTACCCGATTCCTATCAACGAACGTTCGCTGAACCCGAATCTGACACAGAATCCGGGATGGAGCGACGGACTGGGTTTCTAAACTTCAGCTTCTGTTCTGAAACCAAACAGCTAATCTCTCTTGAAACATCAGTTGGTTTTTCGGAGAATGAAATAATATAATCTATCTCTTGAAACATCAGTTGGTTTTTCGGAGAAATGAAATAATATAATCTATCTCTTGAAATATCAGCTGGTTTTTCGGGAATGGAATAAATAATTTATCTCTTGAAATATCAGCAGGTTTTTCGGGAATGAAATAAATAATGTATCTCTCGAAACATCAGCAGGTTTTTCGGGAATGAAATAAATAATGTATCTCTTGAAACATCAGTTGGTTTTTCGGGAATGAAATAAATAATGTATCTCTTGAAACATCAGTTGGTTTTTCGGAAAAATGAAATAAATAATCTATCTCTTGAAACATCAGTAGGTTTTTCGGGGGTGAAACAGGAATTTTCTGGAAAGATCCTTCAACTTCAAAACAAACAAATTAACTCTGTAAAACATATGAAACTGATCAATTATATCATGGCTTCGGTGCTGTTTCTCTCGGCAACGCTTCTGGGCAGTTGCAGCGAAGAGGAGAATACGCTTTCGAAAGCTGTACTGGCAAGTGCCAGTGCCCTGGACTTTGAGGCTGAAGGGGCACAGCCGAAAACAATTACCGTGTATGCGGATGCCGACTGGGTGATGGAGGACTTGCCCGAATGGATTACGGTGACTCCTGCCACAGGAAACGGTACGACGGATGTGACGGTATCGGTAACTGACAACATGCGCGACGGGGCGGAGGATAATCCGCGCAAGGCGACAATCGTATTCAAGGGTTGTACGCTGGCAAGCCGTGCGGAGGTAGTGGTTTCGCAGGATGGCGACAAGTACCGCGACTGTCAGGAGTATACAGTGGACGAACTGCCGGCACTGGAAGATGAAACGGTGGTTTCGGTTCCGGAAGCACTGGTTACGGCGGTGACGACTTCGGGCTGCATCGTAACCGACGCACAGTACGCTGTAAACATGTTCCTGCAAACCGCAACTGCCGTGAACGTAGGCGACAAGGTAGCGGTGAAAGGTTCGAAAGGCACAGACGCACACGCCTTGCCTTACGTGGTATGCGACGAGGTACGTGTGGTATCGGAAGGCAATAATATCGGTTATCCGGAAGCTCACGACGTGACTGCCGAAGTGGACAGCTACACATCGGATAGCCGTGAATGGATTTCGGCAAGCGGTGTGCTGAGCGGTAACAATGTGACGATAGACGGTGCGGTGAACTCGGTGTCTATCATCGACGCGCCCGAAAGCTTGAATCTGGCAGCCCTGAACGGTCACAAGGTGACGGTGTACGGCTACTTCGACGGAGTGGCTGCTCCTGCACTGCGCATACAGGCCGCACGCATCGAAGACAAGGGTGTGGTAGAGGTGATCTATTTTGCGGAAGACTTTGAGTGGCTGTTGCCCTGGGCAGAGAACAGTGGTGCCGGACAGACAGTGGAAAACGACGGATCGGGTACTGCTCCGCAGATTTACAGTGCGAAGAACGACGAGGGACAGACGGCTGCCGAAGCGTTGCTGGCTCACGGATACGGACTGGAAGAAAGTCGCGGTGCTTCTATCTACTTGCAGAAATGTTACCTGAAGTTCGGTAAGACAGACTATCAGGCAGGACTGACACTGCCGGCTGTAGACGGCATACCGTCAGGCGAGAAGGTAATGCTTTCGTTCGACTGGGCACCGATGGTGGGCGGTACGAGAAAGTTCGACCCGGTACAGCTGATCATCACCGTGACCAACGGCAGCGAGACAGTCGAACTGGATCCGATAGGACATAACTTTGTGAATGAGGTAGACAAACTGGAATGGCTGCATGCCGATGTGGTGC
>OGYC01002428.1_pt1 | contig 12922 bp, 13 predicted proteins | sample 1576461 | NCBI WGS metagenome assembly OGYC01 (sample SAMEA3541569, study PRJEB24748) | human gut metagenome | biome: human gut; feature: human-associated habitat; material: faeces | place: China | collected 2012 | reverse complement strand
CCATGGAAAACTGTAAGGTGATCGCCATCACGAATCAGAAGGGCGGCGTCGGCAAAACAACGACCGCAGTCAATCTCGGCGTGGGACTTGCAAGCTCCGGGAAACGGGTCCTGCTGGTGGATGCTGATCCGCAGGGCAGCTTAACCGTGAGCCTCGGCATAAAGAACCCAGACGAGCTGGATGTATCGCTGTCTTCCCTTATGCAGTCGGTCATTGATGATGAGCCGCTTGCAGAGGGTGCAATTATCCGGCACCAGGAGGGTGTGAATTTGCTCCCCTCCAACATTGAGCTCTCCGGTATGGAAACGGGCCTGTTCAATGTCATGAGCCGCGAGTATGTTCTGAAGAACGCCATCGACGGCATGAGAAAGAGCTACGACTACATTCTGATTGACTGTATGCCCTCGCTGGGTATGATGACGGTCAATGCGCTGGTTGCGGCAGACAGTGTGATTATCCCGTCTCAGCCGAACTTCCTGTCAACCAAAGGTCTTAACCTGCTTCTGCGCTCCATTTCAAAGATCAAGCGGCAGATCAACCCGAGATTAAAGATTGACGGCATTTTGCTGACGATGGTGGATAACCGCACCAACAACGCCAAGGCGATTATTTCCTCGCTTCGTTCTACCGTGGGAGAGAACATCCGCGTGTTTCGTTCCGAGATTCCCTTTTCGGTAAGAGCTGCGGAGTGCAGTCTTTCCGGAGAAAGCATCTTCTCTCACGACAGGAACGGCAAGGTCGCAGCAGCGTATGAGGCTCTGACGAAGGAGGTGACAGAGATTGAAGAGCGTGCAAAAAATCGATCTGGGCCTGACCGGGTACGATGAGCTTTTCATGAATGACGCGGAGCGAAAGGAAAACAAGCTCCCGCGCATTTATGATATTCCCCTCTCGGAGATCGACGATTTTCCCGACCACCCCTTCAAGGTGAAGCTGGACGAGGACATGGATCAGCTTGTCCAGAGCATCAAGGAGCGCGGGATCATCACACCTGTTACGCTCCGACCGAAGGAAGATGGTCGGTACGAGATCGTATCGGGGCATCGCAGAAAGAAAGCCTGCGAGCTTGCCGGGTTTGATACCGTGAAGGCCGAGGTGCGGGAGCTGACCCGTGATGAGGCCATCATCCTGATGGTGGAATCGAACCTGCAGCGTTCTGTGATCCTGCCGAGTGAAAAAGCTTTTTCGTACAAGATGAGGCTGGAAGCTATGAACCGACAGGGACAGCGCAGTGATTTAACTTCGACACCAGTGGTGTCAAAGTCCCGGTCTAACGAAGAATTGGGCAGTGAGCACGGTGAAAGCCGCGAACAGGTGCGGCGCTATACCCGCCTCACGGAGCTCATTCCGGAGCTTCTGGATTTGGTTGACGAGGGGCGCATTGCGTTCCGACCGGCGGTGGAACTCTCTTACCTGCAAAAAGAGGAGCAGAGTGCCCTGCTGGAGCAAATCGCCTACGCAGATGCCACGCCGTCCCTTGCCCAGGCCATCAAGCTGAAGCGGTTCTCCCAGGACGGGAAGCTGACCAACGAGGTCATCGAGTCGATTATGAGCGAGGAAAAGCCGAACCAGAGGGAGAAGATCAACATCAAGTACGCTGAGGCCAGAAGATTTATCCCCGCCAGCATTCCCTACGAAAAAACCGGTGAGTATATTCTGAAAGCGCTGGAATATTATCACCGGTATCAGGAACGGCAGAAAAGTCGGAATGACGCAAGATAGGTTCTTCGCCAAGGGGGCAGTTTACCCTTTTGACGCTGCGTCAGCGCCGTTCCCCCTCTCACACTCTCCCCCCTCATTTACCGGCAATACCAGCTCAAAAGGAAAATATACAGGCGGCACAATTGAAGAAAACCAAGTGCATTCGTACAATATGAGAAAAAACAGTCATTGGAGGTCATCCCATGAAAAAGAATCTCATGTTGTGTGCGCTCCTGCTTTCTGTATTGCTTTCCGGATGCGCCGCAGAGCCCCTGCAAGGGCAAACGGTGGGAAACACACCGAAAGCTCCAACGCCACAGGAAGGAACGCCTGCTTCCTTTGAGCCGGTATTGTGTTTATCTTTTTATGGTGCTTTATTTACTCACCAAAGGAAAAAGAATCCAAATGCATACCTGAGACATCATTGTCTTCGAGAATCACAAACAATCGCCCAGGTTCTGTTTCGCTACCAACAAAGTCCGAGATAAGAGTATCGAATTCTGATGGCAATGCACATTTGCCGGTTCTTTCGTTCACTATAAGCACAGCTTTTTTACCGTCAGTGAATGAATTTGTATTGCCAATATAATCCGGCATCCAAAACCATGGTTCTACGATATCGCGCAGATTAGAGTAGCCCAAATAGAATGTTACACTATGTCCCCACAAACTATTCGAGAATGCAAGTGATAACTCATGAAAGTTTTTTCTTCCTTTTGAACACTCTTTACTTATTCGGTAAAGAGTGTTATTAACTAACCAAAAATAAGACACGATAGTCGCATCTGGAGAAGCATCATCTATCATCAAAGTGTCGCCATCAATTAAACCCAGTTCTTCAACCGTGATGGTCCGATCCCTTGACATATCAGAGGTTCGTACATTGATGAATTTGATTTGGGACGATAAACTGTCAAGACGGAGATTATCCGCAAGTTCTACAAGTATTTGCTCCATAGTGTTTTCACGGAAAACATCTAGTTCTTCTGTAAATAATCCATGGTTTACGATAAGATGGATAATATCATTTGAAGAAAAATTATGTTCCGTCCGTTGTGTAGTCATTATACTTCTCCTTTGCGTATTCCTGTGGTAATAATCACAATATAACCATTTCTTTATACAAACGGATTGTGTTGATAGTTCGGCACGGCACTCATAAGCTGTTTAACCACCTTGATGGGACGCGAGCTGAACACCTTGTACAGGCAGCCAACTAGACCACCTATACAAAGTACCGCAACAAAATAGCTCTCTGCGCCCAAAAGTATCCCAGCAATGATAGCACAGAACGCGGCGGCAAAGATCCATGCGAGGATTCTTGCCCTTTGTTTGTTGAGTTCCTCTCTGTGTTTCTCATAGCGCCGGCTGCCGTATCTGATCATTTCACCGCTTACGCCATTGAGTCTTACCAGTTTGTCCCACGCTTCAGAGGCGATGGTTCTATTGGTGGTATTATCCATGTCTATGTCCCCGAAGTTCTGAGTCGCTGCCCGTAAGACAGCGAGATACAGTTTCTTTTCTGTGGGGTACTGGCTCATTAACGGTCTCAGAAGGACGATAGTCTGTTCCCAGTTGCCGGCAGCAAGGTGACTCATGGCTTGAGAATATGTCCTGTCATACTGCATGAGTTGTTGATCTTGTTGCGGATCATACACCGGAGTTCCACATAAGTCACACGCCATTCTCATTTTGCTGCGATTATAGTGAAAACTGGAGCATCCACAGCGACTGCAGACGCGATCCATAGAATCACCACCTTTCTAACGGTATGATGCGATTATCGATTTCTGGGAGGCAAAGGCTTGCTGGCTGTAGTCTGGTGCGGCATACGCGCGGGAATGGGATTATGAGACTGGAGGCTAGCTGCGCGATCGCTGTGATCCTGAACTTCACGAGCCGGCTGATTGCTCGGTTCCACAGGAAGGGAAGCAGAATATACGCCCTGTCTCTGCTGCTTCAGTGCAGCGTTGATCAAGGGGATCAAGGCAATCAAGCAAACCAGCGTTGTGATTATGAAGGCGAAGACCGCCGACCTTACAGATACATCAATTCCCAAAAGCAAGACGGAGATAGCAATCACAGCGGTTTCGAGGATGCAACAAACGACTGAGAGGCCAGCTGCTTTGCGAAGGTTGCTGTTCCAGTACGTTACGAGGTATGCCACCGGGATTCCAACAGTGAGAAGTGTGCCGCCAATGTACACTGCGAGACGAGCGGCTGCTGCCGCTGGAGCAAGCCACCAGAATAGAGCCTGTGGGATCAAAACGATAGCTGCAAGGACGGGGATTAGAGAGTAGTTTTTGCGTGTCATTTTCATCATTCCTTTCACTTAAAATCTATAACCGCAGATGGGGCAAACGCTATTGCCGCGCATCACGCTTCCGTTACACGATGGGCAGCGCTTGTACCGATCGGGCATGGGCGGAGGCGATTCCGCAGACGAGGTGTTTCCCTGGGCGTCAGACGATGCACCGCCAAACATATCCGTGTGCCGAGTCATTTCGGTCAGCGGTTCCCGCAGCGCCGGAAGCATCTGTGAGAGCATCATCATCTGCATCATCATGGGAGCCATTCCGCCAGAGTTCCCGTTGGAATTACATGCAGCGCCACCAGTAGGAGCCTGCCCTCGAGAAGGAATTCCCGTCATCATTTCACCAAGAGTGCGGTTATTGACGTTACCGTTCCATACTCTTTGTAGGTTATCCAGTTCGAGGTCGGTTCTGGTTTTCCCGCCGGCATACTCCTGCTCCAGGCTATAAAGTCTCTGCATCTCTGAATTGGGAACATTGATGGCCACAAGGTCAAATCGCTCCAGCTTGATACCGTACTCAGACATGCCAGACCGAATTGCAGTCGTTGCCATGTTTCCAATATGGGAAAGCTGGCTGTTAAACTCCGGGATTTCCAGCTTACTGATCTCCCTGGAGATGGCTTCCCTAATGGGGGCAAGGACCATCTGTTCCATACACGGATCAATATCCTCATCCGAAAACGCAGAGCTGTAACTTCCGACCAGCTTTGTGAGAACCTTCAGAGGGTCGGAGATTGAGAAGGAAAGGTTGCAAGATGCAAGCGCTTTCATTGTGAGACGGAAGCGATGCTCCCGGAAAGGAAACTCTCCAGTGCCGAGCTTGATAAACTTTGCCCTTTCAGTCGACACAAAAAATACAGACACGGTGGTTCCAGTATCTCCACGGGTCAGGATGTTGCGAAGCCTTACAAAGAAGGGATCAACGCCTGTGAAGATTTCGTATCTGCCGGGGCCATAGGGTCGCGAAAGCGTACCGTTGATAGCAACGAACGCAGTGGTTCCCGGAGGGACAACCAGAATACTCCCGTTGACAATCACGGAGTATTGTCCGCATACATCCGGCTGAATTCGGATTAAACCGTTCCCGCCCGGATCTCTGATGATTGATTGGTACATAGTCTCATCTCCTTGTACTTATGATATCTATTTTACGGCCAGGTTTTTCAGAGTTGGATGATAATAGAGCCGATGATTTCCACTTATCCGTTCTTCTGAGAAGGCCCTTTGAGCTTCTTTCAGGCAATCTCCAGACGCGGGACGGTAACTAAAGTGGATTAGTATCGGCGATATGCCCCTCTGCGAATCCTTTTTGAGCCGCGTCTTAAGATCGTTAAAGGAATGAACGCACAGACCACGATAGTTATAGTAGCTCAGTGTTTCCGATGTGCATTCGGGAACGCGGGCGCATTTGAAGTCGTAATGATCGCCTGAAATCTGATTATCTGACAGGTTCAGGTAATCGAAGCGTACAAGTCCTTCCTCAGTTCCGTCCCAAGTGACATCACAGTGAACGGGAATGCCGTTGATCCACGCAATCGTCCAGCAGTGCCATCCGTCTGTCTTGGTTCTGCCATAAATCTTGATACAGGGGATTCCGATTCGTCTGAAACATAAGAGCAATAGCGCGTTCTGGCCCTCACATACGCCCTCAGATTGTAGGATCGGCCCCACGATGCTGTGGTCTCTGACATCTCCGTTGTTGGTGTACGCGAGTTTTTTAGCAATACGCTCGTAAACGAGCACCTCGCGCTCTAGCATGGAAAGGCCAGCAGTCCCACGAACAATGCGGTAAATGCTCTTGCGCATCTGCTGCTGGATTCGATTTATGATATCCGGAGTGTACAGAATCGGGTATTCTAGCGTCCCGGTTCGGTCTCTACGGGTGAATTCACTCTGATACCCTAGAAAGAAGAATTCTGGGCGATCATCTCTGATGGCTTTGTAAGCAGCAAAGCCATCTGACGCAGATGTTTCGGGATTGCTTAAGGAGAAAGTCGTCTTACCTGAGTAATCCCCCCGGAGAAGTTGGGTATTGATTCGGTCATAGAACGCCTGTCCCTGTCGAGTGAGGAATCCTCTATAGTATTCTGAACCCAACTTCTCCGGCGCCTTCATCATTATGAATCACTCCCTTCTGCCCTTAGGAATTACCAGCTTGATCTTCAAGCACCCCTTACCATCAATACGGGTGTGCAGTCTGATATCTCCAGCATAACCGCGTGTACGAAGGCACTGACTGGCAAGACGAACGATTTCATCGGTAGGAGGAATCAGGCGCTTGTCTTCGCTAAGATCCTCCTGAGGAGCCGTGCCACGCGAAAACACAATGATTTCCGCCTCGGCAAAGTCCTTCCCGATGCTGCCCAGCATCTTCTTCCGAATCGGGTCACACACGAAGATACAGACGGGAGATGATGCCGCACGTGCAGCGCCACTCACCTTGTCGGTTCCGCTGTAAAACACACCGAGATCGGGGTGAGTATGCCCTTCCAAAACGAACTCCGAGGGGCCGCAGAGCTTGAGGAAAGGATCAACCTGGTAGCCGAAGGCATCCGTGTTGAATTTGGCTTCATTTCTCAGAAACTCCAAACGATGATATTCGAGAAAATCGAGTTCCGGATTGTATTCACCGTTGGGGCCAAGGTTTGATGCACCGACTGGGTTGCGATTCATAGTTTGAATTTCAATGATATGACTGATAATTGTGATCACATTACCATCATCATCGACCAAGAAATGCCCCATCCCGTAGAGTTTCTGCTCATAGACATTCATCGGGGACCGTCTCCCATATGAGATGATTGAGCTGAGTTCCTGCTCGGGTTCGGGAAGGATGATTACTTTGTTGCGTCCTTTGCCGTGCCTCTCCTTGACAAAAACATCGCCGCACTTGCTTTTGATGATGTCTTCGGCCTTCTTAAAGCTGCACACCGGATAGGTTCTGGGCTCCGGAGGGCGTCTGGCAGGCATGGGGGTATGGTTGGTCACGATATTTCATCTCCTCTCAGTGATGTCTGCCGGGAAGGGGCGGAGGTGCGGTCACAGGCTTGGCTGCCACCTTGCGAGGCGGAAGGGTCGTCAGTTCAGGGGCATAAAGCAGTTTGGGATGAATCGTGGGGAAACGTTTGGAAGCAACGCCATCCTTATGCCACTGTGCCACGCTGCTGTTTGCCATGCTTTCATATCGAGTCACACCGGGATCGTGAATCATATCGCGCACGAGCTTGTCCACGACCGTAGTCAGAGAACTCGTGAAGGGAATCCAGGTGTCAATGCAGGCGTTCCCGGAACGAAAAACGTTAGGACTCGCAAGATAATGATCTGAGGCATACGAGGCCGATATGGATTTCAGCGGATATCCGGGATAGCAAATGATATCAACCGTCATAGATTCACAGGCTTTAGGCGTGGAGTCCTCGTTTGTGGTGAGGTAATGCGAAGGGGCCTTAACCGTCACCTTAAGGTGCATCGCCTCGCCAGCTTTCGTCTGAACCCTCTGGGTCGTCACATACTTAGGGTTGTATTTCCGGACGATTTCCTGGTAATCGTTCTTCAAAGCCTCGGCAGAGTCTTCTTCGGTGATCGAGACTTCTCTCGTGTGACCGTATTCATCGGTATAGTTGGTTGAGTAACTCATGTTGAACCTCCTTTTAGAGCTTATGGATTTCGTGGATTTTCAGGTGATCCTCATCAAGCGCAAAGACTGTCCTAGTGATCTTCTCGGTATCCAAAAAGTCAAGAGCTCCGTTACGCTGAATCACCTCGATATGAGCGCCAAGCGGATACCCCAGGTCGTACAGTGTCATGTTCTGGATTTCTTCACTGCAACCGAGGTCAAAAGCATGCAAGATTTCGCCATGAGAGAAAGTTGCACTGTTATGAGCGCGTTTCCCGTGGGTGCTACACTTATCGCACAGAAGATCGTCAAGAAAGACCCGGCCCTCATGCTGCATCACCTGAATAGGCGCTCCGCACGAACGGCAGACATCCTCCACAATAAAGCCAGCGTGGACGATCTTCCTGTAATTCAGGCGATGAACGGACATCTCAAAATCCGTCGTACCAAGGTTTACGGCGATCTGCTCCATCGCCTCTTTCAGTGTAACATTCATGACACTGCCATGCAGCCACTCAATCTTTGTGGGCGGATGGATTGCACATCCAGGACAATTACGTTTCCGCAAGGGATGAGAGGAACTCAATTCCAGGTGGGGATAAGCTGTATAGGTCAGTCTGCGATTCATAACATCATCAAAACCAAGAACGCTTCCTCTGAGTTGTTCAGTACTCAGATAAGCTGCCATCGAACTAGCCCGGTTAGTGGTGCGAACTACTTCACTAACACCGTTGTACTGCCTGATTTGTGGTCCTGTGCATGACGTTCTGATACTGCTGTCCTTCATCCAACTTTCGTCAATCAAACAGCGAAGGCAAAATTCGGTATTGTCAAGGATCACGCTTTGAGCCATTTCATCGTATGTTCCTGACATAAGCACGATAGGACGTCGGTCTTCAGGAATCTGGCGAATCAGTTCGTTCAGAAGTATCTTGGCGTCGAAATTATCAACAGCTGCAATTACATATTTATAGTCAGCGAACGCTTCTGGTCCAAGCGAGCAAAGATCTCCATCAATGCCGTTTGACGTGCATCCTTCGTCCAAAAGAGGTTGCACACGCTCTGCGACACATTTAGCCTTGTTTCGTCCTGCATCATCGGGCGTACGAACCAAGCAGCTATGTTTTGCAGCATTTTCAAGAGTTAATCGGTCAAAATCCACTTCGTCAGGGGAAAGCCCCATTTTGGCACAGAACTCTGTCTCGTAACTTCCTACGGCACCAGCACCGATAATCAGTACGCGCAGGGCATGGAACAAAGGGCGATATTCCGAGAGTTTCAAAGCGTTATAAATGACTTTGTTCATATTAGATCATCCTTCCTTTCTGGGCTGTCATAGCAGCTTCCCGTTGCTCTTAAACCGGTGACCTCTGGAACAGCGGTAACAGTTTTCTCCGCTGTCCCAGAAGATCACCTGACGCTCACCGGGGACATTCCTTTGCTTATCAATAGGGCAGCACGGGAACTGAGTGGGTTTGATTCCACGGGGTCCATAGCCAGCCCCAGCCGTCCTTCGGGCTGCATTGGCGATTGCCGACGCGGAAGAACGGCGGGGCGGCAGTGCTCTTGCAGCAGAAGAACTGCGTGTTCTGGTTTGAGCATGGCTGACTGTTGGTGAGGGTATGCCTACATTGACCCGAGGCGGGAGCGGAGGAGGTGCATTGGCAGTTTTTTCTTTGCGTCCCTTTTTCGTAATGCAAGCGATGATGACTCCACAGGCAATCAATCCCAAACCGACAAGGATGCATATTGTCACCATCATGTCAGCCCCCTTGTATTTACGCTACGCCGGCATTGTCGCTGATTGCCAGGACATCACCCGCCTGAAGGCCAAGGCGTTCAACGGTTTCACTGGTGTCACTGGTGGATGCTCCGGTACGTTTGTTCTCGAAGAGAATTTTACTGTCATTGGGATTCACACCAATGTCAACAGCATACTCCTGGAGAACCTGTCCGAGAGTATTCGTGCCGTACACAGCGGCCTGAGGATAAGTCGTGCCGGTTACCTTGTTGAGGAGATCAATCTCAAAGGCCTCCTCATCGGCAGCCACGCCTGCGTTGTCGCTGATTGCCAGGACATCGCCTTCCTGAAGGCCAAGCCCCTCAACGGTTTCATTGGTGTCGCTGGTAGATACCCCGGTGCGCTTGTTCTCGAAGAGAATTTTGCTGTCATTGGGATTCACGCCAATGTCAACCGAATACTCCTGAAGAACCTGCCCGAGAGTGTTCGTGCCGTACACGGCAGCCTGAGGGTATGTAGTGCCGGTCACCTTGTTGAGCAGATCAATCTCAAAGGCATCTTCGGTGGCGGCAAGAGCGCCGTCAATGGGATAGTTCGTCATGGTATTTATCTCCTTTGTTCAGTATTAGTGGCTTCCCGCGACTACAGTAGCGTTAATTGCTGCTGTAGTTTCGGCCGGTTGCCATCCGGCTCGCATTCAGGTGGGATTAAAGCTCCTCTGTACTTGCGTATCTAAGGTATCACACTCCCAACCGAAACATTTTTAAGACATTCGTGGATGCTGTATTTACCGCAAAATAAAAGAAAGGGCTTGTAGTAATCGGGTTATGTATTAAACCCAACTTTCCTTTTTACCGTACCGAGAATTGCCTGCTCGGCATCCGCAAACATGTTTTCCGTTACGGGAACAGGCGTGTTGTCCTCTTGAGCCAATGCCATATCGAGTGCGTTTTCAAGCACGGTTTCAATCATCTGTTGATGCTTTCGTAGGGATGTAATGTTTCGCCCCACGAGGTGATCAATAGATTTGAATAAAAGCTCGTAGTTGAAATCAATCATGCTATACAGGTCGCTCGCCAGTTTTTTCTCGGCATATTTCTTACTAATAGATTTGATACGGGATGCACTTGCCTCAGGAAATGGAATGACCATGCAGCGGTCTGCCAAAATAGGGTTAATCTTCTGCAGGTCGTTTGCGGTAAAGAACATGGGACAGTGTTCCAACCCAACAAGCGTGGTCTCAAGATAATTATCGAAAACGTCGATGTTTGATTCATCCGTAATGGAAAGCAACTCATCATCGACACTGGCACGATTACGATCGTGGGTTACCTTATCAATCTCGTCGAAAACATAAGCTACAAGCAGAGAGTTCGAGCGTAGTCGTGCTTTTGCGATACACCCGACATCGGAAGACTGATAGGTTCCACAATCTCCCGTCATTCCGTGTCCGCCGTCGGTCTGGGGAACTTTTATTACTTCGGTGGGAATCTGAAGCGCTTCCTCTACAAGTAAGCGAACGGCAGTTGTCTTGCCGCAGCCTTTTTCACCAACGAAGATAATCGGTCTCATATGCCCTGTTTCAATGTATGTGACAAGAGGGGGGACGACCCTGCTAATTATCTCGTCAGGGATGTCGTGGCTAATGCAGAAAGACTTTAAATGACTATATAATTTCCTCGGATCTACGGATTCACGGAAGAAACGAGGAACCTCAAGTTTCATTTTCTTAAGCGCACGCAAATAACGAACCTGCTTTTTATCAACATAATGGGCCGTGGAGATGTCCCTTAACTGCGCCTCAAGTTCCTTTAGGCGAGACATTCCTTCACTGTTAAGGCCAGAAAGCTGCTTGTCAATCCAACGGCAGGAATTTCCTGCGAGAGCAACAGGTTTTTCCCCGTTCGTGTTGTAATGCAAACCAAGCAGTGCCATGATTTCACGATCACTGAGGCTCAGCACCAGCTTTTTTACTTCACTAAGCTCTGCCATACTAACACCTCCGTATAGCTACATTTGTTGCGATGTCTCCCGGCGGACTACCGGCATTTGCAATCCGCCGGGAATATAGTCGCTTACTCTGCTTTGACGAACTTCAGCATCTTCGCACGCATTTTAATCGTGTGAGCGTGACGCATAAGTTCGGGGAATTCATCGAGAATGAGGTCATATTCCTCTTTCAGGGCTTCCAGTTCTTCCTTGGTGACAGGTTCGCCAGCGTAAACCTTCTTATGAAGAAGGTGATCCTTTGCGAGGGCGCGGATGTAGTAAAGATAGGGAATGTTGATCGAAGGCTGAACTTCTGCAGATGCGGCAATTCCGTAATTAGTAGTCGTCAACACATCCCCAAAAAGGCCTCGCTCCATCTGCATGTCAGCCAGCCGCAAAGCGCACTGACTTGCATTGGTATGAGTGCTGATTGCCTCCTTGAGGACACTCATGCTACCTTCAGCATTACCAAGAGCCGCTTCGAGCTCACTCTCGGCCATGCTTGCCTTTTCTTCATAAGGAAGGTATTTCTTATAATGCTCGACGATGCTTCTGCATTCGTTCTCGTTCGCAATTGGGTCTTCTTTGAGAAGATAGTCGAACGAGAATGTGAATGCGCGCCAATTCCAGCGCTGGAAGGGGACATTTGCTTTCAAGATGGAGTAATGATCTGCAGCTGTCTGCATATCTCCGGCTTCGGAACTATACTTAATAGTGTCCGCAAGAAGATCCACATTGAGTGGGAATTTTTTAAGCCCTTCCATACAGATGTCCGTTGCCTCACGGTTCCTGCCACGGCGTGCGCGATCCACAGCCTTGTTGTGGTAATCATCCGAATCCATGTCGTTATCGTCCATGTCTTCATCACCGTCCGAGTTAGGCATTAGCCCCCTCATACGCGAGAGCAACTCGAGAATATTACCACCGGGTGTATCGCCTTCGGAAGAGGACTCATCATCTGCTTCGGGAATGTCGATGAATTCTTCCACATCCTCGTCAGCGGGAGTTCCGGCAATGCTACCATTTCCAAAGAGGTTTCCTTCAAAAATAGACTCGTTCATAGCAATTCTCCTTTTTCTTTTATTGACTGGTGCCAGTCAGTTTTCAGATTTTGTGTTCCTGTGATGCTATAGTACAACAACTTTGAACGCCGGTTTTTTAAGAATAAAGACAGGCACCCCCAAGCTCCTGGTTTGAAGCTTGGGGGTGCCTGTTAATTATATCTCACATGGTAACATGTCGTATATAAGCATATACAACATTTAATGATGCGTTGTATAGTAACGTGGGTTCTCAACATTCATCGTTAGCATTGTCTTTCTAGTCCATTACAATGTTCTTTTTACCGCTTCTGCTGCCCTAAATACAAGATTAACATATTCTTCTTTTACGTCTTCGGGTGCCTTGATTGAAACACTGCCACTAAATCCAAATACCCAGCTATAGAAAACAGGGCCAGTTGCAGTTGAAACAATCGCTCGGAAGGATTTCATATCATTGGCCAGTACATGAACATCTTTGCCGAACTTATCTATGATTGCATCCATAACATCGTTGCTGC
>OGYC01002427.1_pt1 | contig 12923 bp, 14 predicted proteins | sample 1576461 | NCBI WGS metagenome assembly OGYC01 (sample SAMEA3541569, study PRJEB24748) | human gut metagenome | biome: human gut; feature: human-associated habitat; material: faeces | place: China | collected 2012 | reverse complement strand
TGTTCGGCGCGATGCTGCTGCGGGAGGACGCGGGCGGCTATGTGCTGGTAGGCGTCGTCTCCTTTGCCGCGGCGGCAGCGATCACCGCGCTGTGCTTCCGGCTCAGAATCAGAGAAAACCAGAAAAAAGACGGGACGGACAAGCCCACCCGACACGAAAAGGAGGAGAAAAGCCAATGAAAAAACGAATATTCAGTATCCTGCTGCTGTGCTGCATGGTGCTGACGCTGCTGCCGACAACGGCTTTCGCTGCGGGTGAGCTTCGCCGTGATAAACAATTCCGAACGGAGGAAAGAAGATGAAAACAGGGAAAAAACTACTCACAGGATCACTTTTGGCGCTTTGCGCCGCTCTTTTGGTGCTTTGCATCGTGCTTGCCGCAGGATGGAGCAAGGCGGCAAAAACCGACCCTGCACTGCCGGAGGTGCGGAACAACGGCACGGCGATCCAGTGGAAATACAGCGATGAAGCCGATTGGCATGACCTTGTGTCGCTTACCGAGCTGCGGGGCGCTGCCGGAGAAGCCGGTAAGGACGGAGCCAACGGTAAAGACGGAATTAACGCCAAAAGCATAGAGGTGCAGCGAGCCGCAACCCACATACAGTGGCGTTACGCGGGTGACAAGTGGCAGAATCTTGTGGCGATAGCCGATATCACAGGTCCTACCGGGCAGAAAGGCGCAGGCGGAGCAAACGGAAAAACACCGGAGTTCCGCGTGAACGAAAACACCCTGCAGTGGCGCTACACCGGCGATGAAATATGGCTGAACCTGTATGACCTTTCGGTTCTGAAAGGCCTTGACGGCAAGGACGGAACCGACGGTGCCACCGGTAAGGACGGTAAAACACCTTTTATCGGCGAGAACGGCAACTGGTGGATCGGAGAAACCGACACCGGGGTAAAAGCCGCAGGTGTTGACGGTGAAAAAGGCGACAAAGGTGACCCCGGCGAAAAGGGAGACAAGGGCGACAAGGGCGACAAGGGCGACAAAGGAGACAAGGGAGACAAGGGACAGAACGGCAGCTGCGCCGGCTGGTTCTATGGTACGCTTTGGACAAAAGGCGATCTTTACAAAGAGGACGGCGCCGAACGGCCCGTTGGGATAAAAGTTTATAAAGAAGCCGAAAGCGGCGGATTTGTTTCTACATACATGGATGAGATATATCTGAAAAAAGGTCACACATACAGCGTAACCATAAGCGCATCTATGGAACTGCAATCTCACGAAGACAAAAGTGGTAATTATTCTGTTCAAATGACGGACAATTATGATGACGACTTTTGCAGAGAAGCTACGCGCATAAAGAGAGACGGCGTAAAGCTGCCTTATTCAAGGGATCAGCACCATTTCAGTTTCAGCCGGATATATAGCATCGGACGAAGATATTCCCCTGCGATTCAAAATTGAACAGTCGAGCTACAAAACTACGCTTCTCGGCTTCAACGGCACCATTACAATAACCGCTCTTGACTGAGCCGACATATACGAAAACGGAGGTAACAGAATATGAAGAAACGAATACTCAGTATCCTGCTCACCCTTTGCATGGTGCTATGCCTTGTGCCGATAACGGTTTTTGCCGCAGGCGGTGCAAAAGCCATTCTGCCCGGTACGAGCGCCCAAAGCATATTAAAGATCGACCAAAGCAGGCTGTCCTTTGCGGGGCATGAATGGTGGGTGATCGGCCAAAAGACCGACAAAAGCAATAATGCGCCCATCATTACCCTGCTTGCGGTAAACAATGATTTCGGAGATGTCCCGTTCCGCACGGGGAGCGCCGTGCCGTTTGAAAATGCAAGTCGCTACAGCGAGGACAACGGTTATTATGCCAACAACCCGTCCGATATGTCGCAATGGAGAAAGCCCAATGAGTATGCGGGAAGTACCTTGCAGCAGAAAATGGTTTCCCTGGCCGAGGCGATCCCCGAAAAGGAGCAGGCGGTCATCCGCCCCAAGGACATCACCGAGGGAATCACCGGGCAGGAGGTCAAAGCGCAGAAGCTCTGGGCCTTCTCGCAAGAGGATAGTATTTATTTGTACAGAAATTCGTGCAAGTACGCTGCACAGTGGTGGACGCGTTCTTCCAATGAGGTTTACGGCTACGGATCGTGGACGCTTCATCCCGAAGGCAGAAGCGGCAGCGCCCTCAACGTGGACTACGATGCTGCCGTGCGGCCTGCCATGGAGATGGATCTGTCCTCCGTTCTCTTTATATCTGCTGCCGAGCACGGAAAAGTTGCAGATTTAACGACCCCGATCGCCGAATACGCCGGAGATGAATGGAAGCTGACCTTGCATGACAGCGACCGCGACGATTTTACGGCAAAGACGGTGCTGGTCAACGGTAGTGTGCTGGAGGTCGAATACAAGAACGCAAAAGTGGGCGATAGTGAATATATATCTGCCGTTATTAAGGATGCGGACGGGAGCATTTCCCGCTATACACGCGTTGTGCAGCTGGACGGCACGACAAACGGTACACGCGGCAGGGCAGCGATTGACCTGACCGGCATAGACATGACCGGCAAGACGCTCTGCGTGTTCAACGAGCAGTTTAACGGCGATTATAAGACCGATTATGCCGGCGCACTTCGGGAAGTGAAGCTGACGGACGAGATTGACGAGCAGTTCACCCTCACCCCCGGCGGCAGATATTATTTTGACCTTTCGGCGATGAATATTCCCGGAACGGCAAACGGCGGAAACTCAGATGGTGCGGTTTCTTTGCCGGATACGTCGCTGCACTATGTTCCCTTTACCTATGTGGGAACGATAGAAGCCTACAAACTCACGTCTGCGACGGCAACCACCGAGGAGTATGCACAGCAGAACAAATATCCCCACAGCCTGTTTGTGGCGGACTATGCCGTAACGCATACGATTAGCTGGGGTGGCCTGAATGACGAAGGTCTGATTTTCGGCAAAAATTATGCCAGCGGCGGCGTGGACTATACCCTGCGCGCACCGTCTGTGGGAAGTATCTCTACAGGTTCGGGCGATTCCCAACGCGGCGTGCCCCAAAGCAACGAATGGGACACGATGCTGAACAAGAACAGCGGATATATCCAAAACTGGAATAAAATGTATTCGTGGGGACAGGATACTTCTTCTGCCGCCGAGTCGTTCCGGGCGTACCGTGGGTACAACTCGGCCCGCTTCTGGTATTACACCTCGTCCTCGTTTCGGAACGTCTACCTCGGTTTCCGCCCCGTCCTTGAAGTCCTGAACCCTGGCACACTGGGTTCTGACGGACTAAAGGTCGTTACCCTTGACCTTGGCGGCGGCAAGCTGGGCGGCAGCTCCGATGCTATTCAGATCATCGTGAAAAAAGGCAGCACATTTACCGCTCCCATGTCCGGCGGTTTGACCCGCCCGGACGGAAATACAGGCAGCTACTTCATGTGGCTTGACGGCAATGGCAATTCCTACGCCCCCGGTGCCAGTGTTCCTGCTGATGTGACGGAACTGACGGTGCAGTGGACAGCCCCGACCTATACCGTCACGCTGAACGCGGGCAACGGCACTATCAACAGCGGCAATGTCACCTCCTACACCTACGGCGTGGGTGCAACGCTTCCGACAGCCGACGATATGACCTATACAGGCCACACGTTCAAGGGCTGGTATGGCAACGAAAATCTGACTGGCTCTCCTGTTACGGCGATCAGCAACACCGAAACGGGCAATAAGGAGTATTGGGCGAAGTGGGAGATCAACCAGTACACGATCACCTATGTTCTGGCCGGCGGCACTGCGGAGGGAAATCCCGGCACCTACACCATCGAGACAGGGGCTTTCACCCTCACGAATCCTACCAAATCCGGCTATACCTTCACCGGCTGGAGCGGCACGGGGCTTGACGGCGAGAACAATATGACCGTCACCATCCCCACGGGCAGCACTGGCAACCGAACCTATACGGCACACTGGCGTTATAATGGCAGCGGCCATTCTTACAGCTACTACACCATCAAGGCAACTGCCGGGGCTGGCGGCTCCATTTCTCCCTCCGGCAATGTCAGCGTCCGTGAGGGCCGGGATCAGACCTTCACCATCACCCCGGATAAGGGCTATGCTGTTGCCAACGTCAAGATCGACGGCAAGAGCATCGGCGCGGTGAAGTCCTACACCTTTGAGAATGTCAGCAGAACCCATACCATCGAGGTCATCTTTATGAAAGCCAACGGCAACCCCCAGACCGGCGTGTTTGTGGATGTAGCCACCGGCAGCTATTATGAGGACGCTGTGGATTGGGCAGTGGAGAACGGCATCACCAACGGCGTGAGCAGTAATATGTTCGCTCCCGACGATCCCTGCACCCGTGCGCAGATCGTCACCTTCCTCTGGCGCGCGGCGGGTTCCCCCGTGGTGAATTACCTGATGCCGTTTACCGATGTGGACGAGGGCGCATATTATGCCGAGGCGGTCCGCTGGGCGGCGAGCACCGGCATCGTCACCGGCCTGACGGAGACGACCTTCGGCACAGACAGCGTCTGCACCCGCGCGCAGGCTGCGGCCATGATCTACCGCTGCGCTCAGGCGCAGGGTAAGGGCTTCACGGGCGCGTGGATGTTCCACCTGCCGTTCACCGATGTGCCCGAATGGGCGTATGAATCGGTGGCGTGGTGCTACATGAACGGCGTGACCACGGGCGTGAGCGAGACATCCTTTGCGCCGGGCAATGACTGCACCCGCGCGCAGATCGTCACGTTCCTGTGGAGAGCGTTCAGCAAGTAAATAGGCGAGTTGGTAGTGCCATGCCACTACAAGAAGGAGGAGACGCATCTGATGCGTCTCCTCCTTTTCATGTTTGTCACACATAATTGGGGTTACAGCTTGAATGATTTAATATCAATCATAATTGGAAAGCTCAATTCCTCTGTCATTCGTCGAACACATTCTTCCGTTTCTGCACCCACCTCACTAATTACCATATGCGTATGATCCGCATTCCAGCCACATAGGAGAAAGCTACCCTGCTCCGTCAACTCGACTGTACGCCATACGGGGCAACTGCCATCGAACTTGACGGAGCAGCCGATCATCTTACAGTGCAATGGCATTGTAGGTTCCGGAAGCCTCATAACCACGCAGACTCGGTCAGCAGAATGGAAATCCGTTACAGTAAAGTCGGCAGAAGAATATTCAACGAAGTCTCTTGTGCCTTTCGCATCCGGCTCGATATAGTTATACGCTGTTGCCAAAAGCTCGCCTCTCTTTTCTATCGCATACTGGGTGAAGCGTTTTGGCTGAGCATAAAAGGTGTATGGCAAACGCTCGTGCTCGTTATAGTACCTCTGTAATGCAGCGCTATACATTTTTTCCCTCCTCACAAGTTTCTCCAATGTCATGGGCTCTAAAGTAGATCCCTCAATGGCACCTTTCGTTCCACAAACCAACGGCCTATCGTATTACCCGTTAGATTGGTGGATCGTTCAAAATAGAGATATGTTCTTGCACCATTGACTTGGATGGTGTAACGATCGCCTTGCCCGCCGGCTTTTGCAGCATAGGCTGGGCGAATATCGATCACGCGGTCTATTTCATATTTCTGGCCATCCTCCCAGATGATTTCCCTAGGCAGCATTGTCCCATCCGAACGATGCTCTACAAAAACGCTCACATAGACCTTATAAGCCTCACCTGGCAGCATACTTAACTCAACGGCTGCTCCAGATCTCGCTTGAGGAAATCCCCATGCGCGATATACGGAGCTATGATTCTTACACCTTGGCATTGTAGAATCCGGAGCTTGAAGTCCAGTAACTCAGGTGGCACATACAAACACTTCGCTGTCTGATAAAAGTCCATTTGCATCTCCAGCGCTTCTAAGACGGTGTCATCGCTGAGCATGAACTCCGCAGCAAACACATTTGCCTCATACTCCATTCGATTTGTATCCTCAAACATCGCAAACTCATGGAAGGTGTTAATGGCAGAATCGCTGTGGAGGACTGCATGCCCCAGCTCGTGCGCTATGATGATCCGTTGAATGCTGTCGGGCAAATCACTGTTGATTACAATCAGTTTGCACCGAGAAGAAACCAGGAAAAAGCCCTTGCAGGAACGGGGACTCTTTCCCATTGGACGTTCCATCACCTGGATATCCAAATACTCGCAGATCTCATACGGGTCATCTGTCTGATATTTCATTTTCAATCGACTTACTTCCTGCCTAATCGTCATCGTCAGCAATCCACTCGCCTCACTTCAGAAAGTAGTTTTCTATTATACAGCCTGACAGTACCACAAGGGTTGTCCAAAAATCCGTACACTCAGAATATTCCTGCTTACTTTTTGTAGTCTTTACGGGTGAACTTCTCGCTGGCTCGCTGCTTATTAGCAAAATACGCCTCAGTGACTGCTTGGAAGAAAAGCTCCTTATCCTGCTCAGGGACATCTCCACCAGCAAAGAGAGCACGCGTTTGTGTCAGCAGCTGCTCTACATCAGTTGCTCCTTTACGGCCATAGGCTGCTCTTGCGCTCTCGATGTATGGTGCCTCTTCAAGTCCATAGTTGGGATCTACGATCTCATCGTTGCTTAGATATGCCGTGGAAACACCCAGCACCTCTGCCAACCTCTGAAGATTTACACCGCGAGGCATTACACCTTGTTTTTCGTATTTGGTAATCGTGCGCAGCGTGACACCAATCTTATCGGCCAGTTCTGTTTGCGTAAGGCCCAGATGCGTGCGGCTCTCTCGAATCTTTTCACCAGTCGTCTTCATAACCGTCTCCTCTCGCAGGTTTGGAAAGTTTTTGAAAGTTCTATTGACAAACCATTTTCTGACCTGCTATTTTGTTATTAGAACTTATCGGAACTTAATGGAACTCTGTTGGAACTTTAGGCTCATTATATTCTGCGAACTGGAACTTGTCAATAGGAACTTTTAGGAACTTGATGGAACTATTTCTTGAAGGTTATGGACAGGAGGTATGCCGAATATGGAAGGCCGAGTTGTATTGCATAGTGACCTCAACAACTGCTATGCGAGTATTGAATGTATGCTGCATCCGGAATTGCGTGGAAAGTACATTGCGGTTTGCGGCAGCACAGAGGATCGACATGGGATCGTTCTTGCGAAGAACCAATTGGCAAAGCAATGTGGGGTGAAGACAGGTGAAGTGATTTGGGAGGCAAAGCAAAAATGTCCACAACTGACGATTGTAGAACCGCATATGGAACAATATCTGAAATTCTCCAAAATTGTCCGCTCTATCTATTTGCGATACTCTCCGGAAGTCGAGTCATTTGGCATTGATGAGAGCTGGATTGAACTGACTGGGGCTCCGCTTCTCCAGCAGAAAACTCCGCTTGAAATCGCCAACGAGATTCGGACTACTGTGAAAGAAGAAGTCGGACTCACCGTTTCCATTGGCGTCAGCTTCAATAAGATTTTCGCGAAACTCGGCTCAGACATGAAAAAGCCAGATGCCGTGACTGTCATAACGCGGAAATCCTTCAAAGATCAAATCTGGCGGCTCCCCGTTTCAGACCTGCTCTATGTGGGGCGAGCAACGACGGAAAAGCTTCGGCTCTACGGGATCCGCACCATCGGAGATCTGGCCCAAGCGGATCGGGCGATGCTAATTCACCGGCTTGGCGTCAATGGTGAAAAGCTGTGGGTGTTTGCCAATGGACTGGATCAATCGCGCGTTATGCCATGCGACTACGAAATCCCCATCAAAAGCGTTGGTCACGGCATTACCTGCACGGATGACTTGCTCTCGAAAGATGAAGTGCGCCATGTTCTCATGGAGCTTTCTCAGGAAGTTGGGCTGAAGCTCCGGAAGAATAAGCTGGCTGCCACACGGGTCCGCATCAGCGTCCGCGACAACACCCTCTCGCAACGGGAATACCAAGGAAAACTGACATTTCCAACGCAGAGCTACACGGAAATTGCAGCGGCAGGCTTTGAGCTGTTCTGCAAGAAGCATACCTGGAACAACAATATCCGGTCTCTGACCATCAGCGCAATCGACCTTATCCCGTCTGGCACGCCGATCCAGCTCGATCTCTGGTCAGACTTTACCAAGCACAACAAGCGTCTCATCCTGGAGCGCACCATGGAAGACATCCGTCGCCGCTATGGCCTCCATGCCATCAATTTCGCCGCACTCACCACGGGGCTGAAGATGCCTGCCCATCGGGAGGTTGAATACAAGATGCCCTCTGTTATGTATCACTGAGGAGGTATTGACTATAAACGCAGCAGTTGAAACGACTCAAGCCAGACACCCCGTTTTGAGCAATGGCTATGGCTCCATCCAGATCGATGGATTTTCTGGTCTGATTCCCAAAAAGTGTTTTTGCATTATGGCCGATGGACATCGCTATCAGGAGCACGGCATTTCCACCGGCAGCGTGTTGTTCTGTCAGAGGGCAGCCGAGATCAATGACGGTGACCTGATCGTCGTGAAGGAAAATGGAGCCTTCGCACTCTATCTCTACCTGAAAGATCGTAAAGTCAAGGCGGACGGCGAAAAGCGCATCCTCCACAATAAGTCCAAGGCCTATGCCAAAGTTCTTGGCTCCTTCAACTTTTACCATTAAAGAGGCCTGGCAGAAAGGACAAATAATGAGTAAATTCCAGAACTACTTGAAAACCTTTGACATCACCAGTACCCTCACCGAGGAAGATATTGATAAGACCTTGGCGCTGCTCCAGATTTACGGCCCCGCAGTTCGAAGGACTGCCTCTCGCATCGGCGAGATGGAAGAAGAGTGCTATGAAGGTAGACGGCAAAGCATCTCCGACTTCATCAATCTGGCCATCGACTATGACCGTGACACTGACCGGAAACGCATCGCCGATCGCCTTGCCGAGATGGGCCACTCCATGCAGCTTCTGTCCGTCATGGAGGATGCCCTGGTGCTCGTGAAGGACACCCCGCCCAATGGAGGCACCTATTTCAACATCCTCCAGGCAAGGTACTTTGATGTCTACTGCACCTCAAATGAGGAAGCATATCTCAACCTCGGAATCTCCTCATCTACATACTATCGGCACATCAAGCCCGCTATCCGTGCCTATGCAGCAAACCTCTGGTGTGTCGTAATCCCCGATCTGATCATCAGGGAGCACCTGCAACAAAGCGGTAGCGTCACCGCTCAGGTGGAAGTCTCGTGAGAGACAAATGAGAGACAATGTGGCAGTCAGATGAGAGAAAACATGATAGAAAATCGGGAGGAAATTGAGAGCCAAACGAAATTGTAGTGTAGAGACTCAGCCGGTATAATGGATTATGCTGGAGCACCTATAGCCTCTCGGGTCTATGATCCGAGGGGCTTTTTTCATACCCTTGTGCGCCAGCCAATACCGGAACAAAGAGCCGACCATTCTCGAAAACGAGAGTGGCCGGCTTTTTTGTTGCCCTGATTGGGAGCGTAATCCATGTCAAGAGCCAGCTACTGGGCCCGTGCGCCCCCTTCAAGTCGTTCGTCCGCATCCGCTAACGAAACGACTTGGAGGTAACACATGAAGACAATCAAAATCAAGGACTACTATGGCATTTATCAGGAAATTCCCGTCAGCGATGAGCTGTACGAAGAATGGCGTGCGCTGCAGAACGAAACTCAGCGTATTCATCGAAAGGAAGTATATCACCGCGACTGGACCCCGATGGACGATCTGGAGGAAATGCCGCAGCACTTTACTCTTAACGAGCTTGAGGACGCTCTGATCTGGGACGAGCAGGTTGTAGAGCTCTATGCGGCGATTTCTCAGTTGACGCCCATCCAGCAGCGCCGCATCCGTATGCTCATGGATGATATGTCAATCCGTGAGATTGCAAGGCAGGAAGGCTGCCATATGAACGCTGCATTGAAGTCGGTCAACGGAGCCCTCAAGAAGCTCCGGGGCCTTCTGCAAGACCACTAAACTACACGCAGAAAAACACTTTGCGTAGTTGTTGTTCTAAGAAAACACTATGCGTAAATACTAACAGACGCATCAAGCGGGGCTTCCCGTCTCGCTTTGTTTCACCGGATAAGGAGGTAAATTTCCATGATTATTTCTGTCGATCACGGCAATAAGTCGATTAAGACTCCCAACGCGTTGTTCACTTCCGGCCTGATTGTATCCGAGGGGCTCCAGGGCTTCAAAACGGACTACATCTGCTGGAACAACAAGTACTATACGCTGACAGAGCAGCGCATCGCCTATCTCCGCGATAAGACGGAGGATGAGCGTTTCTATGTCCTCACCCTCTTTGCCATCGCCAAGGAGCTGGAGCGCCGCAAGGTGCCCGAGACACTCGATCCCATTGACATTACCCTGCTTGTGGGTCTGCCTCCCGCACACTATGAGCAACTGCACAGCCGTTTCGAGCAGTATTTCCTGCGTCGGCGCGAGATCGTGGATTTTGAATATAACGGCAAGTACTACTCGATCCGGGTCAGCAAGGTACTCAGCTATCCCCAGGCGTTTGCGGCTGCCGTTACCCAGTTCGGCACGCTGAAAGCTCATTCCGTCGCCTATATCATTGACATTGGCGGCTTTACCATCGATGTCCTGAAGCTGCGCAACGGCCATCCGGATCCGGCAGTGGTAGAGAGCTTCGAGAAGGGCGTCATTACCCTCTACAACGGTATCGCAAGCAAGTGTAATGCGCTCTATGCCCGGATCCTGGAAGACTGCGATATCGACGAGGTCATCCGAAACCAACCCACTGTCCTTCCCGGCGAGGTACAGCAGTTGATCCGTACCATGACCAGCGACTTCCTCACGGAGTTCTACAACTTCCTGCGTGAGCGAGGCGTTGATGTCTCCACCAGTAAATGCGTCTTTGCTGGTGGCGGTTCCTTGCTCCTGCGTGGAATGATCGAACGCGGTAACAAAGTAGCTTTCCCCATTTTCGTCGAGGATATTCATGCCAATGCTCGCGGCTATGAGCTCCTCTATCAGAGTGAGGTGGCGGCAAATGGGCAGCAATAAAAAGGCCCGTGTGGTCCTTCAGTTCAATGAGATGGACTTCCGGCACCGGCGTGCTCTGGAAATCCTTCGCCAGCGACCACGCAGTATGTCTGAACTGGTCGTAAGCGCCATACTACACTACACCAGCTGCCCTGAGGTTGCTGATGAGCATAGCAAGGAGTGGATTGCAAGCACTGTGAAGGAGATCATTACCGAAATGATCTCTAGCGGCGAGTTGCAGATCTCGGCGCAAACTCCGGCTCCGGAGACAAATGGATCAAGCCTTGCTGCAGATGACCTCGCCGAGCTCGGTGGCGTTATGGGAATGTTCCGGACCAAGGGGTGAGCCTATGAGTAACAAACGCTTTGGTTACGCTCGCGTGTCCACCACGGATCAGAATGAGGAACGACAGGTTCTGGAACTCCTGGAGTCTGGGATCGAAGAGCGTGATATCTATGTGGACAAGCAGAGTGGCCGCAGCTTTGAGAGAACCAACTATTTGGCCCTGCGCAACACCATCTTGCGAAAAGGAGATGTGTTAGTTGTCAAAAGCATCGACCGCTTCGGTCGCAACTACTCTGCCATCCGCGCGGAATGGGAGTTTCTCACAAAGACGCTTGGTGTTGATATCGTTGTTCTGGACACCCCCATCCTCGACACCACCCAATATAAGGACCTGCTTGGCAGCGTCATCACCGATATCGTCCTCGCTGTGCTCTCTTTTGGAGCACAGCTCGAGGTCGATACCAAGTCTAAGGCACAGGCAGAGGGCATTGCCGCTGCACACCTGAAAGGCGTCAAGTTTGGCCGGCCACGATGCACCGTCGAAGGTTGGGATACCTACTACCCCCAGTGGAAGCAGGGCCAAATCACCGCTGTCCAGTGCTATAAACAGCTCGGGATCAGCGCATCTACATTCTACCGTCTTGTACGGAAATATGAATTGGAGGACGAAAGCGAATGAGTCGTTGTTGCATATATTGCCGCATTGGCGGCACCGCAAATGAACCCAACCAAATAGCCATGAACAGCCAGCTTGAGATGCTGCGAAAGGCTGCTGAGGATCTCGGCCTTACCGTCGTGGCAGAAGTGACTGTTTTTGAAAGTGGCACTGACCCGCAGCGACAGAGCATCAAAACGCTGATCCGAGATGGAAAACACGGCGCCTATGATTGCGTACTGATTGTTGATCCATCCAGATTATCAAGGAGCGCTGAGGGCTGCGCCTTGATTGGACAGAAGCTGAACCGGCATGGGATCAGGGTCTATGCCCCTCAGGGAAAGATCCAGCTGGCCCCACCTCACGCCTTCTTCTATTCCAGATACCATAAGGAAGGAGAAAACGATCTTGGCTCAGGAAAGTAAAAACGAGGATCGCAAGCAAAGGATCCGCGAGGCGTTCCATGATGGAAAACAAGTAGAGCGAATGCCTGCCCGAGAGGACATGGCCCCTCAGCATTCCGACGATGTTATCTATCGGGTTGCTCCGTACTGCCGAGTCAGTACGATGTCCGAAATGCAGGCGGAGAGTTTTGAGATCCAGCAGCAGTACTACAACGAGTTCATTGCCAAGCACCCGAATTGGACGCTGGTTCGCATCTATGCCGATGAAGGCATCTCAGCAACTTCGGTGAATAACTGCAAGCCGTTGTATTTTTCATCCCGTTATCGGATAAGCGTTACAGCGGCTTTTGAAAACTCTGTATTGATTTTTCTGCGCGAGGTGATATAATCGGCATATACCGAAAACAAAGGAGGCGCGTCCATGCCAAGACCGCCACGGTGCCGTCGGATTTGTGGCGCACCGCAAGTTGATACCTTCTGCCCCAACGGGTGCGAGGATGCCGAGCCGATCCTGCTGACGCTGGACGAGTACGAGGTCATTCGGCTGGTTGACCTGGAGCAGCAAACCCACGAGCAGTGTGCCGCGCAAATGGATATTTCCCGCTCGACCGTGCAGGAGATTTACGAAAGCGCACGGCGCAAGATCGCAGCGTGTCTTGTCC
>OGYC01002421.1_pt1 | contig 12966 bp, 16 predicted proteins | sample 1576461 | NCBI WGS metagenome assembly OGYC01 (sample SAMEA3541569, study PRJEB24748) | human gut metagenome | biome: human gut; feature: human-associated habitat; material: faeces | place: China | collected 2012 | reverse complement strand
AATCCCAGAGTCCTTCTTGAATAAAAAGGTTTTGTAGAAATCTCACAAAGATAAAAAATATAGTTACTTACTATAGACATCCGAATACAAAAGATATATAATAACCTTATCAATAATATCACAGCAAATATTCTAAATTTTTTTCAGACCATTTCGGTCAGATATTTCAAAATGATTTAAAAGAAAATAAGAGTGCAAAAACCAACAATAACGTTTGGATTGAATTTGCAGACGAAAGAGGGTGGGATATGAGAGTATGGCAAGGCCTTTTTTTACTCCCAATCGGATTACTGGCGGTATTGTTTGATTTGAGAAAAGACAAGATTCCGAATGCGCTGATTTTGGCGGGACTTGTTTTGGGATGCTTTTTTCAGATTGTTCAGGCAAGGCTGCTGGGGATGATAGTATTTCTTGGAGGAATTGGACTTCCACTGATCTTAGGTGCGGGGATTTATTATTTTCGTATGATGGGAGCAGGGGATATTAAGCTTCTGGCTGTGGCAGGTGGTTTTTTAGGACCGCAGAAAGCATTTTACTGTACGATAGTGTCTTTGATTGTTGGGAGTGTATTGTCTTTATTGTTGCTTCTGAAGCGCAGAAATTTAAAAGAAAGAATATTGTATTTTTATTCCTATATGAACAGACAGCAGTTTGGGGGATGGGAACCTTATCTGAATGAACAAGATCGTGGTGGGCGTATGCACTTTGCAGCAGCGATTTTTGGCGCTTTATTACTTTATATTGGAGGTGTTTATTAAAGTGGGAAAAGGTGTTTTTGCAATCTGTGATCCGGAAAGTATGTACATTTACAGTCTGATGGAGTATGTGCAGAGCCGGAGGGGAGAGGAATTTGACGTACAGGCATTTACCGGGACAGATAGTTTCTGTGCTTATGCAAAGGAAAAAAAGATAGAGATCCTTTTGATTGCGGGCAGGTTGATGTGTGAGCAGATCCAGGAACTTTGTATTCGCAAGATTATGGTGTTGTCAGAGGGGGAACAGATTTGTGAACTGTCAGAGTATTCGGCTATTTACAAATATCAGCCTGCGGACAGTCTGATCGCGGAGGTTATGGATGCCTATGCCAGAGTGAAGGAAAAACCTAAGGCAGCCTTGTTTAAACCGGAAGTAGAAGTAATAGGCATTTATTCACCGGTAAAAAGAACCGGAAAGACTTCTTTTGCACTGACTTTGGGACAACTTCTGGCTGGAATGAAAGCAGTCTTGTATCTCAATCTGGAAGATTATGCCGGGTTCGAGGAACTGATGGGAAAGCAGTTTTCCGGAGATATCAGTGATCTGATGTATTTTTCCGGAAGTGGAAAAGGGAATTTGCTCAGTAAACTTGGAGGGCTGGTGCAGACGATCAATAATCTTGATTATATCCCACCGGCATTTTCACCATTTGATCTGCGCAGTATTAAATGTGGAGAATGGTTAAATCTGATTGAAGAATTATGCGCTTACAGTTCATATGAAGTCATTTTACTGGATCTTGGAGAGCAGGTGGATAATCTGCCGGAGATTTTGAAACGGTGTGGAAAAATCTATATGCCGGTTCGTGAGGACAGTATGGCAGTAACAAAGGTTTTACAGTATGAGAAGGTTATGGCGGCAAGGGATATGGAAGAAGTCTTTGCAAAGACCATCAAACTGAAGTTGCCATTTCACAGCAGTTTTGGAAAAAAAGAAAACTATGTAGAACAATTGATCTGGAGTGAACTGGGGGATTATGTGAGAAAAATGATAAGGGAAGAAGGAGCAGGAAACTATGGATGAGCATGGGAAAAGACTGGAAAAGCTTTATGAGAGACTGCATGAAAAATTGAATTATGCGCAGGAGATTTCCGATGAAGAAATCCTGATGGAAATAGATCAGATGATTCTGGAAGAAGCAAAGGAACATTATATGCCGCTGATGGAAAAGATTGCACTGAGACAGCAGTTGTTCAATGGAATCCGGCGTCTGGATATTTTGCAGGAACTTCTGGAGGATGAGACAGTTACGGAGATCATGGTGAATGGAACAGAGGGGATTTTTGTAGAAAGAGAGGGAAGAATCCGGTGCTGGGAGCAGAGATTTAGCTCCAGAGAAAAGCTGGAAGATGTAGTGCAGCAGATTGCGGGAAAATGTAATCGTATAGTGAATGAAGCAATTCCGATTGCGGATGCCAGACTGGAAAACGGGGACAGGGTAAATATTGTATTGCCACCGGTAGCTTTAAATGGTCCGGTGATCACAATACGGCGTTTTCCAAAGGAACCGATCACAATGGAAAAACTGATTGAAATTGGCAGCGTTTCAAAAGAGGCAGCGGACTTTTTGAAACAGCTTGTCCGGGCAGGATATAACATTTTTATCTGTGGCGGTACGGGTTCTGGAAAAACAACATTTTTGAATGCACTTTCGGACTATATACCAAAAGATGAAAGAATCATTACGATTGAAGATAATGCAGAACTTCAGATACAGGGTGTAGAAAATCTTGTGCGGCTGGAAGCAAGAAAAGAAAATACCGAAGGAAAACATGCAGTGACAATACGAGATCTGATCAAAAGCAGTCTGCGTATGCGCCCAAGCCGCATCATTGTCGGGGAGGTACGTGGCGATGAGGTGGTGGATATGCTTCAGGCAATGAATACCGGTATGGATGGTTCGCTGAGCACAGGGCATGGTAACAGTCCGGCAGATATGCTGGTAAGACTTGAGACAATGGTTCTGATGGGGATGGAAATGCCGTTATCCGCAGTGCGCAGACAGATTGCTTCCGGAATCGATATTCTCATTCATCTTGGGCGATTGAGGGATAAGAGCAGGCGTGTTCTGGAGATCAGTGAAATCATCGGTTATGAATATAAGACTGGTGAAGTGATGACCTCAGTGTTGTATGAATTTCTGGAGGATGGCATGCAGAAAGAAGGGCATGTGCAAGGAAGCCTTCATAAGAAAAATGAGCTGGTTCATGAGCAGAAACTTATTCGGGCAGGGATTAGAAAGTAAGGGGTATATATGGACTACAGAAAATATTATATGACAAAACAGGAAATTTTAAAGTATGGTGTGTATTATATTTTAGCATCTTTGCTGATCAGTTATCTGTTTTACCATTCCTTTTTAGGAGTTGTTTTCTTTCTTCCATTTATAGGAATCTTTTTTCGGGAGATTCGGAAAATACTGGCAGAAAAGAAAAGGAGGAAGCTGGAGCGGGGATTTCTTTCGGGAATGCGTTGCGTGTCTACGGCACTTACTGCAGGCTACTCTATAGAAAATGCATTTTTGCAGGCTCATGAAGAACTTCAGAAAATGTATGGGAAAAAAGAACCAGTATTGTTGGAATTTGGGCGCATTACAGGAGGACTTCAGTTTAATGAGACGATGGAGAGTCTCATTACAGATCTTGCCAGGCGCAGTGGGGTAGAGGATATTGAAATTTTTTCTGAGGTGTTTGAAACGGCAAGACGTACAGGAGGAGATCTGATTTCAATTATCCGAAGTACGACGGCATCCATTTCTCAAAAAGAAGAGACAAGACAGGAGATAGAAATCTGTCTTTCTGCTAAGAAAATGGAACAGAATATTATGAGTCTGATTCCCTGTATACTGATTGCTTATGTGAAAGTTGCATCGCCGGAATTTCTGGACAGTATGTATGGAAATCTTCCCGGAATCCTGATTATGAGTATCTGTCTTGTCGTGTATGTATTTGCTTTTTTGATGGGAAGGAAGATTGTAAATATTGAAGTATAGAGAAATATTAGAAAAGCCATTTTACCGGATTGGAAAGTGGGCTGCACAGCGTATAGTCCATAAAGAAAGTGTCAGATACCAGAAAACCGAACGTATGTTGAAATTTACAGCAGGTGAAGGGAGAGAAAGCGATGTTCTGGAATTTACTGCAAAGAAAATAGCAAAAGTACTGATGATATTGTTTTTTGGAACAGGTTTGTGTCTGCTGGCAGCGTCCATCGGTAACAGTCAGGAAAAGATTTCGATACTGGTACGTCCATCCTACGGAGAAGGAGATAAAGAAGCGGAACTGACGGTGCAGATTGAAGGAGAGACAGAAGAAAGAAAAATACCGGTCACGTTACAGGAGAGACAATATACCGATCAGGAAATAGAAGAAAAATTTCAGGTAATTATTGAAAATATGGAGAGTATTATCCTTGGGGAAAATATATCTATGGAAGAAGTCCGCACGGATCTGGATTTTCCAACGCTTCTGGAAGATGGAAGTGTGAAAGCAGAGTGGATAATATATCCGATGGATCTTGTGGATGACAGCGGAAAGATTGTAGGAGAAGCATCGGAAACGGGAAGTCTTGCAGAAATCAGAGTAACGCTTTTCTGTCAGGAAAAAACAGTGGAACATGAGTTTTATGTACGTGTGTTTCCACCACTGAGAACAGAGGAAGAAGTCTTATTCAGAAAGATTGAGGACAGTGTAAAGAGCGAAGAAAAAAGGAGTGCAAAAGATGCACAAATGAAACTTCCGGAACAGATAGGGGAGAAAAAACTGTGCTGGAAGGAAAATCATGAATCGATGATTCCATTTTTAATCTTTCTGGTTCTTCTTATGGCAGTGTGTACAGCAATATTGGAGGAAGAAAAAGTTCAGGAATCTGTTAAAAAGAAAAAAACCGGTCTGATGATGGATTATGCATCGTTTTTGTACAAACTGACATCGTTACTTCGGGCAGGACTTACAATCAGGGGAGCATTTGAAAAAATTGCGGAAACAAAGCAGGTAAGAAAGCATTATATTGATGAAGAAGTAAGAAAGTGCTGTAATGAAATGAGAAGTGGGATTGCAGAAGCACAGGCATATGAAAACTTTGGAAGGAGATGTCAGATTCCGGAATACATAAAAACAGGAACACTTCTGGCGCAGAATCTCAGAAAAGGTTCGGATGGACTTGCAGATCTTCTGGAAGCAGAAGCACTTAGGGGAATGGAGGAAAGACAGAATCTTGCCAGGAAGTTAGGAGAGCAGGCAGGAACAAAACTGTTGTTTCCGATGATGCTGATGCTTGGTGTTGTAATGGTCATATTGATGGCACCGGCATTTTTATCCTTTTCTATGGGATGAACAGGTATTTTACTAAGTATTCACTCAGGGAAAGGAGGTGAAACATAATATGACACACGTAGAAGCATTTCTTAAGGACGAACGAGGTATTACAACGGTCGAGATCATTCTGATCCTGGTTGGAATATTAACCACCTATTATGGGGTGAGTATAAAGTGTATAACGTAAGAATATGTGTATAAATCAAACTCAATATACAGTGAAAGGTGGAAAATGTGTATGAGGTCAAAGGAAAAAATAGCAGAAGAGATTGTGTTGATTAGATATTATAATGTACTGTTTTATTTATTTTTTAAGACAGGGATGGATGATTTTAAGAGACAATGCTTGATAAAGAAGATTGATGACGGGGAGTCCATGAGGATGAAACAAATACAAGACTGGTGTCATTGCCATCAGATTCCATTTAAGACCCAATTTACTTATAGAAAAGATTTTTCTTTCAGGGTTAATTTATGGAATTTGTATTCATATTGTAGGTTTAAGATTGAGCGACAGTAAACTGGATTATGTAGCATAAGAGTGTATAGTGTCTGTTGTCTGATTTTTGCCATATATAAGTACAGGATACACAAAGAATAGAAAAGAATGTGTATTCAGTTAGATAAGAAATAGATAGCTGGTATGAGAGAATGAGGAGTCTTTCATACCAGCTTTTTAAAGGAATAAATGGATAAAGTATACAAGCCTATAAAGGTATATTTGATAAGAAAAAAGAACTGGTTTATATTCGATAAGAACGATATAGACTAGTTCTTTTTTAAGAGATTATTATATACACAGGGAGTAGGTGAATGTCGAGTTACAGCAGACCATCAAAGAATGCATTGATATCTGTATGAAAGATCTTTGCCAGAGCGACTAACTCAGACACTTTGATGTTCATGCGGTTTGTTTCCAGTTTGGCATAAGTGCTTTTAGATATGACAATACCCATGAGATTCAATTTTGCAATGACCTGGTCTTGCGTTAGATTATTTTTGTATCTGAGAGATTGAATATTTTTACCGATATCCATATCTGGTCTGATTTTCTGCATAATACGTTCTCCTTAAAAAATGAAAGTTTCGTTATTTGGAAACATATATATTGATTCTAATGAGTTAAAATTTTATAATGTTTCGTAATAAAGAATTATTTCTGAAAGGGGACAATCTATGAGCGAAAGTGAGAAAGAAAAAAAGATTTTCTTGAGTTACTGTGGCAGCAGGGATCAGGAATTATTGACGGGCAGAAAAAGGATGACATTGGGGGATATGGAGAGGTTTTCATTTCTAACAGAATTCTTTGGCTTGGAAAGTTATGGATTAAATTTATGGAAAGAGTTTGGCGATGATGTGGAAGAACCATTGGATGCACTGATCAAGTTATTAGATGAATGGGAATACGAAAACGATACGTGGATCGATGATGATGGAAGATTAGAAAGATGGCTGGTTGAATTTCAAAAGCATGCGCCAACGAAAGAGAAAAGAGAGAAGCTCCGAAAAATGATTGATTTAAAATATAAGAAGAGAGGATTACCATATCCAACAGAGGCAGACTTCGATTAAGGGGTCTGCTTTTCTTTCGCTATTTTTGAAGGAGGTGATGCAGGTGGAAGTAAGTATCCATGAACTTTTAGCGGCAGCAAGGGAGGCGGTGAAATCAGATTATATCAAAGGAGAAAGCATTTTATGTGAAACCAGATATCATCCGGATACCCATTACATGATAGAAATAGAGATGTTAAAAACAGATAACATGCTGGGGAAAAAAGGAACTTATATCCGGAAATTTTTGACGGAAGATGAGTATTCCTCCATGCTACAAAAGCAGGAAGAATATCTCATAAAAATAAAAAGACAGGCTATTGTTCAAAAAGGAACATTGCGATATATCCCTCTCCCGGACAGGCTGGACAGCCGCCGGAAGAGGGATATTTTTTAACCGGCTGGGAAAGAACAGGGAGTGTTCCTCAAGCAGCAGCGGTATGAGAACTCCAGAGTTTCCGCAGGTTTTTGGGTGTGGAAACTTAGAAAAGTGTTCAAAACAGGCACTTTTGCAACGATTCGTTGCAGTAGAAAAAGGGTTCTTGGCTTTATGCCAGACGAAAAAATGAAAGAAGGGTGTGATTGTGATGATAGTAGGAATTGATCATGGGTATTATGCGATCAAGACAAAACATGTGTCTTTTCCAAGTGGCATTATCGAGTATGATTATGAGCCGTATACGATGCAGAATGTTCTGCAGTATCGGGGAAAGTATTATGTCTGCGGTACAGGGAGACAGACGCTGGTAAAAAATAAAACGTCCAATGATAATTATTATCTGCTGACGTTGGCTGCGATTGCGGAAGAAATCAAGCACCGGAAAGCGGAACGAAAGACGAAAGTCATTCTGGCTGTTGGGCTGCCTTTGTCCAGCTTTGGAAGGGAGAAACAGGGATTTAAGGAGTATCTGTTGCGGAAAGAACAGCCAGTGCGCTTTTTATATGAAAGTGAATGGTATGAAATACAGATCGAAGATGTGAAACTGTTCCCACAGGGTTACTCTGCCCTAGCTCTGCATCCAGAGTACCTGAAGAATGAACCATCTGTTCTTCTGGTGGATGTTGGTGGCTGGACGGTTGATCTGATGAGACTGGATAATGGTGTTCCGAATGCGGCAACTTGCAGGAGTCTGGAGCTGGGTGTGATCCGGTGTATTGATGAGACGGCAGAACAGGTGCGGAGAAATACAGGACTGTCTGTAACGGAAACACAGATCGAACGTGTACTTCGTGGGGAAACCTGCAGCATGGCAGAAGTTGCAAGAGTTGTCATACAGGAAAACGGACGGAAATACATTGAAAGAATCATGTCTGCGATAACGGAATCCGGGTTTGATCTCAGGGCGGTGCCGAGCGTATTTATGGGTGGAGGTTCTGCGATTTTAAAACGCCACGTGACCGCACAGGACGCGATTTGCCGCCCTGTTTTTATCGAGGACGTCCATGCGAACGCTGCCGGGTATGAACGGATTGTAGAGCAGATGTGGGCAAAATGACACGTCCGGTATATTCGTTCCGTCCAAACCTGAAAAATCCGGAACATAAGAAAGCATGGGAGAAATTCCAGAGTGTTCCGGAAGGACAGAAAAACCAGTATCTTGTTCAGGCGATTCTGGAAAAAGAGAATCAGAAGTGGATGGAAGAGATCATCCAAAAGACGATCAAAGAAAGTGTTCGGGAATTAAATATTTGTGGCAGTGCGGAACAAAGTGGAACAAATCCACCGTCTGAGGATATCCCGGATCAGATGATGGATTTCCTATCTCAGATGGAAAATATGTAAAGGGGGTGAGGCCTATGATTGTGCGATACATACATTGTTGGATCTGCTAGGTGCAGGAGCAAAACAGCATCGATATCTTTGGTAGGTATTGTGAATAGCTTTCCATGCATCTTTGGAGTATGTTGTGTGTAGCGAAACGGAAAGGAGAAACGCTATGACAGAGATGAAGAACATATGCGGAAAGATCCCGAAGGACTTACATGAAAAAGTAAGAGAAGAGATTGAACTGACAGAAAGCAGCACACAGAAATTTATACAGCAGGTCATCGAAGAACATTTTGAAAGACTTGCAGGAAAAGGAGAAATGAGCATGGGAACAGCAAGAACAATCGCAGTACAGGTATCAGAGGAATTATTCCAGAGATTAAAAACAGTCATCGCAAAAAAAGGCATGAAACAGAAAGACTTCTTAATTCAGATCATCGAAGAGGCACTGGAAAAGGCAGAGGCCGAATGGCAGAACAAAGACAGCATGGAAGAAGCTGAACCTGCAACCGGAGAATCTGGAACAGAAGAGACTCAACCGGACGAGGAAATCGAACCGGAAGGAGAAAACGAACCGAGCGAGGAAAGCGAACCGGACGAGGAAGCCGAACTGAAAGAAGAAAGTGAGCCGGACGAGGAGACTCAACCGGAAGAAGAAAACAAAGCAGAAGAACCAACAGAATGGTAACAAACAGATACAGAGAAATCAACAGGCGGTATGAGAAAAATCATGCCGCCTGTTTTTATCAGCAAAGGAGGTTGATAACCGCAACCATTCAATTTTTTGATCTCTTTAGCGGAATCGGCGGATTCCGAGAAGGCTTAAGACGTGCAGGGGGATTTACCTGTGTCGGACACTGCGAGGTGGATACTTATGCGGATAAGAACTACCGATTGCTGTTTGACACAGAAGGGGAGTGGTATTGTAGTGATGCACGAACAATTGAACCAGAACGAATGCCGGATTTTGATCTGCTCTGTGCAGGATTTCCTTGCCAGTCATTCTCTATCGCCGGAAAGCGAGAAGGATTTGCAGATGCAAGAGGAACCCTCTTTTTCGAGATTGCCCGGCTTCTTAAAGCTAAAAGACCCCAGTATTTTATCCTTGAAAATGTTCCCGGTCTGCTTTCGCATGACAAGGGGCGGACATTTTGCACCATCCTCAGTACGCTTTCGCAACTGGGGTACCATGTCGAATGGAAAGTGCTTAACAGCAAGGATTTCGGAGTCCCCCAAGCAAGGAAACGGGTGTATATTGTCGGATATCTTGATTTCAGATGTGCCGGAAAAATATTACCTGAACCAGAAACAAATGGAGCAGCTCTTATTCAAATCCGGGCAGGAAGTCAGGGGAAAAGAGTCTACAGTCCCAAAGGACTAAGCTGTACCCTGACATCACAGGCAGGTGGAATGGGCGGCAAGACAGGATTATATGATGTAGGTGTTCCAATCAAAGAGAATACAAAGCTCGGCTACAAACTTGCAAGAGAAGGGGACAGCATCGATCTGGGCTATGCGAATCTCAACAGCAGGAGAGGAAGAGTCGGACACCAGATCGCACATACCCTGACAACAGGTGTTCAACAGGGAACGCTGCATTTTGTCGATCTTTCACCGCCGCCGGTGGTAACGGAAGAATGCAGAAGCCTGAACACCAGACAATGCGGTGTCCACAAATATAAAGGAGAATGTTCCGGTGTATTAGCAGAGGATGGAGCAAGAGCAGTCTTAACACCAGCAAAAGAGAATATCCGGCAGAACGGCAGACGCATGAAGGAACCGGAAGAACCAATGTTCACGATTACTGCAACAGATCGTCATGGCATCTTGTATCACGGAAGAATACGCAGGCTGGTTCCAAGAGAGTGTCTGCGTTTGCAGGGATATTATGACTGGCAGATCGATAAGATCATAGACTGCACATCAGATGCACAGCTATATAAACAGGCTGGGAACGGGGTAACTGTTACGGTGATCGAAGCAATCGGAGCACTACTGCGAAAGGCAGATGCGGAGCGAAAAGAACTGGAACTGTCTGAGAAAGGATAGTGTCGGTGATGATTGGAATTCAGGATCAGTACTTTGGTACGGAAATCGAGATGACTGGGATCACCAGACAACGGGCTGCAGAAGTTGTAGCAGAACTGTTCGGGACAGAAGCCATTTATGAAGGTGCGTATTACGGAATATGGTCAGCGAGAGATCGGGAAGGAAAAAAGTGGAAGTTCATGTCTGACGGAAGCATTGATACACAAAGAAAATCAGGTGGTCGAATCGTATCAGCAGATAGAGAATATTCAACAGAGATGGTATCACCGAAATTATCCTATGATGAGATGGGGAAATTACAGGAAGTTGTACGCTGTCTGCGGAGACATGGAGGTTTTGTCAATGAGTCCTGTGGTCAGCATGTTCATGTAGATGCGGCGAACCATACACCGCAGAGTCTGAAAAATGCGCTGACCATTATGTACGCAAAGGAAGATATCCTGTTCAAAGCACTGAAAGTGCAGGAAAGAAGAGAGTACAGCTATTGTCAGAAGGTGCGTCCGGAGGTATTGGAAAAAATCCGAAAAATGCCAAACAAATCCATTACGATGGACCGGGTAAGAAATGTCTGGTATGGAGGCAGGGATGGAAGTCATAATCATTATGACAGTACCCGGTATTATGCGTTAAACCTCCATGCTGTATTTTCCAAAGGGACATTGGAGTGGCGCTGTTTTGAAAGTACCCTTCATGCAGGAAAAGTGAGGGCAAACATTACACTGGCACTTGCGATTTCCGCACAGGCGATCAATCAGAGATCCACCCAGATGAAAAAGACACCGATCTCAGAAAACCCGGCGTTTACATTCCGAACGTTTTTGTTGCGGCTTGGATTAATCGGAGAAGAATATAAAAATGTACGGAAACATCTGCTGGCAAATCTGGAAGGTGATCTGGCATGGAGATATGACAAAAGCACGTATGAGTGTCTGAAGAAAAAGCAAAGGACGGATGACGTCAGATCGAGGTGAGAAAAATAGAAGAGAGATATTATTTTGCATATGGCAGTAACATGAACCTGGGGCAGATGAGATTCCGCTGTCCGGATGCGGAAGTGGTTGGAAATGTCCGGCTGGAAGATTACCGGCTGGCATTTCGTGGCAGAGCTCCGGGAAATGGCGTTGCAACTGTGCTTCCGGAAAAAGGAAGCTGTGTGGATGGAGTTTTATGGAGGATCACAGAAGCTTGTGAAAAGAATCTGGATTTTTATGAAGGATTTCCAAATTTTTATGGGAAAGAAACCATTCAGGTAAAGGATCAGGCTGGAGCTTTAAGGGAAGTATTCGTATACACGATGAACTCCCCTCATAAGGATGTTCCGGCAAGACCATCGAAATTTTATCTGGATGGAATTCTGGAAGGATGTCTGGAAAATGATTTGCCGACAAAGGCAGTGATGGATGCAGTAAAATGCACCAGACAGGAAATGAAAAAAGCAGAAAAGCAATATACAAGATAAATGTTACCGCAGAGGGAGAACCTTCTGCGGTATTTTACTGAACAATGTATTTATTATCAGAAAGGAAACACACATGAAGGTGAAGAATTTAAAAAACAGAATCGCAGCCTTTGGACTGGCTGTCCTGATGGGCGTCAGTACCTTAAGCAGTGCCAATGCGTTCGCTGCCGAGCAGACGGATGTGGGGCAGGAGGTACAGGCATCCGAACAGGCGGTTACAAGTCAGAAAGAACAGGCAGTTACGGCAGACGATATTACGAAAGAGATTTCGGATGAAACATTTGCAGTGGAAACCAGTATGGAAGGAATCCATTATGATGCAGAAAAAGAGGATGTTACGCTTATCAGCATACAAGATGAAAATGGTGGGGAATACCATCCGGACAAAGCCGGAACTTACATTGCCTCTTACATGGTTGTACCAAAGGATCAGAGTGACAGCTATACCATCAGCCGAAAGGTGATCCTGACGGATACGGAAGGTCAGGCACATGCACAGGACAATGGTGGAGAAAAGCAAAAATCAGATACAAAATCTGAAGATGATTCGGACTCGCCTGTGCAGAACTATACCGATGTAGAGATCGAGGCATCCGGGGAAGAGGCATCTGCACAGGCAATCGAAGAACTCAAAGAAGATATTGAAGAAGGGAATGTCATGGTACTGTCTGCGGCTGAAAGAGCCACAAGCAGCGGTTCAACAGTCACACTGACAAAAGGAAGAACGATCTATTATCCAAGTTATCTTGGAAATTATCTTACTTGTCTGTTTACAGTCAATGGAAAGATCGCATACTGTCTCCAGTCCCAGAAAGCATCCCCACCGAGTGGAAGTTATGTGGCACAGGTATTGGACAGTAACAAGAATCTGCAGAAAGTCCTTTACTATGGCTATGGCGGGGCAGGAGATCTGACAGAAAGTTATCTGTCCGGGAAATCAGAGGATGAAAAGTATGTGTATACGCATATTGCAGCCAGCTACGCTTACGCAGGAGAAGCCGGATTTACCGGATGTAATTATAATGACCTTGTAAATGCAGGGGTTATCGCATATATCAATTATCTGT
>OGYC01002404.1_pt1 | contig 13049 bp, 6 predicted proteins | sample 1576461 | NCBI WGS metagenome assembly OGYC01 (sample SAMEA3541569, study PRJEB24748) | human gut metagenome | biome: human gut; feature: human-associated habitat; material: faeces | place: China | collected 2012 | reverse complement strand
GCGAACATTTTTTTTACTACCCGGCTTCGCGAAAATAGGACGTTCACGTGTGATCAAATGATAAACATTTTCCAGTTTATTCAAATGTCCCCCGATGGCAATTCCTCCCAAACGAGCTTCAATCTCGCCCTGCGTGTAATACCCGTTAGCCAATTCTTGGAGTATAGAAAAATATGTCCCGTAATTCTTCCCGAATTCCGTGATTAACAAATTCCGCCCCTCATCTAAAAAAGGCGACATTTCAGAGAAAACAAACCGATACATCTTCTCGACAGTCAATCGATCGTTATCACAAAACAACTCCACGTATTTAGGGACTCCCCCGGTAATCGTGTACAGAGCAAGTAAATCATCGTTACTATAACCGGGAGCGAATTCTTCCATAATCTGTTTCAAAACTTCTACTTTGAACGGACGCAACTGTAAGATATTATCCGCCCGCCCGAACAGGGGTTCACTATGATCCGTGAATATCTTCTGCATCAAAGAAAAAACGGAACCACAAATGACCAGATTTACACGTGTATCCTGCCGATAAGAATCCCACAAATTTTGCAAATCACTGAAAACTGTTTCATTAATATTATAGAACTCTTGAAATTCATCTATCACGAGATTGAAGGAACGTGTTTTACCCAATTCAAAAAGATATTGCATCAAATTTGAAAACGAAATCATCCCTTCCGGTACAAACACGGATAACACTTCACGCACATGTCCCGCAAATTCGGAAACCAAAACACTTTCCGACTTCCGACCGACAAAGAAATAAAGCGTCACAGAACCATCATCCTGAAATGCCTGCTTTATCAAACTAGTCTTCCCGATACGCCTCCGCCCTGTTACAACAAGCATTCGGGAATTTCGCGTGAAAGCAAGTCCCTGCACCCGCTTCAATTCTTCAATTTCCTTTTCTCGATTATAAAACTTCATGTGAACTAGAATTATTATTTCAACCACGGTTGATTCAACCGCTGTTGCAAAAATAATAATTTTACTCGAAAGCGACTAAAAGAATCATCATAAATCTCTTGTCCTTATCGCCGAATTCATCCTTAATTTTCTTGTACGCCGTTTTCATCTGTGTCTTTACCGTGTTCACGGAAATATCCAGTTGCTCGGCGATTTCTTTATAACTCATGCTTTCCATGCATCCTAAGATAAAAATTTCCCTACATTTCGGGGGGAGGGTTTCCATAATGGATTGCAAACGGTCGTAAAGTTCCTCGAAATTATCATTCTCGTCAGAATCATCCACCCCGGTCATCATCATTTCCTGACGATAACGTTCCTCGACCTTCTCGTGAAGTTTGTAATCGATACATGAATTTTTAACGGAACGGCAAAGATAGGCATAAACGGAACCCGTGTAAGTAATTTTATCCCGATTCGTCCACAAGTAAATAAAAACTTCCTGCACGATATCCTCCGCCTCTTCCTGATGCTTCACGAATCCCAAGGCATAATGAAATAGTTGTTCCGCATAACGGTCAAAAAAGGAGTTGAAAGCACTCCAGTCACCCTCTTGCATTTTCCGGAATAATATGTCCTCTCTTATCATCACGCTAAACCACTGGTCCACGAAACAAATATCAGAAAATTCTATCTAATAAACAACCTCAAAATTCGAAATCAACAATCATAAATCTAAAATCAATTAATTCCCCGAAGAAGTTTCAAAAGAAATTAGAATCGTTTATATTTGCAACACATTTAAATCTAAAGCTTAAAAACGAAAAATGGCACAGACTCCATCTATTCCTAAAGGGACAAGAGATTATTCACCGGAAATTATGGTGAAAAGAAATTATATATTCGACACGATTAAATCCGTATTCAAACTGTATGGCTATTTGCCACTGGAAACTCCTGCCATGGAGAACCTTTCCACGTTGATGGGTAAATACGGGGAAGAGGGAGATAAATTACTTTTCAAGATACTGAATTCCGGCGATTTTCTTTCCTCCGTTACCGATAGCGAAATGACGGGGCGCAACATTCCTCGCCTGACAAACAAGATTTGCGAGAAAGGATTGCGTTATGATTTGACGGTACCTTTCGCCCGTTTCGTGGTGCAACACCAGAACGAAATCACGTTCCCGTTCAAGCGTTACCAGATTCAACCCGTGTGGCGTGCCGACCGACCGCAAAAGGGACGTTACCGGGAGTTTTACCAATGCGACGTGGATGTCGTGGGTAGCGACTCCCTGTTAAACGAGGTGGAAATAGTGCAAATCGTGGACGAGGTTTACAAACGCTTGAAGATAAATGTCCGCCTGTTGATGAACAACCGGAAAGTGTTAGCCGGAATCGCCGAAACCATCGGTCACCCGGAGAAACTGGTTGACATTACCGTGGCTATCGACAAAATGGATAAAATCGGGGCAGAGAATGTAAACGCTGAATTACGGGAAAAAGGAGTATCGGAAGAGGCCATCGAAAAATTACAACCTATCCTGCATCTGGAAGGAACGAACGAAGAGAAATTAGCCCGCCTGCAAGAAATACTGCAAGGAAGCGAAATCGGTTTAAAAGGCGTGGCAGAATTAAGTACCGTGTTCCGTTACCTGCAACAACTCGATATCCGAATTGAAGTAAAATTAGACCTCACGCTTGCCCGCGGGTTAAGCTATTACACGGGTGCTATTTTCGAGGTCAAAGCATTAGACGTGGAAATAGGAAGTATCACCGGGGGAGGACGTTATGACGACCTGACCGGAATATTCGGGATGAAAAATATGTCGGGCGTGGGCATCTCGTTCGGTGCCGACCGTATCTTCGACGTGATGAACCAATTGGATATCTTCCCGAAAGACGCCACGGCAACCACTCGTATCCTGTTCGTCAACTTCGGGGAAAAAGAAGAGGCTTTCTGCCTCCCGCTCTTGAAAAATTTACGGGCAGCAGGCATTAACGCCGAGATATACCCGGAAGCCGCCAAGATGAAAAAACAAATGACGTACGCTGATAAGAAAAATATCCCGTACGTGGCATTAGTAGGGGAAAACGAAATCGCCAACAACATGGTAACCCTGAAAAATATGCTCACGGGAGAACAAGAAAGTGTTGCAATCACCGAATTGGCAGAGAAATTAAAATAAAAGCGTATGCAACTATACCGCAAAGAACAACGCCCGCTAAAAAACCACGGCTTCGATACTCGTTTTCCCTGACAGGATAGAGTTCATAAAGTTCATAAAGTTTATAAGGTTTATAAGGTTCATAAGGTTTATAAAGTAAAAAAACTTTCAGAACCGCGGGTTCAACTTTATAAACTTTACAAACCTTACAAACTAAGGGAGCTTCGCTCCCGCATGTGTGCAATTTAAAATCTAAAATTTAAAATCTAAAATTCCAATGACTCATTATATTACTCCGGAGTATTTAACCTTCGATCAAATAGAGAAAATCATTAATAAAAAATATAAACTCGCTTTATCTGACGAGAGCAAGAAGTTAATTAATGACTGTAAGGCATATCTGGATCACAAGATTGCCACTTCCGAAAAGCCGTTGTACGGCATCACGACTGGATTCGGTTCTTTGTGCAAGATCACCATTTCGCCCGAAGACTTGAGCCAACTGCAAGCCAATCTCGTGATGTCACACGCTTGTAGCGTGGGAAAACCCGTGCATCAGGATATTATCCGTTTAATGTTGTTACTGAAGGCTCACGCTCTTTCCTTGGGTAAATCAGGAGTACAACTGGTGACCGTGGAGCGTATCATCGATATGTTCAACAAAGACGTACTTCCCGTGGTAAAAGAATTAGGCTCATTGGGTGCATCCGGTGACCTTGCCCCGCTTGCCAACTTATTTTTACCGCTGATTGGAGAGGGTGAAGTATTCTATAAAAACAAAATCTATCCCGCCAAAGAGATCAACCAAAAATTCGGTTGGGAACCTATCCAATTGGGTGCAAAAGAAGGCTTAGCCTTGTTGAACGGGACTCAATTCATGAGCTCACATGCCGTTTACGCTCTATTGAACGCTTTCAAGGTGGTTAAATATGCTGATATTATCGGTGCTCTTTCTTTGGAAGCATACGACGGACGCATCGACCCGTTCTTGCCACAAATTCACGAGGCCCGTCCTCATCCGGGACAAATCGAAACGGCACGCAATATCCGCACTTTACTCGAAGGCTCTGAATTCCAAAAGGTGGAAAAAACTCACGTGCAAGACCCGTACTCTTTCCGCTGCATGCCGCAAGTACACGGTGCAGTGAAAGATACCGTGAATTACGTGACTTCCGTGGTGGAACGCGAAATCAACTCCGTGACCGACAACCCGACCATTTTCATGGACGACGACCTGATTATCTCCGGTGGTAACTTCCACGGCGAACCGCTGGCACTGGTTCTCGACTTCCTTAGTATAGCTATCGCCGAGTTAGGCAGTATATCTGAAAGACGGGTATACCGTTTGATTGCCGGTGACCGCAAGACTCCCGAATTCTTGGTTGCCAATTCCGGTTTGAACTCCGGTTTCATGATCCCGCAATACGCCGCTGCCGCAATCGTGAGCAAGAACAAACAACTGTGTAGCCCGTGTTCCGTTGACTCTATCCCCTCTTCCAACGAGCAGGAAGACCACGTCAGCATGGGTGGTAACGCCGCCGTGAAGACGGTACAAGTAATCGAAAACGTGGAACGCGTACTGGCTATCGAGTTAATGAACGCCGCACAAGCGATCGACATGCAACGCCCGACCAAAACTTCCGAGTATTTGGAAAACTTCCTGTCTGAATTCCGCACTATCGTGCCGTTCAACAGCGAGGACCGCGTGATGTATCAAGATATTGAAGCTGCCGTTGAGTTCCTGAAACAAGGCGAATTCGCGAACTTCAAATAAAGTTGTCCAAAAAGCACTCATCTGCCGCGTTCCTACCTTGCATCTAAGTACTTTTTGAACAACTTTCTAAAATGAAAAAAAGGCTGTCCCTGAAAAGACAGCCTTTTGCATATAAAATACTAGAAATCAGCACAACAAACCCACAATATCCTTTCAACTCGTCCCCTTCATTCGTTCTTCTCTCGTTTATCTCTCGTTCTTCAGACACTCCCGCATGTAGAAAGAACGACATAAAACAAACTGAAATTCATTCACCGGAACTTATTTCAACTGCAATTCGACAGAAACATTCCGGCAATAATCTATTTCCTCCAAAGATACATTAAAGAATTTTATTCGTACTTTTATGGAATTTCTGTTCCGTTTGCATCTATGTAATAACTTTCCCGTTGGGAATTGCGAATAACATAGGATGAAAAAGTATAATTCAAACAGATAACGATATGATAAAAAGACTACTAATTATTACGGTATTATTATTCGGAGTACATGTTGCGTTCAGTCAGCAGAATCTCTCCGACAAAGAAAACGAGGCAGCCCCGAAAACGGCCTTGCTTCAAGCACAGAAGGACTATCGACAAGCGGTAAAAGAAAAAAACTCCCCGCTACTGATACAATCCCTGATTCGCCAGATCAAGTATCAGGCTTTGATTGACATGGATAGTATCCCTCCCATGTTACAGGATCTGGAAAAATACATCGGAGAAGACCGGAATACGGTGGAAAAAAGCATTCTTCATTCATTGATAGCGGAACTCTACCAAATGTATTACATGAGTCAACTCTCCAAAATATACAACAGGACTCCCGTTACCGGATATATCCCCCGCAACATGGCGGAATGGACCGGTAACATATATATCGAGAAAATATTTCAGCACGCGCTGGACGCTGTGAAAGCGCAACCGCAACTTGCAGAAGTAAATTGTCTGGATTACAAGGAAATAATGATTCTCGGGAAAAACTCCCCTGCTCTTCGACCGACAATGTACGATTTTCTGGTATATCGCAGTATTGATATATTAAACGGCCTCTATAATATTTCACAATATTACAAACAGAATCCGGTCACCGATAATCAATTATTTGCTCCAGTAGCGGATTTCGCGGGAATGACTATCGAGGCTAAACCCTTCGACGTTTCTTCAAATATCATCAAACTCTATCAATCTCTATTACAATCGGAACTGACAGCCAAACGTGCAGATGCCGTTCTCATTTCCGATCTGGATCGTCTGGAATATATTCGTAGAGTAATCAACACGAACGATAGCGATTCACTATATACAAGCGCTTTAGAACAATTGGCTCACCAGTATAACAAAAGCCCTTACAACACGGAAGTTCTTTACAAACTCGCGCTGACTTATTATGAACCGGTCAGATTCAATTATGCCAATCCCGGCACCACGGAAAAACCTGAATACAAAAAAGCACTGGATATATGCAATAAAGGTATTCGCCAATACCCGAATTATTTCCGGATCAACATCTTGAAACAAATGGCTCAAGAGATAACACGAACGAACGTATTTTATACGCTTGAACCCAATGTCTATCCGGGACATACTCAAAACATAAAACTCTCGTTCAAAAATTTATCTAAAATATCATTCTCTATCTACAAAATTCAAGAGGGGGCTTCCAAAAACGAGCAAATATCCACATATACATTCCAACTTCCAAAACAACTATACTCGCAAGATACTACTTTACAAATTCCCGTACCTTCTACGGGGCGTTATAAATTAACTATCACATACTCATCTGGGAAACAACCGGATGATTGGTCATATTTCAATTCCAGTCGCCTGTCAAGCATTGCGCGAAAAACTGGAAATAAAAATTATAACGTGCTAGTCTGTGACCTAATCAGCGGCAAACCCATCCAAGGAGCCACCGTGAAAATTTATAGGAAATCCGATGACAAACATATTCAAGAAGTAACGGTAAAATCTGATAATCAAGGCATTGTCGTTATAAAAAACATACCAAACAATCGTTTTTATCAAGTTACTTTGAACGAAGATAACCAAGGTATGATAGTTCCATTACCATCGCAATATTTCAGTTCCTCGAAACCGATAGTAAAAGAAACCAGTCTTTTTACCGATCGGGCAATATATCGACCGGGACAAATCGTCTATTTCAGCGGAATTTCTTGGGAAGCAACCGCCGAAGCCTCAAAAGCCGTCACGGGAAAGAAATACACGGTAACGTTATCGGATGTCAATAACCAAGTCGTGGCGAAAGAAGAAGTACAAACCAATGAGTTCGGTTCCTTTGCCGGTAAATTCACGTTACCGCAAGACGTACTGAACGGACTTTTCTTCATTACCGCGGGCGAAGCCAATCACACCATTACCGTAGCCGAATACAAACGCCCGAAGTTCGAAATCACCTTTAACCCGATAAAAGGAGCTTACAAAGCTGGTGACCGACTTACGGTTTCCGGTATCGCCAAGAACTATTCCGGCGCCAACGCGGGCAATAGTAAAGTCACCTACTCCATCCAAAGCCGCTCTTTCGCGTGGAGATTCCAAGAAAATACAATTGCCGCCGGGAAAACTCAAACAAACGAGAAAGGCGAATTCAGTGTTTCATTCGACACGGAAAAAACAACAGACAATTCTCCCGGGGCTCTTTATAGAAATTTCGTCACGTACACGGTTTCGGTCACGGTCACCACTCCCAACGGGGAAACACAAGAGTCCAATTATTCGGTACAAGTAACACCCCAAAACTATCGGTTGAATTCTTCCGTTTATCCTTACATGAATAAAGAGAAACCGAATAGTATTACAGTCACGACGCTAAACTATAACGAATATCCATTAACCGAAAATATCACTTACGAGTTATCCGCGTTAAAACCGCTACAAAAACTCGGGGAAGAATATGACCGGAGTAATTTACCCGTGGATAAAAAAGTATTGGAAGGCACATTTACCACCAATACGGACAAAGCATTGGAGTTGAATCTATCTTCACTGCCTTCCGGAGCGTATCTGTTGAAACTTTCCGGCACGGGAGACAATAGTAACATTACCAACGAAAATATCATATATCTTTATCCCCCTCAGGATAACCGCCCGCCTTATCTCACCTATTTCTGGAGCGTGGAAGAGAAAACAACTTGCATCCCGGGAGAAGATGCCAGAATTTTATTAGGCTCATCCGCTAAAGACGTGAATGTATTATATGAAATATACTCCGACCAGAAACTCATGGAGCGAAAACGATTGGTACTAAACAACTCCAATACGACTCTGGATATACCGTATAAAGAGGATTTCGGGAAGAAGGCAGAGGTAATTGTCAGCTTTATCAAAGACGGCGAATTTTTCACGAATAATTTCATGCTGACTCGGGAAGAAGCTGACAAAAAACTGGATATTATCACGAAAACATTCCGGGATCATCTTACTCCCGGACAAAAAGAAGAATGGTCATTCATCATTAAAAACGGACAGGGAAACGCTGTCATTGCAGAGATGATGGCAGGTATGTATGATGCTTCTCTGGACAAAATCCGTCCAAACATTTGGAATTTCAACCCGGTTTACTACAATTATAGCACAACGCCCCGGTGGAGGTTCGACAACTATCCGTTAAGGGGAACTCTCGGCTATAATCAGAAACGCATGGAGGTACTCGGATTTGAATTTAATAGATTAAACCTCTACGGATTAAGCCAATACACATTCCTCGGTTGGGATAATGCTGTTGTCGCGGGATATGGCCATTCCAGAGGAGGGGCAAAACAAGAAATTATGGTAGAAGAAATGGCAGAAGAAGAAATAGCATTACCCAGAAAGGTTGCCGGTATTGCGGAAGATAATGATAACACGAAATTTTATATCAGAGGGTTGAGTTCATTCAAAGCATCAGCCGATTCCGGTGTTCCGGGAGTCTTATCGGAAGAAAGTGTTATTGACGCGACTCCGCAAATCAGACAAAATTTCTGACAAACAGCATTCTTCTACCCGCAACTTTTAACGGACTCAACGGGTAACGTGGTAATCAAATTCACGGTACCGGAATCTACCACGACGTGGAAATTCATGGCACTGGCACATACCCGGGATATGCAATTCGGACAAATTGAAAGATCGGTTATCACGAGCAAAGAGTTTATGGTCAATACCAATCTGCCCCGATTCGTACGCACGGGGGATAAGGTAGTGCTGCAAGCGACAATCAATAATCTCACGACAACCGCACAACAAGGTGAAGCATACCTCGAACTGTTCATTCCCTCGACGGATGTCGTGATCAGTAAACAACAACAACCGTTCAACGTGAATGCACAAGAGAACCAAACCGTAAGTTTCGAGTTTACCGCCCCGGAAGACACGGATCTACTCGGGTGTCGTATTGTTGCATCTTCAGCACAATTCAGTGACGGAGAACAACATGTGCTTCCCGTGGTTCCCGATGCCACACTGGTGACTCAAACCTTACCGATATTCACGAACAAACAAGGGCAACAAACGTTCAAATTGAATGCACCGAAAGGAATTACCCCGTATCGCTTGACGCTAGAACTCACCGCAAACCCGGTATGGTACGCCGTTCTCGCCCTGCCGACGATAAACACGCCGCAAACCGAGAATGTAACCGAAATCACGGCGTCCTATTATGTCAGTACATTGGCGACGGCTATCGCTAACGCGAATCCGCGAATCACGGATGCCATCCGGCAATGGATGCAAAAACCGGATGCCGCATTAACTTCCCCGCTGGAAAAGAATCAGGAATTAAAATCCATTCTGCTACAACTTTCCCCGTGGGTAACCGAAGCACAGAGTGAAACACAACAAATGCACTCTTTAGGTGAACTTCTGGACGTGAATCGCCAAAACTATATCGCCCGGCAAGCCATCAAAAAATTGGCTGAACTGCAAAACGAAGATGGTGGTTGGTCATGGTTCAAGGGATTCTATTCCAGCACCTTCATGACAGAAAATGTCCTTGAGGCAATGGCACGGCTTGTCTCGTTAAACGCCACGAGCCACCCGGAAGAAGTAAAGATGATGCAAATCAAAGCGTTGAACTTCCTCGATAAACAAATCCAAGAATCCTACAAGAACATCAAAACTGCCGGATATTCCCAAATATTATACCTGTACACCCGCAGTTCATACCGGGATATCCCGTTGACCGATGCTCTGGAAGCTCACAAGTTCTATCTGGGACAACTGGAAACTTCATGGACCAAACTTTCACTGTACGAGAAAGCCTTGTCAGCCATCACTCTTTATCGATACGGTAAAACGGATGCGGCGAAACAAATCATACATTCTTTGAAAGAATACTCCACCAGCACGCCCGAAATGGGTATGTACTGGGCGAACAACCGTTCAACCCTTTTCACCAACTCCGCTATCCAAACTCACGTGGCGATCATGAGTGCTTTCCGTGAAATTGAAGGCAATTCCACGGATATCGAAGGGATGAAACAATGGTTATTGCGCCAGAAACAAACTCAAAACTGGGGAGCAACACCCACGACGGTCGACGCTATCTACGCTTTACTCCTCACGGGAAATAATCAATTGGCATCCCAAGAAGAACTGGCGGTAAAACTCGGTAACAAGAAATTGAATATTACCCCGGAAGAATCCAAGTTGGGATACATCAAACAAAGTTTCACGGGCAAAGAGATTACCCCGAAAATGCTGAATGTAACGCTCTCGAAACAACAACAGCAAGCAAGCTGGGGTGGTTTATACCTGCAATATTTCGAGAAACTGGACAAAATCACCGGTCATTCGGGCGGAATCTCTGTCAAGAAACAGCTATTCATCCAACAAGAGGAAGATACCGGAAGTACGTTAATCCCGCTGGCGGGACAAGAATTAAAAGTCGGTGATAGAATCTGTATCCGTATCACGGTATCCAACGATCAGGATATGCAATTCGTGCATCTGAAAGATTTAAGAGCCGGATGTTTTGAACCGACGGAACAACTTTCCGGCAACCGTTGGCAAGAGGCTCTCGTGTATTATCAGGAAACAACAGATGTTGCTACCAACTTCTTCTTCGACTTCCTCCCGAAAGGTACGCATGTATTCGAGTACACGGTATGGATCGCACAAAGCGGAACCTATCAAGACGGTATCAGTACTCTACAATGTGTATACGCCCCGCAATATTCGGCAAACAGTGATGCAGGAACCATTACCGTACACTGAACAAATTGAAATAAAAAAATAGAAGTGAGGAAAAATCCTCACTTCTATTTTTTTATTTCAATTACCGGCTATTCAAGAATCAGACGGAATCCGGAACCATGCACGTTCTCGATCTTAATGGATGAGTCGTCTTTAAAATACTTTCTCAATTTCGTCACGTACACATCCATACTACGAGCCGTGAAATAATCGCTGGCACCCCAGATTTCATTCAAAGCCTTGTCCCGTTGCAACAGACCATCCTTGTGATAGTACAACAATTCCAACAACCGGGATTCTTTCGGAGTCAATTTAATCACCTCATCCCCTTTCGTGATCGTGCGCAATTCCGTGTTGAACAGATAAGCTCCCAACTCGATCATTTTCGGTTTAACCTCCGTATCCTCGTGTTCGCAACGGCTAAGAATTGCTTTGATTTTAAAAATCAACAATTCGGAATCAAAGGGTTTTATAATATAGTCATCCGCTCCAATCTCGTATCCCTGCTTCATATCATCTTTCATACTCTTTGCCGTGATATAAACAAAGGGCACGGTTACATCCAGTTCTCTGATTTTTTTTCCTAATGTAAAACCATCCATCTCGGGCATCATGACATCCAAAAGACACAAATCGAACTTCTCTTTGCGAAATGCCTCGAATCCATCCACCCCGTTCGTGCAATGCACTACATCATAATCGGATAATTCCAGATAGGATTTCAATACTGATCCGAAACAAGGATCGTCTTCTACTAAAAGTATTTTATGTCCCATATATTCAATTTTAATTTTCCATTTTAAAAATAATCTCTACCAAAGTTCCTTTATTCTTTTTCGAGGTCAAGTGAATCTCACCCCCGTGCAATTCCACGATCGATCTGGCGTAACTCAACCCCAACCCGAATCCCTTTACATTATGCACGTTACCGCTCGGTACGCGATAGAATCGCTTAAACACCTTATCCTGAGCCTCTTTCGGTATCCCGATTCCGGTATCCCGAACTCCGATGATAAAACGATTCCCCTCCCGCTTCGTAAATATATATATATTCAACGAATCATGCGAATATTTTATCGCATTATCTACCAGATTACATACCACGTTGAGCATATGTACCTCGTCGGCTTGCATCACGTATCCTTCCGGATCAAGGTCAGCCTTGATAACTCCGCCCCGTTCTTCTACCTGCAAACGGAAATGCTCAACCGTTTCATCCACCAGTACGTTCAGATTTACATTCACTTTCTTCAAATGTACTTCCCGACGATCAAGTTTAGCCTGCAACAGAATACGCTCCACGTACTTGTTCATACGTTCATTCTCGTTCCGGATCATCGAGTTGAATTTCAGCAATTGGTTTTTATCGTTTAGCACCTTTTCTTTCTCGATAGCAGCCGTTGCCAAAGAAATCGTGGCTAACGGTGTCTTAAACTCGTGAGTCATGTTATTAATAAAGTCATTCTTGATCACGGAAAGCTTCTGTTGCCTCATAATCACGACGATTGTTATAATAAACACGGACATCAAACCGATAATACAAAAACCGGAAGCTATGAACATCCACCCGATATTATTATAGAAGAGCGAATCTTTCGTGTCGAACATAATACACAAGTTAGCGTCTTTCTTGATTTGATCATTCGGGAAAAGATCCGTGTAATAAAACCCCTTTTTGCCGTGTTCCTTGATATATTTCAGCAATTCCTCGCCTTTCATCACCTTCCATTTGAAATGATTCTTTATTCCCGTGCTCGCCATCTCATCTTTCAAATAGATATCCAAATCCACCCCCTCAAGCCGTTTGGCTACATCGGCATTATGCGGATCTTCCTCTTTCATATAACGGATCACTACTTTCCGAATCATATCCGACAAACGCTGTCCGTCCAATGAATCCGTCTGTTGTTTTACCTCTTCCTCTTCCGATTTTATCAACTGATGCGGAAAACTCCTGTCCGTGACTTCCCTTATCGATCTGGAGATTTCTTGAAGATATCTTGAATACTCCTCTAAAGG
>OGYC01002402.1_pt1 | contig 13056 bp, 9 predicted proteins | sample 1576461 | NCBI WGS metagenome assembly OGYC01 (sample SAMEA3541569, study PRJEB24748) | human gut metagenome | biome: human gut; feature: human-associated habitat; material: faeces | place: China | collected 2012 | reverse complement strand
TTGGTGGTATAGCGTGTCCATACCTCGACCCGGCTGGTAGACATATTCCTGAAGCCCTAACAGTTCTTTATCTGATGCACGGTCAATCGCAAACTGGGAGGCTTCCACCATAAACATGATTCTTGCTTCCAGCACGGATTTTACTTCACGGTTTTTTAAAACGCCGCCATTGTAATTCATGATGGCAACGAGTGTGTCTAAAGAACCGTCTCTGTGATAGTCTGCTACAAAGGTTCCGATTCTTGGACGGACCACGAGGAAACCTTTCTTTTCCAGTTCCGCGATACCGGAGTTGATGACCGCACGGGACACTTTCATGGATTCCGCCAGTTCGCGTTCAGGTGGCAGTTTGGAGCCAATCTCAAGTTTGCCGGATAATATCATATTTTGCAGTTCATTTACAAAAAGTTCCTTCAGGGAAGGTGCATTCAGTTTTTTAAATTCCATAAAATCTCCTGTTCCTTCATGAATAAGTGCGTGCGAAACTCTGCATAGTCTTCTTTTAATTGTTCAAAATTAACAAAAACATTCAAGACACGCTCTCGCTACGTGTCGCTCGCAACGGTACTAAGAAGCCAGGCACAACTTGCCGTTGTACCTGCCTTCTAAGTGCCGGCGGCTCCCCAGTGTCTTTCATGTCTTTTGTCAATTTTTTACAATTCAATTTACGCTTTTAAGAGTTTCGCAATTGTCTATTATGAATAAGTGTTTGTAAAACTCTCTTAGTAATATTGATTTTTTGTCAAGTATTCTATGTTTTAGGGAATTTCACAATTATTATTGAAGTTTGATATCTGAAATATTAAGTTTGTCTCTGGATAGACCAGATACCACGAAACTATTTTATAAAAGATACAAATAAAAATCAATGATTCGACTTATTAAATTTTTGTGAAATTGACGATTCATTATCTGGCAGAGACAGAACCGGAAACTTGTATTTTAAGACAGATTCAGATATAATCAAAGGAAGCATGAAAAGAGTGGAGTGAATCATGAAGAAAAAGACCGTGACTTCTGAGACAGAAGAAATTACAATAGACAATAAAAGACAGAAAAGAAAGAGAGAAAAGAAAGCCTACCGGGAGATCCGGTGGGACAGGCTGGATAACACGGCACATCTTTTCCCTGTGATCGCAGGAGAGAATATGAGCAATGTCTACCGCATCAGTGTGACACTGACGGAGCTTGTACAGCCTGATATTTTGCAGCAGGCGTTAAACATTGTTCTTCCGAAGATGGATGGATTTAATTTAAGGCTCCGCATGGGGGTGTTCTGGTATTATTTTGAGGAGAATGGAAAATCTGCGCCGAAAGTACGCGAGGAGAGCAATTTTCCATGCCGCTATATCCAGCAGAATCAAAACCACAGTTATATGTTCCGCGTGACTTATTATAAATACAGGATTAATCTGGAAGTGTTCCACGTGCTGACGGATGGAATGGGCGGCATTAATTTTTTGAAAGAGTTGACGTACCAGTATCTGCGCCTTGCGCACCCGGAACTGAAAGAGAAGGTGGGGGATTCCTTAAACAGCGGCACATCCTTAAACAGAGAGGACAGTTTTTTAAAGAATTATAAGAAGAGTTCTGCAAAAGGCTATCAGACAAAAAAGGCATATCTGTTAAAGGGAGAACATCTCGGACCGGGAGAATTTGGCGTTATGCATGGGTATATGCAGATTCCGCAGTTGAAAGAGGTGTGTCACAGATACGGCTGCAGCATCAATGAATATCTGGTTTCCGTTTATATCTGGAGTGTGTATACGGAGTGCATGAAGGGAATGCCGTCCGCGAGTCCGATCCGCGTGGCAGTTCCGGTAAATCTGCGCCCATATTTTAATTCGATCACAACAAAGAATTTCTTTGTCATGGTGTCGGCAGAATTTCATCCGACAAAGGAAGTCTACACGTTTGCGGAAGTGCTGGCGATCGTGCGCGATAATCTGAGAAGCCAGATCAACAGGGAGCATCTGGAGAAATTGTTTTCCTATAATGTATCCAATGAGAAAATGCTTGCTGCGCGCGCAGTACCGCTTTTCCTAAAAAATATTGCAATGAAGCTTGTGTATACAAAGTCTGCACTTGCCAATACAACGACGATCACAAATATCGGAAATATCGGTGTGGATGAGGAATACCGCCCATATGTGGAGATGTTCCATGCATTTCTTGCAATGTCGAAGGGACAGCATTTGAAGGGAACGATCTGTTCTTATGGAAGTACGCTGGTGTTCTCATTCAGCTTTGATCTGAAAGATGTTTCCGTGCAGCGGGGATTTTTCCGCAAAATCGCAGCAGACGGAATTGAGGTAGAGTTAGATACAAATGGTGTAACTGCCGATTAAGAAGAATGGATCAGGATATAAAAAAACAGGAAAGTAATGGTGTGAGATGAGCAGATGTAAACAATGTAATATAGAAGTGTTGGATGAGACGGAGCGCTGCCCGCTCTGTCACTCCGTATTAGAGCCTACGATAGAGGTGGAAAATATGTATCCCGATGTCAAGATCAAAACAAGACGGATGATGCTTTTGTCGCGGATTTATCTTTTCGTGGCGATCGTGGCAGAGGCGGTTTTAGTTGTAGTGAATCATTACGGTGATTTTGAGACGGCGTGGAGTCTTGTTACCGGTCTGATCTTTTTTTATGGATATCTGGTTGTCCGGTTTGCTATCCTTGGGAAAACCGGCTATATTGCCAAAACAATTGTTTTGACGTTGATTGCCATATTGATATTGATCGCAATCGATTTTGTGAATGGTTACCGGGGATGGTCGGTACGGTATGTGTTCCCGGCGGCGATCATTTTAGTCGATGCAGGAATTTTGATCTTGATGTGTGTGAACCGGAGGAACTGGCAGAGTTATATTATGTGGCAGATTTTTATGATTCTCTGTAGTTTTGTTCCGATCATTCTGTATCTGACCGGAATCATTTATGTCCCATATCTGGCACTTGCAGCGCTCGGAACATCTGTATTTTTGTTCCTTGGAACGCTGATCATCGGTGACAGAAGAGCCAGGGTGGAACTGAAGAGAAGATTCCATATCAGATAAGGAAACGACAGAAGTTTGAATAAGAGGGTTTATGATCAGAAAATTGACTTTGAAAAAAGAAAGAGAACATGAGACAAACGAAGCGAGCATCGCAGGAAATGTCATGCGTGACCTGATCGCGCATGTGACAAACGATAACCTGATTGGCAGGAAGATCAAAAGCGGTGAGCTGCGTAAAAAGATGGTTGAGCCACCATGGAAATGTCCGGAAATGTTTACCATGACGACTATCAGTATGGAACATTTCACAATGGAGTGGCTTGAATTAAAGGAAAATCCGAATGAGCAGAAGGTGATCTTACAACTTCATGGCGGTGGGTATATCGGAGCGATGCGGAACGCATACCGCATGTTTGCGGGACTTTACAATGAAGTCAGCAAAGGGATGAGTGTACTCACCATTGATTACCGTGTGGCACCTGAAAATCCATATCCGGCGGCATTGGAAGATGCAGTGAGCGCATATCAGTGGCTGCTTGGTCAGGGCTGGTTTGCAGAGGATATCATTGTGGCAGGAGATTCCGCAGGAGGAGGGCTTGCAATGGCACTGTGCCATTATCTGAAAGATCATGGAATGCAGCTTCCATGTGGGATCGTTGCAATGTCTCCGTGGACGGATCTTATGGCAAGCGGTGAATCGTATGATACCAATTATGAGAGGGATCCATTGTTTGGAAATACGAGGGACAGTCTGATCTATAACAAAGATTATGTGGGAGACCATGATCCGATGGATGCTTATATTTCACCTCTGTATGGGGATTTCAGGGGATTTCCGCCAATGCTCATACAGGTAGGTTCTTATGAGATGCTGTTAAGTGATTCGGTGAGCGTTGCCTCGAAAGCGAGACATCAGGGAGTAAAAGTAAGACTTAGTATTTATGATGGAATGTTCCACATTTTCCAGATGGCAGCAAAAATGCTGCCAGAATCCAGAAAAGCGTGGGCTGAGATTGGAAAATTTATTGATGTTTTGTCAGATGACTGACATCCATATAAACAGGAAGACCATTTTCATAGGTGACATTGGATTCACCCTGGATCAATGGAGTGAGGTAATCAATTAATTCCTGTGTAACATCATTGCCGGCGGCGTTGATCCATTCAGCAGGAACGGATCTGGCTTCGTTGGCAATATTTTTTATCTCGGCATATCCATATTCAATCGTATATGGATCGTCAGATACACGGTTCATGATGACCATAGAAGCTGTTACGCCTTCCTCGGAGAGCGCAACGGCTTTTTTTCCTAATTCGACAGATTCCATAAGGTCTGTCTTGGATGCTAAATGGGCTGCACACCGCTGTAATACATTCACTTCGATGGAGCGGACTTTTACGCCTAATTTTTCTTTCACAAGGAATTCCAATGTTTTTCCGGCGCCGCTCAGCTGGCTGTGGCCAAATGTATCGACTGACTTCTCAGAAGCGCTGATGTAATTGCCGGATGCATCCCGGATACCCTCTGATACGGCAATGATAACGTTATTGCGTTCAAACAGCATACGTTTTACATCTAACAGGAAGTCGTCCGTATCAAACGGAACTTCCGGAAGATAAATCAAATGTGGAGCGGAATTATATCCGTTTCTTGCAAGAGCAGCGGCAGCGGTCAGCCATCCTGCGTCACGTCCCATGATCTCAATGATTGTGACACTCTTGACTGCGTAAATAAAAGTGTCATGGGCAATCTCTAAAACTGAGGAAGCAATGTATTTTGCAGCGGAACCAAAACCAGGAGTGTGGTCTGTCTCACACAGATCGTTGTCGATTGTTTTTGGAATACCGATGATGCGGACATTGCTGCCGATTTTTCTGCCGTATTCGGATAATTTTAAAACGGTGTCCATAGAGTCGTTTCCGCCAATGTAGAAGAAGGCGCCGACATTGTATAATTCAAACTGTTTGAAGATGAAAACATATGAGGAATCATCATCCAGATAATCCGGCAGTTTATGACGGCAGGAACCTAAATACATTGCAGGTGTTGTTTCCAGACGATCCAGATATGCCGGATTTTCATTCATAATCTCTGTCAGATTTAATAAATGATTGTTTAAGATACCAAGGATTCCATTTACAGATCCATAGACAGTCTCATACTGCTCAGATGCCATGACTCCACGGATCACACCTGCAAGGCTGGCGTTAATTGCAACTGTCGGTCCACCGGACTGTGCGACCATTACATTTTTTAAACTCATAGTTTACTCCTTAATAATTCATTAACTTTTGTTAAAAATAGTATCCATTTCTTTTTCTTTTGTTATAATGAAAAAGATAGATTTTTTTGTGAAAATCTTTTTGACTGCTATATAATAGCGGAAAATAACGTGTTTAGCAAGAGGTAGCAGGTGTGAAATGTGATTTATGTCCAAGAAAATGCCTTGTAGACCGGAAAAAGGGTGAAAAAGGAATCTGTGGGCAGACAGAAAATTTAAAAGTTGCGAGGGCAGCACTTCATTTCTGGGAGGAACCGTGCATTTCGGGAGATGCGGGATCGGGAGCTGTATTTTTTTCGGGGTGTTCGCTGCATTGTGTATTCTGTCAGAATGAGAATATCGCAAACGGAACGGTTGGAAAAGAAATCTCTCTGGAGCGGCTCGTGGATATTTTTCTTGAATTGCAGGAAAAAAGAGCCAATAATATCAATCTTGTAACACCGGGACATTTTGTGCCGCAGATCGTGAAGGCTCTGGATCAGGCACGAAAGGAAGGGCTTACGCTTCCGGTTGTATACAATACAAGCAGTTATGAGACGGTTGACACGATCAAAATGTTAGAGGGTTACGTCGATATTTATCTGCCGGATTTTAAATATATGAGCCCGGTTTTGAGTAAAAAGTATTCCCATGCTCCGGATTATGCAGAGGTTGCAAAGGCAGCGATCGCAGAGATGGTGCGGCAGACAGGAAAGGCTGTGTTTGTAAATGGAGAGGAAGATAACCTTATTTTAAGTGGAACGATCGTAAGACATCTGACACTGCCCGGTTGTATGGCGGATTCCATGCAGATTTTAAAGTATCTGCATGAAACTTACGGAGATATGATTTATATCAGTATCATGAACCAGTTTACCCCACTTTCCAATCTGGAAAAGTATCCGGAATTGAATCGCAGGATTACCGATGTGGAATATGAGACACTGGTGGATTATGCAATCGATATCGGGATAGAAAATGGTTTTATCCAGGAGGGGAACACAGCGGAAGAGAGTTTTATCCCGGCATTTGACTGTGAGGGCGTGTAACCTTGAAAATAAGAACCATATTTTCTGGTGGAAAAAATTTCCAAAAAAATAAGGAAAATTATATTTACATAATATGGGAAAATGCTATAATTAGTTCCGTATGATTACAAAGAAGGAATAGCAGCGAAATTACTGCAGACAGATTCCTTATCATAATAGAGTGAACTACGAAAATTTACTATAAGTAATTGGAAATGCAGACAAGGAGGAGACGAGAATGAATTTTCTAAATTTAGTTCAGGGCGCAGCCGGAAAGGTAAAAGGGGTTGCGACTTTGCTTAGCGGACTGACAAAGACACAGGCGATCATAGCAGGTGTAGCCACTGTGACAGCAGTTGGCGGTGTTGGAACAGGAGGATATTTTTTATATGACCATTTTCATCAGCCGGAACCAATTGTGGCGGATGTTGTGATAAGTACAGAGGTGGCAGAAGAACCGACGGAAGAAGTTGTGGCAGTTGAAGAGGTTGTCACGGAAGAGACAGAGGCGGCAGAACCGGAAACCGTTACATTGGTCGGAAGTTCTATTGAGAAGGATCTGAAGATCAAGATACAGGACGAGTCCTCGAAAAATGTAAAGGGACAGCCTTTCGAGATCACGATCAAGGCAGACAAGAAGAAGGCAAAATCAACTACATATTCAGATGATGATAAAGATGGTATTATTTACATTAAAAGTATTGATGCCGGAAAATATGATGTCTCTTTGAATGAGATTGATGGATATATTTCAAAAGAAAATTCTTACAAATTAACGGTTAAGGATAAGATTGAATACACCAAGGTAGATGTCAAAGACGAGATTAAATCCGCAGCAGAAGTAGCACCGGCAGAGGATGCAGAGGTAGACAATGTTGAGGTGGAGGCTGTTATTCAGGATACAGTGGAAACGGTTGACAGCACCTGCACACCATCCAAAGTCGGAGCAGGAGATGTGGATACTTCCAATTTCCCGAAAGCTTCTGTTGGTGGATCAACAAAAGTGGACATTGCACAGGCAGCAGTGACGGCTTCCGCAAAACGTGTGGGATATAGAGCTACTGGAAATGAGGGAGAAACTGTTCCGTCAACTGCAACAAAGGAACCAAAATCATCAGAAACAACAGCACCAAAATCATCGGAAACGACAACACCGAGTGAAGGCAGTTCGGAAACTACTGGTGGTCAGGGAACTGGCGGTGGTCAGAATTCTGGTTCTGGAAATAGTGGAAGTGGTGAGAGTACAGGTAATCAGAATGGAACACCTGGAGACAAAACAGATGGTACAGAGACAAAGCCGGATGATACGAAACCAGATAAATATGAAATTACCATTGTCCATATGTTTTATAAAAACGATGGAAAAACAAAAGCAGACAAAGCAGATGAAAAAGAGACAGTAACTGTTGCAAAGGATGCGAAAACGGTGTCATCTGCAAAAACATATGACGGATATAAAGCTTCCAACGGTACAACCTTTACCATTCAGAATGGTGCAAAAGAATATACCATCATGTGGGTTGCAACAGCAGCAGATAAGGCTACTTATAAGGTAACACATAATTTCTTCCAGGCTGATGGAAAGACAAAAGCGGAAGAATCCAAAAGTGAAGATATCACAGTAGATGCTACGTCTACTGAGATACAGGCATCTTCTTATGAGGCACAGGGATATAAACTGGCAGAAGGTTCCACGAAGATCAAAGTGGCAGCAGGCACAACAGCATACACATTAAACTGGGTAAAAGCTGCAGCCGCAGCCAGTGCATCTGTCACAGTACCACAGACGGCAGCTTTATATAACAGCACTATTAATAATGCAAATACAATTGGTCTCACAGCAACATTGACAGATGCAGGCAATATTATCACAAATATTACATGGGCTAGCAGCAACGAAAAAGTTGTAAAGGTATCCAATGGAGCGAAAACAGGATGTACACTGACAGCAGTTGGAAAAGGAAGTGCAACTGTAACAGGTACGATCACATACTTATCCAAACCGGGCGATACCAAGACAACCGCAAGTGACAAGAAAATCACATGTACAGTTACAGTCAATGATTTTACTGGAAATACAACAACCCAGTTAAAAGATAAATCCGGTAGAACTCTTTACAAAGATTCCGAGTGTAAAAAACCAGCAACCGTGGCAGATTACAATGCAAACGGAACTTACTACACCGAGCCGGTTTACACCGGATGGCAGACCATTGATGGAAAAGTATATTACTATACCAGCAACCATCAGCGTGTAACAGGAAGTCAGGTGATCAGCGGTATCTCTTACAACTTCGGAAGTGATGGAGCATTACAGCAGGGCTCCGGAAAGAACGGTATTGATGTATCCAGCCATCAGGGAAATATCGACTGGGCATCTGTAAAGGCGGCAGGTATCAATTTTGCAATTATCCGTGTCGGTTACCGCGGATCACAGACAGGAGCATTAGTAGAGGATTCCTGCTTCAAGAAAAATATTCAGGGTGCAACTGCAAACGGCATTAACGTTGGTGTTTACTTCTTCACACAGGCTACAACTGAGGCAGAGGCTGTTGAGGAGGCAAGTATGGCATTGACATTATGCTCCGGCTACAATCTTTCTTACCCGATCTTTGTTGATACAGAGAACGGAAGCGGAGCAGCCCGTGCCAACGGATTAGATAAAGGCACCAGAACGGCATGCGTGGCTGCGTTCTGTAAGACCATTGCAAACGGTGGAAGAAAAGCAGGTGTTTACGCAAGCAAGAGCTGGTACAACAATAAAATTGATGCATCTGCATTCAGTAACTACTTTATCTGGGTTGCACAGTACAACACAACCTGCAATTACAAAGGAAAATATAACATGTGGCAGTATTCTTCCAAGGGAAGTGTTCCTGGAATCAAGGGAAATGTTGATGTAAATATTGCATATTAATTCATGGATTTTAAAAGGACGACCGGTATCTGTTCAGATACCGGTTGTTTTGCACATAACAATCGATAAGGGGAACAGGTTTGCTATATTATAATAAGAAAGAGTATCCAAAACAGATATGGGTGTCGCAGATACCGGAGCGGGAAGTTTCTTTGTTAAGGGAAAATCTTGCCGAAATAAAACAAACTACATTTGTATTAATGCAAAAAGAGGAAGCCTGTCATCAACTGTCAGAGCAGTGGAGCAGAGATATCATTTTTCTATCTTCGAACCAGTCTCTCTTAGACCTTGCCAGAGATGTGAATGTTCCAGCGATTGCCTATCAGATGCCGGAAACGGATACATTTCTTCATGCCGATATGGTCGTTGAGGGGTTCGAGGAAGTCGATATGACGTTTTTACAGCGCGTGTATGAGAGACATTTCAATATCCCGTGGACGATTCTGGAGACGAAACGCTGTATTGTGAGAGAATTGGAGCTTTCTGATCTGGATGCCCTTTTTTCCATGTATGCAGAACCCGGAATGACCGACTATATGGAGGGGTTATATGAATATGAGGAAGAGCTGGAATATCAGAAAGCCTATATCGAAAATATGTATCGTTTTTATGGATATGGAATGTGGCTTGTTTTTGAGAAAAAAACGGGAACATTGATCGGCAGGGCTGGTGTGGAACATCGCGAAGAGTTAAATGGAGATATGGAATTGGGTTATGCGATCCGGACATCCTTTCAACATCAGGGTTATGCCTATGAAGTATGTCAGGCAATCATGCAATATGCAGGAGAGGAGCTGCAGGTACATCTCTTGCACTGTCTGATTCAAAAAGAAAATACTCTTTCTGAAAAACTTGCCATAAAATTAGGCTTTTCATATTGCGGTGACCGGGAAATAGACGGCGTCCTGATGTCAGATTATCAGATAGAATGGTGATGGAAGCCGGATGCAAAGTTTAAGCGTTGATTTTTGATAGAAAATAAAATATAATCATATATTATACACAAAAGCATAGATAAAGTGGGTGATCTACATGGCAGAACTTTCATCAGAAGAATTAGAGAAAATCGTAAAAGAAGAGGACAATAGTATTAAACCAATGAAGGAGTTTGAGAGTCCCGAAAAATTATATCAGGAATTGATCGCCAGTGTCCGTAAGTATCATCCATCTACGGATATCAGTCTGATAGAGAAGGCATACAACATTGCATACGAGGCACATAAGGGGCAGGTAAGAAAATCGGGAGAACCGTATATCATCCATCCATTGTGCGTTGCGATTATTTTAGCAGAGTTAGAGCTTGATAAGGAGACGATCGTAGCGGGACTTTTGCATGATGTGGTGGAAGATACCGTTATGACCGACGAGGAGATCAAACAGGAGTTTGGTGCAGAGGTTGCACTGCTGGTAGATGGTGTCACAAAATTAGGGCAGTTGTCCTACGATGCGGATAAGGTGGAAGTTCAGGCAGAGAATTTAAGAAAAATGTTCCTTGCCATGGCAAAGGATATCCGTGTGATCCTGATCAAACTGGCAGACCGCCTGCATAATATGCGGACACTGAAATACATGACGCCGGAGAAACAGAAGGAAAAAGCGCGCGAGACAATGGATATCTATGCGCCGATCGCCCAGCGTCTTGGTATTTCCAAAATTAAGATCGAATTAGACGATCTGTCTTTAAAATATTTAGAGCCGGAAGCATACTATGATCTGGTTCATCAGATCGCCCAGAGAAAAAGTGTCAGGGATGATTATGTCCAGAGCCTTGTGGAAGAGGTAAAAAAACATATTCACGAAGCCGGAATTCCGGCGCAGATCGATGGGCGGGCAAAGCACTTTTTCAGTATTTATAAGAAAATGAAGAATCAGGATAAAACGCTGGATCAGATTTATGATCTGTTTGCAATCCGTATTATCGTGGATTCCGTAAAAGACTGTTATGCGGCACTTGGTGTCATCCATGAGATGTATAAACCGATCCCTGGCCGGTTCAAAGATTACATTGCCATGCCAAAACCGAACATGTATCAGTCACTTCACACGACATTGATCGGACCGACAGGACAGCCGTTCGAGATCCAGATCCGTACCTATGAGATGCACCGCACTGCTGAGTACGGTATCGCCGCTCACTGGAAATACAAAGAGGCAAGCAATAATGGCGGTGCTGCAGCACCAATGACCGTTACCGAGGAAGAGAAGTTAAGCTGGCTGAGACAGATTTTAGAGTGGCAGAGGGATATGTCCGATAACAAGGAGTTTATGAGCCTGTTAAAAAGTGATCTCGACCTGTTTTCGGATACGGTTTTCTGCTTCACACCGACAGGAGATGTAAAAAACCTGCCAAACGGTTCTACGCCAATTGATTTTGCGTACAGCATCCATTCGGCGGTCGGAAACAAAATGATCGGAGCCAAAGTCAACGGAAAGCTTGTTCCGATTGATTATGTGATCCAGAATGGTGACCGGATCGAGGTGTTGACTTCTCAGAATTCCAAGGGACCAAGCCGCGACTGGCTGAATATTGTAAAGAGCACGCAGGCAAAGAATAAGATCAATCAGTGGTTCCGAAGTGAGTTGAAGGAAGAAAATATCGTAAGAGGAAAAGAACTGCTTGCATCCTGTTGTAAATCAAAGGGGATCAACCTTTCCGATATCAACAGACCAGAGTATCAGGATAAAATCATGCGAAAGTATGGTTTTCACGACTGGAATTCCTGCCTTGCAACTGTTGGTCATGGCGGTTTAAAAGAAGGTCAGATCGTGAACCGCATGTACGAGGAATATAAGAAAGACCACCTTGCACGTATTACAGACGAGGAAGTTCTTGAGACAATCTCCGAAAATAAAGAAAAAGTCCCGGAGAAAAAATCAAAGAGCGGTATCATTGTAAAGGGACTTTATGACGTGGCAGTCCATTTTTCAAAATGCTGCAGTCCGGTTCCGGGGGACGAGATCGTAGGATTTGTGACAAGAGGACGCGGTGTTTCCATTCACCGGACAGATTGCATCAACATCATCAATCTTTCAGATATGGAGAGAGAACGTCTCATCGATGCAGAGTGGCAGCATGATGAAGAATCCGGCAATTCCGGTCTTTATCTGGCAGAGATCAAAGTATTCTGCAATAACCGTACCGGGCTTCTCGTGGATATCACAAGAGCCTTTACAGAGCGTGCGATTGATATCAATGCGATCCATTCCAAGACGAGTAAGCAGGGAATCGCAACCATTGATATTTCATTTAACACAAAAGGAAAAGCAGAGTTGACGAGCGTGATCGACAAGCTTCGTCAGATAGACAGTATTATTGATATTGAGAGAACCACCGGCTGATCTGGCTCAGGTGGTTTCTTTCATCTTTTTATGGAGGAAGAAAAAGATGGCACCATTAAGTATACAGATATATGTAGTAGGTCCGGTACAGACCAATTGCTATTTTGCGATCAATGATGACACAAAAGAAGTACTGATCATTGATCCGGGTGCAAGTGCAAAACAACTTGCAGAGAAAGTGAAAGAGCAGGGATTGAAACCTGTGGCAATTCTTCTGACACATGGACATTTTGATCATATTCTGGCCGCATGCCTTACCTCAACATCAAGGGAAAAGGCCTGCAGCGCAATGTTGACCATGCGACAGGGGCAGGGGAGCTGGCGCAGCTTTTGCATATAAAAATATACGCGCAGGAAAAAGAAAAAGAGACACTGGAAAATCCGCAGTTGAATCTGAGCGGATGGCAGGGAAGCGAGCTTGTGTTCTATGCCGATGAATATTTAAAAGATGAGCAGGAAATAGATCTTGCAGGATTTCATATACGGGTATTTTTAACACCGGGACATACGG
>OGYC01002401.1_pt1 | contig 13062 bp, 10 predicted proteins | sample 1576461 | NCBI WGS metagenome assembly OGYC01 (sample SAMEA3541569, study PRJEB24748) | human gut metagenome | biome: human gut; feature: human-associated habitat; material: faeces | place: China | collected 2012 | reverse complement strand
ACAATGGCTCCCTGGTCGCTGCCTTTTTTCATGAAAAGCGTGGTGTTGGGGTTGTGTGTGGACCGGGAATCGGAACCGGGAATGCAGCACATCAGATTGTTAAAACAGTGCTGCAAAAAGCATCTGTTCCGGTCGTCCTTGATGCAGATGCATTAAATATCATTGCAGAGGACACAAGTGTTTTACTTTTGGCGCACACAGAACTTGTGATCACGCCGCATCTTGGTGAGATGAGCCGTCTGACCGGGGATTCCATTGCCTTTATCCAGACACGGCTGATTGATATTGCGGATAAGTTTGCAGGAAAATTTCATGTCACCTGTGTTCTGAAAGATGAACACACGGTCGTTGCCACTCCACATGGAAGGACTTATCTGAACCTCTCCGGAAATCATGGAATGGCAACGGCGGGAAGTGGGGATGTGCTGACCGGAATCATAGGATCACTTCTGGCACAGAGGGCAGACACAGAGACTGCGGCAGCGCTTGGCGTTTACCTTCACGGACTTTCCGGAGATACTGCATTGAAAAAATGTGGTTTTCGTGGTATGATGGCAGGCGACATTGTAAATGGTTTGAGAGATTTTCTGGCAGAAAATCAATTATAAAAAAGATTCATTACGATAGAAAGGTATGGATATAACATGAATAAACACAGCAGAGTGTGCGCGAATATAGATTTGAGTGCAATCATGCACAATATGGAAGCCATGCATCAGAACATTGATCCGAATACGAAAATTATGGCGGTGATCAAAGCAGATGGTTATGGTCATGGGGCTGTTCCTATTGCAAAGGAGATTGAACATTTAGATTATGTTTATGGGTATGCAGCTGCAACGGTTGAGGAAGGGATGATCCTTCGAAATAATGGAATCCAAAAACCGATTTTGATTCTTGGCTATATCTTCCCGGATCAGTATGAGGAAGTGATCCAGGCAGAAATCTGTCCAAGTGTTTTTACACTTGAGATGGCAGAAGAGCTTTCTGCTGCTGCCGAAAAAGTTGGAAAAGACTGCCGGATGCATTTTGCAGTGGATACCGGAATGAGCCGTATCGGGTATCAGGTGACAGAAGAAGCCGCAGATGAGATGGCGCAGATTGCAAAGCTTCCGCATATGATAGTGGAGGGGATTTTTACTCATTTTGCAAAAGCAGATGAGTATGATAAAACTTTCACAAAAGAACAGATTCAAAAATTCAGAAAAATGATTGCCATGATGGAAGACAGAGGTGTTTCGATTCCCGTCAAGCACTGTTCCAACAGCGCAGGAATAGCAGAAATCCGCGAGGCAAATATGGATATGGTAAGAGCGGGAATCACGTTGTATGGATTATGGCCATCGGAAGAAGTCGACCAGAATTCCCTTGATTTAAAACCGGTGATGGAATTGAAAACACATGTGGCTTACGTTAAGGATTTAGAGGCTGGAAGAGCGATCAGTTACGGTGGAACTTTCATCACAAAGCGCGACAGCCGCATCGCAACGATCCCGGTTGGTTATGCAGATGGATATTGCAGGGGACTTTCCAATACAGGAAGTGTCCTGATCCACGGAAAACGTGCGCCAATCTGCGGAAGAGTTTGTATGGATCAGTTCATGGTAGATGTGACTGATATTCCGGATGTGAAAATTGGGGATGAAGTGACACTGATCGGCAGGGATGGTGACGAAGTGATCACCATGGAAGAAGTCGGCAGCCTTTCCGGCAGATTTAATTATGAGTTTGTCTGCGTGCTTGGAAAACGCATTCCGCGTGTTTTTTATCGGGATGGAAAAAAAATTGCAAGCCAGGAATATTTTGACGAGGAATAGGCTGGAAAAATATTTTTGAAAACAGAATACGACCGTTAAATATGGAAATACTATCCGTAAGAAACAACAGTAGAGAGAATACTGAGTAAGATTATGGAGTGTAAAGCATATGTTAATTCGGCGTGGAGATATTTTTTATGCAGATTTAAGACCAGTGGTCGGTTCTGAGCAGGGTGGAGTCCGCCCGGTTCTTATTATACAGAATGATGTTGGAAACAGACACAGTCCTACGGTCATTTGTGCAGCAATCACTTCCCAGATGAACAAGGCAAAACTTCCAACCCATGTGGAGTTAGACTGCACCAAGTATGCACTGGTGAAGGATTCCGTTGTTTTACTGGAACAGTTGCGCACAATCGACAAGACGCGGCTGAAAGATAAAGTATGTCATCTTGACAATCAGATACTGATCAAAATTGATAAGGCATTGGAAATAAGCTTAGAGCTTCTTACATAACTTGACTATTCTGGAGCAAAATGGTATTATTTCAAATGTTTTAATACAATTTCGATATAAATTAGGAGGATTTATGGACGATGGTGGCAGTCCCACTACCGGGATGAAAAAGTTGAGTAACAGGCTTATGAAGCTGTTCGGAGTAGACACCGATGATGTGACAGAAGAAGAGATTATCTCAATGGTAAATGAAGGACATGAGCAGGGTGTCCTGCAGGCGAATGAAGCGGAGATGATCCATAATATTTTTGAATTTGGAGACAAAGATGCAAAGGATATTATGGTGCACCGCAAGAATATCATTGCCATTGATGGAACGATGACGTTCCTTGAAATGCTGGATTTCACGATTGAAAATAACTATTCGCGATATCCAGTATACATAGATGATATTGATAATATAATCGGAGTGCTTCATATTAAGGAGGTACTTGCACTGTGCCAGAAACAGGAGATTTATCACACGGCGATCAAAGATATTAAGGGATTGATCCGTGAGGTTGATTTTATTCCGGAAACGAGAAATATTAATACCTTATTTACGATGATGCAGAATGCTAAGACGCATATGGTCATCGTGGTGGATGAGTATGGACAGACTTCCGGGATTGTTGCAATGGAAGATATCCTTGAGGAGATCGTAGGAAACATCGAGGATGAACACGACCAGGAAGAAAAGATGATTGAGAAACTGCCAGATGGCAGTTATCTGATGGATGGTATGACTTCTGCTGAGGAGGCACTTGAAATTTTGAAAATTCATATTCCGGAGGAAGATGAATTTGAAACGTTAAATGGTATACTGATCTCTCTGTTAGACCGTATTCCAAATGATGATGAGAAGTTTGAGACAGATGCTTTTGGGTATCATTTCGAAGTTTTACAGGTGGAAAATAAGATGATCAAAAAAGTGAAGATCACAAAACTTGCCGAGGGTGTTTCCACAGATAAGGAAGAGAACTCTTGTCAGAAAGAAGAAACGGTGCTAGAATAATATTTCTGAGAGATTTTGTAATTGTGTGAGAAACACACAAAACATATAAAAAGTTTGACAGACGAAAATACAAGAAAAAGAGAGGATAAAGTTATGTCAGGACATTCAAAGTTTGCCAATATTAAACATAAGAAAGAAAAAAATGATGCTGCAAAAGGTAAAATCTTTACGATTATCGGTAGAGAAATCGCAGTTGCAGTAAAAGAGGGTGGCCCGGATCCATCCAATAACTTCAAACTTGCACAGGTGATCGCAAAGGCAAAGAGCAACAATATGCCAAACGATACGATTGAGCGTGGTATTAAGAAAGCTGCCGGTGATGGAAACTCCGTCAACTACGAATTCTGTACATATGAAGGATATGGACCAAGCGGAACAGCTATCATTGTAAAATGTTTAACAGATAACAAAAACCGTACTGCTGCAAATGTCAGAAATGCATTCACAAAAGGTCATGGAAGCATCGGTACACAGGGTTGTGTATCTTACATGTTCGATGAAAAAGGACAGATCATCATCGCAAAAGAAGACTGTGAGATGGATGCAGACGATCTTATGATGATTGCTTTAGATGCAGGCGCAGAAGATTTTAATGAGGAGGAGGACTGCTTTGAAGTATTGACATCTCCAGATGATTTTGAAGCTGTAAGAAGCGCATTGGAAGCTGAGAACATTCCAATGGCAGAAGCAGAAGTAACCATGATTCCTCAGAACTATGTAGAGTTATCTGCAGACGAAGATATCACAAACATCAACCGTATCTTAGATCTTTTGGATGATGATGATGATGTTCAGCAGGTTTACCACAACTGGGATGAATAAATAATATGAGACAGACTCTGCTTTTGGCGCAATCCAAGAACAGAGTTTTTTCATATGGACACTTTTTTACAATAAAGTGGTAGAAATCCGGGGGGAAATGTTATATCATAAATAATACAAGGATGATGAGGAGGTATAATTCATGAAGCGGATTCTTTTTGCAGCGTCAGAGTGCGTTCCGTTTATAAAAACTGGGGGACTTGCGGACGTGTGTGGTGCATTACCTAAGGAATTTTCAAAAGAGGAATGGGATGTCAGGGTAGTGATCCCAAATTATAGCTGTATTCCGGAAAAGTACAGAAGCCAGTTCCAGTATGTGACACATTTTTATATGTGTGCAGGAAATTATATCCAGAATAAATATGTTGGAATTTTAAAATATGAACTGGATGGGGTTACCTACTATTTTATTGATAATCAGGAATATTTTACCTGTGATACACCATATGGGGATATCCGTTATGACATTGAGAAGTTTGTTTTCTTCGATAAAGCTGTTTTATCCATGTTAAAACAGATCGATTTCCGTCCGGATCTGATCCACTGTCACGACTGGGAGACAGGTCTGATCCCGGTATATCTGAAAAATGAATTTCAGGCAGACTCTTTTTACTGGGGGATGAAATCAATCATTACCATACATAATTTGAAGTTCCAGGGTGTATGGGATGTGAAGACGATGAAGGGGCTGACAGGATTTTCAGCAGATTTGTTTGCACCGGATAAACTGGAATTTCATAAGGATGCCAACATGTTAAAGGGTGGTTTGGTATATGCAGATTATATTACAACTGTAAGCGATTCTTACGCACAGGAGATCCAGACTGATTATTACGGTGAGGGACTGGATGGACTGCTGGCTGCCAGACATTTTGATATGCAGGGGATCGTAAATGGTATTGATTACAAAGCGTATGATCCGGAGACAGACCCGAAAATTTATACCAACTATAACGCATCAGACTTCCGTAAGAAGAAGGTCAATAATAAATTAAAATTACAGGAGGAACTGGATCTGACTGTCGATAAGAAGAAATTCATGATCGGACTGATCTCAAGACTCACCGATCAGAAAGGTCTGGATCTGATCAATTATGTGATCGACCGCCTGGTGGATGATTTCACACAGATTGTTGTGATCGGAACCGGTGATCCTCAGTATGAGAATATGTTCCGCCATTATGCATGGAAATACGGAGACAGGGTTTCTGCCAATATCTGTTATTCCGATGATCTCGCACACAAGCTTTATGCCGCAGCAGACGCATTTTTAATGCCATCACGCTTTGAACCATGTGGGCTGACGCAGCTGATCTCCTTCCGCTACGGTACGGTTCCGATCGTCCGTGAGACCGGAGGACTTAAGGATACGGTCAGACCATATAATGAGTACGAGAATACCGGTGATGGCTTCTCTTTCAAAAATTATAATGGGGAAGAGATGCTTGGTGTTGTCAATTATGCAAAGCATATTTATTTTGATAAGAAAAAACAGTGGAATCAGATTGTTGACCGGGGCATGGCAAACGATTATTCCTGGAAGTCTTCCAAAGGAAAATACGAAGGGCTTTATAATTATCTGCTTGGATATACTGTATAAAATAAAAAGAATCTCCAATACTAAAGAACAGGGTAGAAAAATCTATCCTGTTTTTTCAGTCTTATGAGGGAAGGGAGATTGTATGGCAGAAAAAAATGAGAAAGAGAAGGCTGTGAATGAGCAGATCAGGGATTTTGGACAGGTGGAGTTAGAGCATGGGGAGGACAGAATCTCCATGCTGACGATCATAGGAGAGATTGAAGGACATGAGTGTCTTCCGGCGGCAACAAAGACGACAAAGTATGAGCATGTGCTTCCAAAACTCGCGGAGGTGGAAGAAAATAAAAATGTGGATGGATTACTGCTTTTGTTAAACACGGTAGGCGGGGATGTGGAGAGCGGGCTTGCCATTGCTGAGATGGTAGCATCCATTGATAAGCCAACGGTTTCACTGGTACTCGGTGGCAGCCATTCCATCGGCGTGCCGCTGGCAGTCTCCACGGACTATTCTTTTATCGTGCCATCCGGTACGATGGTGATCCACCCGGTGCGGATGAATGGAACTGTGATCGGGGCGCAGCCAACGTATGATTATTTTAAGCAGATGCAGGATCGTATTTTAAAATTTGTTGTGCAGCATTCCAAAGCAGAACAGAACCGGCTGGAGGAGCTTATGATGAATACGGGAATCCTCACAAAAGACCTTGGGACGATCCTGGTTGGAGGACAGGCGGTCGAGGAAGGACTCATTGATTCTATCGGTGGGATCCATGAGGCATTTGCAAAATTGCATCAGCTCATACATGAGGCAAAATCTTGTGGCAAAAAAAGCTTTTAATGACAATCAAAACGAAATATGGTATACTTAAAAAGTATGAAAATAGGTGACTTATGGAAAAAACTGATATTTTTTAGAAAATATGAGATACGATACAGCGGAGGAAAAAGCTTATGACTTTATTACAGGCGGTCTTGATGGGGATCATACAGGGATTGACAGAGTTCCTTCCAGTCAGCAGTTCCGGACATCTTGCACTTTTTAAAATCCTGTTCCATGTTGAGACGGATACGGGAATGCTGTTTGATGTTTTACTGCATGTGGGAACTCTGATCGCGATCTGCGCAGTTTATTATAAAGATATTGTGCGGCTTTTTGTGGAGGGAATCTGTATCGTGAGAGATGTGCTGATCAATTTTGCAGCACTTATAAAAAACCTTTTTCTATCGATCCGTGACAGAGGAAAAGATCATGTTGATTACAGTCCGTACCGCAGAATTGTAAACAGCAGTTACCGCAAGTTTGTGGTGCTGATCCTGGTATCAACCATTCCGACCGGAATCATTGGTTTTGTTGGAAAAGACGTGGTAGAGCAGGCATCAGAACTTCTGATCGTGCCGGGCATCTGTCTGATCGCAACCGCAATTCTGCTCTTTATCGCAGACCGCTGCAAGGGCGGAGACAAGCTTCCGAAGGACATTACATACACCAATGCGTTTGTCGTTGGTATTGCTCAGGGCGTGGCAACTTTGCCGGGACTATCCCGCAGCGGAACAACGATCACAGCATGTCTGCTCAGCGGATTTAACCGCAAGTTTGCAGTGAAATATTCGTTTATTATGTCGATACCGGCGATTTTAGGTGCCATGGTGTTAGAGTTAAAAGATTTTGCAGACCTGTCTGTGAGCGGCATGGATATTACCTGCTATATTGTTGGTATGGTGATTGCTGCAGTGATCGGATATATCTGTATTAAAACAATGCTTGTCATTGTGCGCAATCGGAAATTCCGTGTTTTTGCAGTTTATTGTCTGATTGTCGGACTGCTCTCAATCGGCGGATTTTTCTATACATTATAGGAGATATTTTTTGGAGGTAATATTTTGGCAACAGGGAAAAGAAAGAGTTCCTCTGGCAGAAAAACTTCTGGCAGAAAAACGAATTCAGGACGTAAGAAGAATGATATGCAGCAGGAGAGCTTTACAGAGGAAGTGATTCTGTGGGTGATCCTTGCAGTCTCCATTTTACTTTTTATCAGTAATTTTGGAATCGGCGGGGCGATTGGAAATGCTGTCAGCAGTTTCTTTTTTTGCGTATTTGGTTTAATTGCATATATTTTTCCGGTTGTTTTGGTGATCGGTACTTTTTTTGCAGCATCCAATAAAGGCAATCGGATCGCAACGGTAAAAATTGCTGCGGCTGTATTTTTTGTTCTGTTTTTATGTATGTTTATCGAGATTGTGCGCTGTGGCGCGGAAGTTGCCGGAGCGGCAGGTGCCTATCAGTATTGTTCGGTACATAAAATTGGCGGAGGATTTTTAGGTGGTCTTCTTGCCGGGATTTTTTGTCCAAATTTTGGACTCCTCGGTTCTTATGTGATCGATGTTGTGGCAATGATTATCTGTCTGGTGCTGATCACAGAACGTTCCGCATTGAAGGGTGTGCAGAAAGGCAGCCGTAAAGTTTATGAAACGGCAAAAGAGAGCAATGAACGTCATCGTGAACTTGCAGAACAGCGACGTGAGGAACGTGAGCTGCGCCGCATGGACCGCAAGGTGGAAGGCGTGGCAGTCGACACAAGAGTTCTTCCGGACAGGAAGGCAGAGCCTATGGGTTCGGATGAAGTCAGTGAAATTAATATTGACAAACTTTTGGAGCAGTCGAACACCAATCTGCCGGAAATCAAGGAGGAGAAGCATGTGACACTCACAGCCGGAGGCGCAGAATATCAAAAACTTCCTGCTATGGAACCGGAGACGGAACCGTATGTTGCTCCGTCCGCATTTTCTAAGGAAGCGTTTGAGGCAAAAGAGCTGGAAGAGGATGCATCAATCTTTCACTCAGAGCCGGCATATCAGGAGAGTATCCATACAGAGCCGGCTTATGAAGAACATCATCCAGTAGAAGAATCTATTCCGTATGATGCCGCAGAAAAACCGAAGAAAAATGTTAAGGCTACGGAGGAAGATATTCAAAATGATGTCTCATCCATCGAGGAAGAGATTCATCTGGAGGCACAGAAGGAAAGAAAGTATGTGTTCCCACCAGTATCATTGTTAAAACCGCCAGGCAATAAGCAGGGAGATTCCAAACAGCATCTTCAGGAGACGGCACAGAAATTACAGCAGACATTAAAGAATTTCGGCGTTAACGTTACGATCACGAATATCAGTTGTGGACCATCGGTCACACGTTATGAGATTCAGCCGGAAATGGGTGTTAAAGTAAGTAAAATCGTGAATCTGGCAGATGATATCAAACTGAATCTCGCAGCTGCTGACATCCGAATCGAGGCACCAATCCCGGGAAAGGCGGCAGTTGGAATCGAAGTCCCGAACAAAGAGACACTGATGGTTTCTTTCCGTGAACTTGTGGATTCGCCGGAATTTAAAAATCATCCATCCAACATTTCTTTCTGCGTCGGAAAAGATATTGGAGGAAATGTAACGGTTGCAGATATTGCAAAAATGCCTCATTTACTGATTGCCGGTGCAACAGGTTCCGGTAAATCTGTCTGTATCAACACGATTATTATGAGTATTTTATACAAAGCAGATCCGAAAGATGTAAAACTGATCATGGTCGATCCAAAGGTGGTCGAACTTAGTATTTATAACGGAATTCCACACTTACTGATTCCGGTTGTGACAGATCCGAAAAAAGCGGCAGGTGCGCTTCACTGGGCAGTCGCAGAGATGACGGACCGTTATCAGAAGTTTGCAGAGGCAAATGTCCGTGACTTAAGAGGCTACAACGCCAAAATTGATGAGCTTCCGGACGGAGAGGACAAGCCGGAAAAACTACCGCAGATCGTGATCATTGTAGACGAGTTGGCGGATTTAATGATGGTTGCGGCGAGTGATGTGGAGGAATCCATCTGTCGTCTGGCACAGCTTGCAAGAGCCTGTGGAATCCATCTGATCATCGCAACACAGCGTCCGTCCGTCAATGTCATTACCGGACTGATCAAGGCGAATATGCCAAGCCGGATCGCCTTTGCGGTGACATCCGGAATTGATTCGAGAACCATCCTTGATATGAACGGTGCAGAAAAACTGCTCGGAAAAGGTGACATGTTATTTGATCCACAGGGAGTACCGAAACCACTGCGTGTTCAGGGCGCATTTGTATCGGATAAAGAAGTAGCGGATGTCGTCGCTTACATAAAAGAAGAAAACGGACAGGTGAGCTACAATTCATCTGTGGAAGAGCAGATGAACAGCATTGAATCAGGAAATACGACTGTAAGCATTGATTCCGGACAGACAGGGGACGGCAGAGATCCTTATTTTGCAGATGCAGCAAAACTTCTGATCGATAAAGAAAAGGGTTCGATCGGAATGCTGCAGCGGTATTTTAAGGTCGGCTTTAACCGCGCAGCAAGGATCATGGATCAGTTGGAGGAGGCCGGAATTGTCGGACCGGAGGAAGGTACAAAACCGAGAAAAGTACTGATGTCGCCGGAACAATTTGAGCAATATGAAGAGGAATATCTGTAATTGATATTTGCTTATCAATAAGACTTGTATTATAATATTAACTTATAAGTCCTGTATGGACAAATACAATATGCGAAAGAGAATCGCAGGAATGGAGTTTTGGAATGAAAAGTGATATTCAGATTGCACAGGAAGCAGAAATGCTCCCGATCAAAGAAGTAGCAGAAAAGCTTGGAATCGGAGAGGATGACCTCGAATTATACGGAAAATACAAAGCTAAATTATCCGATGAACTGATCGAACGGGTAAAAGATCAGCCGGATGGAAAGCTGATTCTTGTGACAGCAATCAATCCAACTCCGGCTGGAGAGGGAAAAACAACGACAAGTGTGGGACTTGGACAGGCATTTGGACGTTTGGGAAAAAAGGCAGTGATCGCATTGCGTGAACCATCTTTAGGACCATGTTTTGGAATCAAGGGAGGTGCCGCAGGAGGCGGCTATGCCCAGGTGGTTCCGATGGAAGACTTAAATCTTCATTTTACAGGAGATTTCCATGCCATTACTTCTGCAAATAATCTGCTGGCTGCTTTGCTTGATAACCATATTCAGCAGGGAAATGAACTTGGCATTGATACAAGACAGATTGTATGGAAACGCTGTCTTGATATGAACGATCGTGTGCTCCGTAATACTGTCGTTGGACTTGGAAGCAAAATGGATGGTGTTGTGAGAGAAGATCACTTTGTCATTACCGTTGCCTCCGAGATTATGGCAATTCTCTGCCTTGCAACTGATATGCACGATTTAAAAAGAAGATTAGGACGCATTATTGTTGCCTATACTTATGATGGAAAGCCAGTGACAGCAGATGATCTTCAGGCAACCGGAGCAATGGCTGCATTATTAAAAGATGCGTTGAAACCAAACCTCATCCAGACCTTAGAGCACACACCGGCAATTGTACATGGTGGTCCGTTTGCCAACATTGCACATGGATGCAACTCTGTCCGTGCTACAAAGACAGCATTAAAACTTGCAGATTATGTGATCACAGAGGCAGGATTTGGTGCAGACCTCGGCGCAGAGAAGTTCTTTGATATCAAGTGCAGAAAGGCAGATCTGAAACCGGATGCAGTGGTTTTAGTTGCAACAATCCGCGCTTTGAAATATAATGGAGGAGTTGCGAAAGCTGATCTTGCAGAGGAAAACCTGGAAGCTTTGAAAAAGGGCATTGTAAATCTGGAGAAACATATCGAAAACCTTCAGAAATACGGTGTGCCGGTGGTTGTCACTTTAAACTCTTTTGTGACGGATACCAAGGCAGAGACAGACTATGTCGAGCAGTTCTGCCATGAGAGAGACTGCGAGTTCGCACTTTCCGAAGTCTGGGAAAAAGGCGGCGAAGGTGGTATTGCACTTGCAAACAAAGTGCTTGAGACCTTAGAGAAAAAAGAAAGCCATTTCAAGGTATTATATGAGAATGATCTTTCCCTGGAAGAAAAGATCGCGACTATCGCAAAAGAAATTTACGGTGCAGACGGCGTGACTTATGCACCGGCAGCAAAGAAAGAATTAAAGAGAATCACAGATATGGGACTTGCCAATTTCCCTGTCTGCATGGCAAAAACACAGTATTCGCTTTCCGATGACCAGACAAAACTTGGCCGTCCGGAGGGATTTACCATTAACGTAAGAGAAGTATATGTATCAGCAGGAGCAGGCTTTGTGGTTGCTGTAACAGGTGCGATCATGACAATGCCTGGTCTGCCAAAAAAACCTGCTGCATATGGAATTGATGTAAATGACGAAGGTGTGATCACCGGTTTATTCTAAAAAAGTAATGCAGTAGAAAGAACAGAATGAGAGGAATTATGGCACAGATTATTGACGGAAAGAAAATTTCACAGGACATCAAAGATGAATTGAAAGAGAAGGTGACGGCACTGAAAGAAGAAGGAATGGAGCCTGCGCTTGCAGTGATACAGGTCGGAAATGATCCGGCATCCTCTGTCTATGTAAGAAACAAAAAGAAGGCATGCGAGTACATTGGTATCCGGTCCTTATCCTATGAACTCCCAGAGGAGACAACAGAAGATGCATTGATCGAACTGATCGAAAAACTGAACAAAGATAAAACCGTAAATGGTATTTTAGTTCAGCTTCCGGTTCCAAAGCATATTGATCCGGATAAGATCATCCGCACAATCTCACCGGAAAAAGATGTAGACGGTTTTCATCCACAGAATGTCGGAAAATTAGTGATCGGTGAAGAGGGCTTTGTATCTTGTACTCCGGCCGGAGTCATTCAGCTCCTGAAACGTTCTGGAATTGAAATTTCCGGAAAAAACTGTGTTGTGGTTGGCAGAAGCAATATTGTCGGAAAGCCAATGGCGCTTCTGATGCTTCGTGAGAATGCTACTGTAACAATCGCACATTCAAAAACAAAAAATCTGAAAGAATTATGTCAGACAGCAGATATTTTGATCGTTGCCATTGGAAAACCACAATTTATCACAGCAGATTATGTGAAAGAGGGAGCTGTTGTGATCGATGTTGGAATCCACAGAGATGAAAATAATAAACTCTGCGGAGATGTACGATATGAGGAAGTTGCAGAAAAAGCTTCTGCAATCACACCGGTTCCGGGTGGAGTAGGTCCAATGACAATTGCCATGCTTATGAGCAATTGCGTGGAAAGTCTGGACAGAGAATAAGATTGGTAGAGATAGAAAGGGTTTCATATGAAATGTGCAAAGTGTGGAGCTGAGTTAAAAGAAGGCTGTTTATATTGTTCGGTATGCGGTCATGAAGCACAAATGGTAAATGGTTATTCTGTTTTGGAGGAAGATTATCTGAAAGCTCTTTTGACGGATGAAGCATCCAAAGATACATCGTCAGAAGAAACAGAAAACCAGAAGAAGAAAGCAGAGGGACACCATAAAAAGAAAAAACAGACTCCGTGGATTGTTTTAGGCTGCGTTGCTGCAGTGGTT
>OGYC01002394.1_pt1 | contig 13093 bp, 12 predicted proteins | sample 1576461 | NCBI WGS metagenome assembly OGYC01 (sample SAMEA3541569, study PRJEB24748) | human gut metagenome | biome: human gut; feature: human-associated habitat; material: faeces | place: China | collected 2012 | reverse complement strand
TCCCGGAAGTAGGAGAAAAAGATATGTATCTGCTTCATCATGAAGAGATCGAATCTCTGGCAAAAAATGTTCCGGGTGTAAAACGCATCCGTTTCTTTATGACCTTTGGACAGAGCTATCTGACACACATGAAATGTCTGGAAAATGTGGGTATGCTTTCCACTTCGCCGATTTTGTACGAAGGAAAAGAAATTGTGCCAATCCAGTTCTTGAAGGCACTGCTTCCAGATCCGGCATCTCTTGGACCTCGTACCGTCGGAAAGACAAACATTGGCTGTATTTTCACCGGAAAGAAAGACGGAAAAGAAAAGACCATTTATATTTACAATGTATGTGATCATCAGGAATGTTATAAAGAAGTCGGATCTCAGGCAATTTCCTATACAACCGGAGTGCCGGCGATGATCGGAGCATCACTTGTAGTGGATAAGGTATGGGACAAAGATGGTGTGTTCAACATCGAAGAATTTGACCCGGATCCATTTATGGATATGCTGAATCAGTACGGACTGCCATGGGTTGTGGATGAAAATCCGCAGACAGTAGAATGATGTGGAAAGATCTGCCGACACCGTGCTATGTTGTGGATGAAGGCAAAATCAGAAAAAATCTGGAGATTCTTTCGGATCTTGAGCAGGAGTGCGGCTGTCATATCCTGCTCGCCCAGAAAGCATTTTCCATGTACAGCCTGTATCCGATGATCGGTCAGTATATCAGCGGAACAACAGCGAGCGGACTGTATGAGGCAAGACTTGGATATGAAGAGATGGGAAAAGAAAACCATGTTTTTGCCCCGGCGTATAAAGAAAAAGATATGGAAGAACTGGTGCAGATCTGCGACCATATCATTTTCAATTCCTTTGCACAGTATGAGAAATATAAAAACATGTGCAGAGAAAGTGCAAAGGTGCGGGAAGATAAAAAAGCAGTCAGTGTCGGCATCCGCGTCAATCCGCAGTGTTCCACGCAGGAAGGACATGAGATCTATGATCCGTGCGGCTATGCTTCCAGACTTGGTGTGACGGAAGAACAGTTTCGGGAAGATCTGCTTGACGGTGTGGAAGGGCTTCATTTTCATACATTATGCGAGCAGAATGCAGACGATCTCGTCACGACGTTTCAGGCATTTGAAAAGAAATTCGGGAAATATCTGCACCAGATGAAATGGTTGAATATGGGCGGAGGTCATCATATCACAAGAGATGATTATCAGATAGAAATCCTGAAAAAACTGATCGGCTATATCCGGGAAACCTATCAGGTGGAAGTTTATCTGGAGCCTGGCGAAGCGATTGCTTTAAATGCCGGTTATCTTGTGACAGAAGTGATGGACATCGTGCACAACGATATGGATATCCTGATCCTCGATGCATCAGCAGCCTGCCATATGCCGGATGTGCTGGAGATGCCGTACCGTCCGCCGCTTGCAAAAGGATATGAAGCGGGAGAAAAGCCATATACTTACCGACTTTCCTCAATGACCTGCCTTGCCGGAGATGTGATCGGGGACTACAGTTTTGAGCAGCAGATCTGTATCGGGGATCGTCTGGTCTTTGAAGATATGGCGATCTATTCCATGGTAAAAAACAATACCTTTAACGGAATGCCGCTTCCGGGAATCGCACTTTTAAAAGAAGACGGAAGTGTGGAAATGGTAAAAGAATTTGGCTATGACGATTTTAAAATGCGTCTGTAATTCAAATCGAACGAATATGAGACTTGCAAGCGGCAGCACCGCAGATCCCAAAGGAGGATATGATGGAACAAAAAAGAACAACACCGTCTGCGGACGGATATCATATGCCTGCAGAGTATGAGCCGCATAAAGGCTGCATCATGATCTGGCCGCAGCGGCCGGGTTCCTGGAAAAAGGATGCAAAAAATGCAGAACAGGCTTTTTGTGCAGTTATGGAAGCAATTACAAAAAGTGAGCCGGTTTATCTGGCTGCCGGGAAAAAGGTTCTTGCACGGGCAGAGGCATTTGCCGCACAGCAGAAAGAAAAATATAGAGAAGCCATCGCAGAGGGCAGACATTTTCCGGTGTTTGTTTTTGAAGCAGAAACGGACGATGCCTGGGCAAGAGATATGGCACCGACGTTTGTCAGAAAAGGTGAAAATGTCCGTGCAGTGAACTGGTCCTTCAATGCCTGGGGCGGAACGGTGGATGGGCTGTATGCATCCTGGAAGCTGGATGATGCGTTTGCCCTGGATTTCGCCAAAAGAGAAGGATATTTCTGCTACGATGCGGCACCTTTTGTGCTGGAAGGCGGTTCCATTCACAGTGACGGAGAAGGGACGGTCATGGTGACGGAAGCCTGTCTGCTCAGCAAAGGCAGGAACCCGCAGCTTTCCAAAGAACAGATCGAAGAGAAACTGAAGGCGTATCTGGGAGCGGAAAAAGTACTCTGGCTGCCAAGAGGAATCTATATGGATGAGACAAACGAGCATGTAGATAACGTATGTGCGTTTGTTGCCCCGGCCGAGGTAGTGCTGGCATGGACGGAGGATCCGGAAGATCCGCAGTATCCATTATCACTGAAAACTTTTCAGTATCTGGAATCTCAGACCGATGCAAAAGGCAGAAAGATCGCCGTGCATAAACTTCCGATCCCGGACGTTCCGGTCTGCGTTACGCCGGAAGATCTGGAAGGCTATGTATTTGAAGAAGGGGAAGATACAAGAGAAGTGGGCGAACGCCTTGCGGCATCTTATGTAAACTTCTATTTTTCAAACGGAGCAGTTGTCATGCCGGCTTTTGGCGGAGAAAATGCAGAAAGTGATCACCGGGCAGCAGAGATCATGCACAGCATATGTCCGCAGAGAGAAATCATACCGGTGTATGCAGGAGACATTCTCACCGGGGGTGGAAACATCCACTGTATCACGCAGCAGATACCACAGGGAAAGGCAGAAAAAGAATGAGAAAAGTAAAAACAGCGGCGATCCAGATGCAGTGCAGCACAGAGCTGCAGGAAAATCTGGAAAAAGCAGAAAAGAAGATCAGGGAAGCGGCAGCAGAAGGAGCAAATATCATTTTGCTGCCGGAGCTTTTCGAGAGGGAATATTTTTGTCAGCAGAGACGATATGATTTTTATCATTATGCAAAAACGGCAGAAGAGAACGAAGCAGTACAGATGGGAGTGCGTCTGGCAAAAGAACTGGGAGTTGTGCTTCCGGTCAGCTTCTATGAAAAAGAAGTCAACAATCTTTATAATTCAATCGCATGCATTGATGCAGACGGAACGATTTCCGGCATCTATCGCAAAACACATATCCCGGACGACCACTATTATCAGGAAAAATTTTATTTTACACCGGGCGATACCGGATTTCGTGTATTTAACACAAGATACGGAAAAATCGGTATCGGAATCTGCTGGGATCAGTGGTTCCCGGAAAGTGCCAGATGCATGGCACTTCAGGGTGCAGAACTTCTGTTTTACCCGACTGCCATCGGTTCGGAGCCGATCCTGGAATGCGACAGTATGCCGCACTGGAGGCGTTGTATGCAGGGACATGCAGCAGCCAATCTGATGCCGGTGATCGCAGCGAACCGCATTGGAAAAGAGGTGGTAGAGCCGGATACGGAAAATGGAGGTCAGAAGTCTGCACTGACTTTTTATGGTTCTTCCTTCCTGACCGATGAAACAGGCGAACTGAAAAAAACAGCTTCCAGAGATCAGGAAGAGATCCTGATCGGAGAATACGATCTGGATGAGCTGGCAGCAAAGCGTCTTGAATGGGGACTGTTCCGTGACCGCAGACCGGAAATGTACAGGATCATTGCAGGACAAAAATAGAAGAAAGAAGACAGATTTGTTGCTTAACATATACAGAAGAAGAGTTTTCTCCAACTAAGATAAGATTTACGAGGGGTGAGCAGATGAAATTTTTTCATTTATCCGATCTGCATATCGGACTGAAACTGATCGAACGCGATCTGCGGGAAGACCAGGAATATATTTTTGAACAGATCATCCGGCTGGCAAAAGAGCAGCAGCCGGATGCGATGGTGATCGCAGGGGATATTTATGACAAAGCGGTTCCGTCTGCGGAGGCAGTGGAGATTTTTGACAGCTTTATGAAAAATCTTTCCGAGGAAATGCCGCAGATGCCGGTGATGATCATCAGCGGCAATCATGACAGTGCCGCCAGGCTGAACTGTTTTCGCAGTATTTTGTCCAGGCAGAATGTCTATATGATCGGCACGCCGCCGACTACAGAAGAGGAACATATCGAAAAAGTGACACTGCAGGATGCTTATGGCGATCTGCATTTTTATCTGCTTCCGTTTGTGAAACCGTCGATGGTAAGAGAGATCGTGGGAACGCGGGAGGACGGAACACAGCATTCCTACGACGAGGCACTGCATCTTCTGATCGAAAGAGAAAATATCGATACAAAGGAGCGAAATGTGCTGGTCAGCCATCAGTTTTATCTTCCGTCCGGCCGACAGGCAGAGGACGTAGAGCGCATGGATTCCGAGATCCGCACGGTCGGAAATATCGATGAGATCTCAGCAGATGTGCTGGAAGTGTTTGATTATGCGGCACTTGGACATATCCACAAACCGATGAAAGTAGGAAGCGAATATTATTGTTACTGCGGAACACCGCTTGCCTGTTCGGTCAGTGAAGCCGGACAGAAAAAAGGCATTGTGATGGTGACGATGAAAGAAAAAGGAAATATTTCCACGGAAGTGCTTCCGCTTCCGCCGCTTCGTCAGGTGCGTGTGATAAAGGGAGAATTTCAGGAGGTGCTTTCGCAGGCATGCGAAGATTATGTCACGGTCGTGCTCACAGACAAAGAAGATCTCGATGTGATCGACCTCAAAGACCGTCTGCGAAATGCATTTCCATATCTGCTTGAGATCCGCAGAGAGAGGGAGCGGAGAGCAGAGTACAAAAGACAGAGCAGAAAGATCGAAGAACTGGACCCGTTTGAACTTTGCTGTTCGTTTCTCGGGGAACATATGGATGAGGAAGAACGTGAGATGCTTCTGGATGTGATCAGCAGTGTACAGGGGGTGAAATAAGATGCGGCCGTTAAAACTTGTGATGCAGGCATTTGGTTCCTATGGAAACCGAACAGAGATTGATTTTGAAAAACCGGATCAGAATTTATTCCTGATCACCGGAAATACCGGCTCCGGAAAAACGACCATTTTCGATGCGATTGTTTTTGCTCTCTATGGAGAAGCCAGCTCCAATGCAAATAAGAAAAACGGTGCGGAACTTCAGAGTCAGTTTGTGGAGACTGGGACGGAGCCGTTTGTCTCCCTGACTTTTTCTGAGAAAAACGGAACTGAGATCGATCTTTATACCGTGAAACGTATTCCGCGTCATATCCGGCCGCTGAAACGCGGCAGCGGCGAAAAAATGGTCAGTGAGGAAGTTTCACTTACCATGCCGGACGGCAGTGAGTATTCTCAGAAAGAGACAGATGCGAAACTGTTGGAGATTGTCGGACTGACAAAAGAGCAGTTTATGCAGGTTGCGATGATCGCTCAGGGAGAATTCATGGAACTTCTGCGTGCAAAATCAGATGATAAAAAAATGATCTTCCGCAAGCTGTTTCACACCGGACTGTACGAGGAGATCAAAAATGAGTTTGCTGTCCGCAAAAAAGAAAAACAGGCAGAGATCGATCAGATCCGCATGCGGTGCATTGCCGAGATCAGCCGCACAGAACTTCCGGAAGATTCAGAGTATACGGCATTTCTGAAAGAAAAGAAAAAAGAACTGGAAAAGTCAAAAGACTTTTCCGTGACAGTCCTGGAGCAGTTTTTGGAGAAACTGGAATTTCTGTGCGAAGAGCTTTCAGAAAAGACAAAAGAAGCAAACAAGATTGTGCAAAAGCGAAGCCAGGAGCGTGACTGTGCAAGAGATGCCGTATCAAAAGCGTCTCAATTACTGAAGTTTTTTGCACAGATGGAAGAAGCAGAGCGGAGATTGCAGAACTTAAAAGAACAGGAAGAAGCGATTGCAAAACAGCAGGAACTGGCAGTTCAGATCGAAGATACCTGGGAGGTACAGGCCGTTTATCAGCGGCTTTTGGACTGCAAGAAAACACTGGAAAAATTAAAATCCGATCTTCAGGAACAGACCGAACAGCTTCCGAAGCTTACGGAAGATACAAAACTCTGTATACAAAATGCAAAAGATGCCAAACATCAGCAGGAAGAAGAACTTGCGGCTTTTACCAAAGTGGAAGAAAAAGTCAAAAAAGCCATGGAAGTCTTTACAAAAATGGAAGCTGCCAGGCAGGATGTGATCCAAAAAGAAAAAGCCGCCGAAAATGCGGAAGAAAAAGAAAGAGCAGTCAAAGCCCAAAAAGAGCAGCTTGAAAAACAGCAGGAAGCGTGGCGGGAACGCTCACAGCAGCTTGCACAGTCGGAGAAAAATCTTGCCCTCTGGCAGGCAAAACAGAAAGATTTCGACTTGCTGGAAACGGAATTTTCCAAGGCAGAACAAACAGCGAAAGAATATAAAACACAAAAACAGACAACGGAAAAAAGACGTCTTGCCTATCAGAAGGCCAGCCTGGAATTTGAAGAAAAAAATGCCGTCTACGAGCAGAAACGAAAGATCTTTTTGAACGCACAGGCCGGATTTCTGGCACAGGAATTGGAAGACGGATGTCCGTGTCCGGTCTGCGGTTCTCTTGAGCATCCATCCCCGTGCAGGCTCGAAGAAGCACATCAGAATCTGACAAAAGAGATGATCGAGGAACTGGCACTTCAGGCAGAACAACTGCGAGGAAAACAGGAACAGGCAGCAGCGGCGGCAGAATCCGCAAGGAGCCTTCTGGAAGAAAAGCAGAAAAATGCCGGGGAAAGTTTTGAACATCTCTGCCGCAGGGCAGAAGAAGTTCTGGATTTAGAAGAAATACGTGCGGACTTTCTGGAGCAGATGAAAAACGAATATTTTACAGCAGCGTAAAAAACTGGAGGCAGAAGGCAGACAGCTTCAAAAAGAAGTGAAAGAGTATCAGATGCTTCTTTCTGCTCTTACAAAAGCAGAAGAGCAGAAAGAGCAATTTCAGGAGAAGCTTGAGCAGTCCGCAAAAGAAACAGCAGATGCCAAAACAGCGCTGGAGAGAAGCCGTGTGATGCTGGAGAGTCTGGAAGGATCAAAAGATTACTCGAATCAGCAGGAAGCAAAGGCGGCATATGAAAAAGCGGGTACCGCCAAAAAGGAAAAAGATGTACTTGCCATGCGGGCAGAGGACAGACTGCAAAAAGCACAGGAACAGGAAAACCGGGCACAGACCTTAATTGCGAAGTATAAAAAAGAAATCCCTCAGCAGATGGAAGAGCAAAAGATCCGGCAGCAGACTTACCGGAAAATTCTGGAGGAAAAACATTTTATCGAAGAGGAATGGATGGAACTGACCGGAACTTATACGAAAACGCAGGTACAGAAATGGAAACAGGATGCACAGAATCATGGCAGACAGAAAGCGGCAGCCGAAAGCCTGATAAATTCTGCCAGGGCAGCGATCGGCGAACAGCCAAAACCAGTCCTGGAAGAACTGGAAAAAACCAGTGCGGCTGCAGAAGCAGCATGGAAAGAAAGCCAGCATGTTCTGGAACGATGGCAGGAAACCTGGCGGATCGATCAGAAAGTCTGCCAGGCATTAAAACCACAGATGGAAGAACGCAGTGAAGTGATGCATCAGTATGAAAAATTAAACGGACTGTATCAGCTTCTCTCCGGAAACAAAAAAAACTCCAGAATGGATATTGAAACATATGTGCAGCGGCATTATCTGGAGCAGATCCTGGAAGCGGCAAACCAGAGATTTCAGGACATGTCCGCAGGACAGTTTGAGCTGCGGATGTGCGATATTGACAAAGCCGGAACAGGCAAAAACAGAGGTCTGGATCTGATGGTTTATTCTGCTGTGACCGGAAAAGTCCGCGAAGTGCGAACCCTCTCCGGCGGCGAGTCCTTTATGGCGGCACTTTCCCTGGCACTTGGCATGGCAGATCAGATCCAGGAAAGTTCCGCAGCGATCAACCTTGATATGATGTTTATTGACGAAGGATTTGGCTCACTGGATGAACATTCCAGAGATCAGGCAGTAAAAGTCCTCCAGAACATGGCAGAGGGCGAGAAACTGATCGGAATTATTTCGCATGTGACCGAACTGAAGCAGGAGATCGAAGACCAGCTAATCGTGACAAAAGATGATCAGGGCAGCCATACCTGCTGGCAGATCAGTTAAAACGAATATGGACATAAAAAAGCAAGCTCATGTGGATTCAGGTTTTTTATCCCTGAGGTATCATAAATTTGGCGAAAGGAGGGGACAGAACATGCAAAATAAAAAGACAGAAACAATCGTTGTTGACAAGCGCCCAACGATTGCAGAATGGCCGGTTCGAATCTGGGCAATGGAAGAAATACCGAAAGTTTTTGAAATAGAAGCAAGAAAGTCCATGAAAGGAACTTTTGCCCAGTATCATATGGTATATTCTCCGATTCGACGTACGGCACAGGATTCCTTTGAGTATATGTTCGGATATGGCAAAGGTGAAATCTTTTATCTCAAAAATGAGAAAAATGAAGTTCGCAGAACCGTTCTGAAATGCAGTCAGATAGAGGAGATTTACACACAGAGAGAATTGCTCAATGCAAAGATTATCGTGAAATATAAAGCAGATTTACAGGACAGGGAACTGCAAACACTGGAATTCCCTTACATTCCATCGGTATATTATCTTTATGATCCGTTTCTGAACTGGATGCTTGGACTGGAACGGGAATTTGTGCCGGCACTTGCAGAGCGGGAACATCCGCGTCCGGAAAAATTGTACAAAGAAAGTCCGGTCATGTACAATTATGTGCTGGCAGCTTATCGACTGGGAGATCGTATAGAAGATTATAAATATACATCAGAACAGCACCGGCACAAGTGGATGCCGTGGAAAAAAGTACTGGAAGAATGGCTGGAAGTTCCGATGAGCAGAGGAACTTTTACACTGCACAGTCTGGAATATCTGACCGAGTGCGGTTATCTGAATCTGAGGAATAAAAAGGAAACGGTACAGCTCAAAAAACAGTGAACGAAGAGAAGGAATGAAGTATGTGGCTGATTTATGCAGTTGCTTCTGCATTTTTTGCGGGAGTGACTTCGATTCTGGCAAAATGCGGAATCCGAAAAACCGATTCGAACGTAGCGACTGCACTGAGAACCGTAGTGGTACTTATTTTTTCCTGGATCATGGTTTTTCTGACAAAAGTTCAGGGACAGATCACAGGAATTGACGGAAAAACACTGCTGTTTCTGGTTTTGTCGGGTGGAGCGACCGGGGCATCCTGGCTTTGCTATTACCGGGCACTGAAAGAAGGACCGGCGAGTGTTGTCGTGCCGATTGACAAACTGAGCGTGCTGGTTACGGTAGCGTTCTCGTATTTTGTATTTGGAGAAAAATTAGGAAAACGCTCCGCAGTCGGACTGGCACTGCTGACAGCAGGAACAGTCGCCATGGCATTTATATGAGTTGCCCGACAAATGAACACTATAAGTACCTTGAAAATTTAATACATTACCTTGTAAATAAGTAGTACAATAGAGATGAACTTTAGGAGGTTTCATTATGGCATTTTCAGTCAATTCATCTCAACAAATATCACAACCGATCTCAAAGGGACTGATGTGGCAGATATCTATGCAGATTTTAAATTCTCAGAGGACGGAAAAGAAATCATTTCCTGTCCAGCAGGTCATAGACCCAAAAGCAATGTATATGACATCAATACACAAAAATGCAAAGCATCTTTCCCGATAGAACAATGCAAAAATTGTCCACATTTTGCGGAATGTAATCCCCAGCTCCATGTAAGGGTTGCAACTATAAAACTTGCAAAACGAACTTCCTACCATGCAGAACAGCAAAGGTTCCTTAAAACTAAAAAATTCAGCGAATATGCCCGCTTTAGAAACGGAGTAGAAACCATTCCGGCAGCATTAAGGAAACGACATAACGTTGACAAAATGCCTGCGAGAGGATTACTACGCTGCAGGCTATATTTTGGGTTTAAGATAGCAGCAATGAATGTGCGGAAGCTGGTCAAATATATGAGCAGCTTGGGCAAGTGTGCTCCAACCCCGGAAATAGTTTAATAAAGAGGGTTCCCAAAACTCTGTCCATAGCTCAAACGGAGTTCTTTTCATAGTGATATTACAAAATCAAGATAATGTATTAAATTTTCAAGGTACAAGATAGTACAGAGACAAAAAATATATCTCATTTGTCGTTTAACTCATTTATATGTTATAAGGAGAAAATAAAGATATGAATAAAAAATTAGAAGCATTACAGGAATATTTAAAAGAACTCGGAAGCGTAGCGATCGCATTTTCAAGCGGTGTGGACTCTACCTTTCTTCTGAAAGTGGCACATGATGTGCTTGGAGATCAGGTGATCGCGGTGACGGCACAGTCCTGCTCCTTCCCGAAACGTGAGCTGGAAGAAGCGAAAGCATTCTGTAAAAAAGAAGGCATCAAACACATTATCTGCGAGTCAGAAGAATTACAGATCGAAGGATTTTCCCATAATCCAAAGAACCGTTGTTATCTTTGCAAACATGAGCTGTTCGAAAAGATCGGAAATATTGCAAAAGAAAATAATATCAAGTATGTTGCAGAGGGTTCTAACATGGATGACAACGGCGATTACCGTCCGGGACTGCAGGCAGTGGCAGAACTTCACGTAAAAAGTCCGCTCCGCCACGTAGAACTGACAAAACAGGAGATCCGTGATCTTTCAAAAGAAATGGGACTTCCGACCTGGGACAAACAGTCCTTTGCCTGCCTTTCCTCACGTTTTGTTTACGGAGAAGAAATCACAGAGAGCAAACTTTCGATGGTAGATCAGGCAGAACAACTACTTCTGGACATGGGATTCCATCAGTTGCGTGTCCGCATCCACGGACAGATGGCAAGGATCGAAGTGATGCCGTCCGAATTTTCAAAACTGATGGAAGATGCAAACAGAGAAAAAATTGTTTCCGAATTCAAAAAAATCGGTTTCAGTTATGTGACACTGGATCTTCAGGGATACCGCATGGGAAGCATGAATGAAACAATCAAAACAGATAAATAGTTAGAGCAGGAATTATAAAACAAAAGATGTTCTGATTTCAGTATTATCATAGATGAAAATCGCAGATTAAGACGAAGGAGAAAAAATGACATCAAAAAAATATACAAAAGAAATCGTGTTCAGTGCCATGTGCATCGCACTTGGCTATGTCACATCAATGATTAAAATTTATCATTTTCCATTTGGAGGTTCTGTTACCCTTTGCAGCATGCTGTTCATCTGCCTTCCGGGATATTTCTTCGGATTAAGGGCAGGCCTGATCAGTGCAGCAGCCTATGGAATCCTGCAGTTGCTGGTTGAACCGTACATCCTGTTTCCAATCCAGGTAATCGTGGATTATCTGCTGGCATTTGGCGCGCTGGGACTGTCCGGCATCTTTTCAAAATCCAAATATGGACTGATCAAAGGATATCTGCTCGGAATCTGCGGACGCTATGTTTTTGTAGTCCTTTCCGGATGGCTGTTCTTTGGTGAATACGCCTGGGAAGGATGGGGAGCACTGCCATATTCCCTGGCATACAATGCAGCTTATGTATTCACAGAAGGAGCACTGACTGTTGTGATCCTGCTGATCTCGGCAGTGTCAAAAGCACTGGCGAAAGTAAAGACGATGGCGGTGAACCCTTAAGTGAAACGTTTTTCATGCCAGACACAAAAGGCAGAACACATGGCATATTTTATGCCACAGTGCCTCTGCCTTTTGTGATGTATGGAGAACTTGAAGATAAACACTTTGTTCCAGGTTTCACGTGCGTTCAACTTGAACTGTATACAAAAAGATTGACAAGGATCGCTTATCTATGTATAATAATCACAAAATAGTTTTAAAACAAATTTTATCTCACATTCATTGCCGTTCGGCAGGAAAATCCAATAAAACTTTATACCTGCACGAAGCGGCTTAAAAAATATAGGGTATCATGTTTGAAAAAATTTACTGATCTTCCAGGCTGTTTTGTGTTAAGGAAATCTATTTGACATAAGAAAAGGAGCAGTCTATGGGACAAAAAGATATTATGGAAAAGATACTGGAAGATTATAATGATATATTTGCAGACATTATAAATGGACTGATTTTCAAAGGAGAGCAGCGGGTTTTGCCGGAATCTCTGGAAAATACACAGGTTCGTTCTCAATATAAAGCAGAAGATGGAACTGTACACGAACTGGAAAGAGATGTAACAAAATATTGGAAAGATAAAAAAGTAGAGCTTGCAATCTGTGGAATTGAAAATCAAAGCAGCGTAGAAAAAAAATATGCCATTTCGTATTATAGGATATGACGGGGCTGCATATCGCAGTCAGTTGCTTAATAACAGAAAAGAAATCTTACCGATTATGACTATTGTATTATACTTTGGCACGAGTCATCACTGGTATGGCAAAAAGAATATCAAAGGGTTGATGAAAATTCCGGAAGGTCTGGATGATTATATCAATGATTATGAAATGAAGGTGTTTGAGATTGCATGGCTTACAGAAACAGAAATCAGCCGCTTCCAGAGTGATTTTAAAGTTGTGGCAAATTTCTTTGTTCAGAAAAGGAAGAACAAGAATTATATTCCGGATGATCCAACAGAGATTAAGCATGTAGATGAAGTACTGAAACTTCTCCAGATTATGACCGGAGATGAAAGGTATCAGATGATATTCCAGAAAAAGAAAGGAGTCCGCAGTATGTGTGATGTAGCAGAAAGACTTGAAAAGATGGGAATGGAAAAAGGAATAGAACAAGGGGTTAAGCAGGGCAAGAAGATAGGAAGAAATGAAGGTATTCACGAAGAAAAAGTCCGTGTATACAAGAAACTACTTGAAAAAGGATTTCCAGAACAGGAAGCACAGGAGATAGCAGAACTGCCGGAAACACTGGGGGTGTAACTAAAAAGTTGTCGAGAAATTGATATACGGAAACAGGACGCCGTTCACTGCAAAACAATCTCCTGACCTGCTGCGTTTTCTGTTCGGTTCGGGCGCCGGTTA
>OGYC01002389.1_pt1 | contig 13106 bp, 8 predicted proteins | sample 1576461 | NCBI WGS metagenome assembly OGYC01 (sample SAMEA3541569, study PRJEB24748) | human gut metagenome | biome: human gut; feature: human-associated habitat; material: faeces | place: China | collected 2012 | reverse complement strand
GCTGACAGACAATCAGGTCAGCAAATAACTATTATTAAGGGAGGTTCTCATAATGAAAACATGTAAAATTTCACTGAACTCTATCGATAAAGTGAAAGCATTCGTTAATGAAATCAGCAAATTCGACTGCGATTTTGATTTAGTATCCGGAAGATATGTGATCGATGCAAAATCCATTATGGGTATTTTCAGTTTAGATTTATCCAAACCAATTGATTTAGCAATTCATGCTGAAAGCAATATGGATGAAATCATGGAAGTATTAAAACCATATTTAGTTTAATCATTTCCGAAGATTTGAGCCACAGAAGATACGTTCTGTGGCTTTTTCTTTTTGCAGCAGACAGTTCCTTTTTCCGATACTGCCTGCTTTTTTTGTTTTATCCCTCAATGTGGATCACTTCTACCGTATCAATGGCTTCCTGCATTAATGCATCAATCTTTTCGCTTAACTTTCTCTCATCATTATGGATCACATTTAAGTTCGGTTTTGTCACCGGATGTTTTGCCACAAAAATGGTACAGCAGTCTTCGTATGGAAGAATGGATGTCTCATATGCATCGATTTTTTCAGAGATTGTGACGATCTCCTGCTTGTCAAATCCAATGAGCGGACGATAGACCGGCATCGTACATACCTCATTCGTTGCTGCAAGGGACTGCATCGTCTGGCTTGCCACCTGTCCGATACTCTCTCCGGTGATAAGACCGAGACATTTATTCTCTTTTGCAAAATGCTCTGCAAGTTTCATCATGTAACGGCGCATGATGATCGTCAATTCCTCATGCGGACACTGCTCGTAGATATAAAGCTGGATATCCGTAAAGTTCACAACGTGCAGATTGATCGGTCCTGAATATTTTGCAACAATTTTTGCAAGGTCAACGACTTTTTGTTTTGCACGCTCTGAAGTATATGGCGGCGCATGGAAATAAGTAGCATCGATCGTAACACCGCGTTTTGCGATCATATATCCAGCCACCGGACTGTCGATCCCGCCGGATAAAAGCAGCATTGCTTTGCCGTTCGTTCCGACCGGCATTCCACCCGGTCCCGGAATAATCGTTGAGTATACGTTAATTTTTGCACGGATCTCAATATTAAATACCACCTGTGGATGATGCACATCTACTTTTGTCTCCGGGTAAGCATCTAAAATCTTCTCGCCCATGGCTGCATTGATCTCCATGGACTCCATCGGATAATTCTTTCTTGCGCGGCGGGCATTTACTTTAAATGTAAAATGTTTGTCCGGGTACACCTTATCAATGTATGCAATGACTTCCTCTGCAAGTTTGTCAAATCCTTCGTCTTCCAACAATACAACCGGGCAGATCCCGACGATACCAAACACACATTTTAATGCTTCCACAACCTCATCATAATCATAGTCGCTCAACGTATCGACATAAATTCTTCCCTGCTCTTTCCGGACAAGAAATTCTCCTTCTGCCTTTTTCAATGCATGGTTGATCTGGCTTACCAATGCATCTTCAAATAAATATCTGTTTTTTCCTTTGATCGCGATCTCCGCATATTTGATCAAAAATGATTTATACATATTTTCTCCTTTTTCATGTCTTTTGTTACTTTTCCACAATTCATTTTACACTTTCATGAGTTTCGCAATTGCCGGACTACTTTCTCGTATAACGGCGGAGCTTTGGCACAACCTCGTTCATGACTTCCAATGCATAATCGATCTCTTCCTCTGTGGTATGCACAGAAAAGCTGAACCGGATCGTTGAATCCAGCAGACTGCCCTTAAGTCCGATGTTTGTCAATGTATGGCTCACGGACGGTTTGTTCGAGGAACATGCGCTTCCCGCTGACACATAAATCTTTCTGTCCTCTAATGTGTGGAGCATAACCTCACTGCGCACGCCGTCAATACTCACACTGACGATCTGTGGTGCGGAATCACGTCCTGTCTTTCCATTGACAGACACACCTTCTATTTTTAAAACGCCTTCCACAAAACGCTGTTTGATCTGATAAAGGTGGTCAATTTTTTCCTCAAAGTTTTCATAAATCTCTTCGGCAGACTCACCTAACGCAGCAACACCCGGTACGTTCTCGGTTCCGGAGCGCATGCCCTTCTGCTGCCCGCCACCGTAAATCAGCGGTTTTACCTTCGTCTTATCTTTGATGAACAGAAATCCTGTTCCTTTCGGCGCATGGATTTTATGTCCGCTGACAGAAAGCATATCAATCCCCAGTTTTTTCGGAAAAATACGGTACTTTCCATATGCCTGGATCGCATCCACATGTACCAATGTATTCGGATTTTTTTCTTTGATCACCTTGATTGCTTCTTCGATTGGTTCCACTGCTCCGATCTCATTGTTGACCATCATCATAGAGACAAGGATCGTGTCCTCACATACCGCCTCCCGCAGTTCGTCGAGTGAAATGATACCATCTGCATCCACTTTCAGATATGTCACTCGAAAGCCAAGTTCCTCTAAATATCCTGTAACTGCTGAAACAGACGCATGCTCTATTGATGTCGTGATAATATGATTTCCGGCTCTTTTATTTGCCAGTGCTGCTCCGATCAGTGCAGTATTGTTTGATTCCGTTCCTCCGGATGTGAAAAGGATTTCTTTCTCATCCACCTTTAACGTCTTTGCGATCTTTTTCTTAGCCTCTTTGATATAGTTCTCTGCTTCCACACCTTTCATATGAAGTGAGGATGGATTTCCGTAATCTTCCATCAGAACTTTTACCATCAAATCTTTTGCACGTTCACTGCAACGGGTCGTTGCAGAATTATCCAAATAAACTTCTGTCAAATTTGTTTCCATAATTATCCTTCTTTATCTATGCAGCATCACGCTTCTACTCATCCCTGCCATCGGTCTGACTCTCTAACTGATATCCCAAAATCGCAAGGGCTGCGATTCCTGCCGTCTCTGTTCTAAGGATCCGTCTGCCAAGTGAGATCAGCTGCATTTCATCTCTGACCATTTCAATCTCTTCCGGCGCAAATCCGCCCTCCGGTCCGATAAACACTGCGATACTTTCGCCTTTTTTTATCTGTTCCATTGCAGCCTTCGTCCCTGCCATTCCATGCTCGTTTTCATAGGGAACCAGTTTCACATCCAGTTTCTTGGCATATGCCACAGCTTCTTTGTACGACATCGGCATCTTCACTTCCGGGATCAGACTTCTCTTTGACTGTTTTGCTGCGCTCTCTGCGATCGCCTGCCAGCGCGTCACCTTTGATTTTGCCTTTTTGTCATCTAACTTTACCACACAGTTTTTCATGGCAACCGGTATGACCTCATAAACGCCAAGTTCCACAGTTTTCTGAATGATCCATTCCATCTTGTCATTCTTCGGAAGCCCCTGAAACAGATAAATCCTGCATGGCAGTTCTGTGCTTTCCGCCTCTTTTTCCAGAATATCCGCACGCACAAAGCTTTCTGTAATATCAGATATACTGCAAAAATAGTTTTGTCCGTTTCTGGTGCACACACGGATTTTCTCTCCCGGTTTCATCCGCAGCACATTTTTAATATGGTTGACATCGCTGCCTTCAATTGTCACAAAATCTTCTGCTGCATTTTCATCTTCTATAAAAAACTGATACATGTCTTTTCCTAATTCTTTCTTGCTGTAATGTTCACCCATTCGCCCTGATGATTGATCTCTACAACTTCCAGACCGGCTTTCTCAATTGCCTCTTTCACGTCATTCTCTTTGAAATCAATGATTCCTGATGTGATAAAATATCCACCTTTTTTTAAACGCGCCGGGATCACCGGTGCCATTGGAATGATCACGTCTGCCAGAATGTTGGCAACAACGATATCAAATTCTTCCGTTCCGGTTTTTTCCTGAAGTTCTGTATCATCGATCAGATTTCCAACATAAAATGTTCCCAGTTTCTGATCGAGATGATTTACTTCCATATTGTCGTGTGTGGAAGTCATACAGTCCGGGTCAAGGTCTGTTCCGACTACCTCTGATGCCCCTAATTTCAGTGCCACGATCGATAAAATACCGCTTCCGCAGCCAACATCAAGAACCTTTGGTGTCTTTACCTGCGGCGTATATGTTTCATTTCCACGAATATATTTCAGTAACTGCCGGATGCAGAGCTGTGTCGTCTCATGCTTGCCTGTTCCAAAAGAGACACCCGGATCGATCTCGATCAAAAACTTGTCCCTGTCTTCTTCCTTCAGTTCTTCCCATGTTGGCTTGATCAGGATATCGTCAATATAGAAAGAGCTGAAAAACTTCTTCCAGTTGTTGATCCAGTCAAGATCCTCCGTCTGGTCGGATGTGATCTTTCCGGTTCCCATATCTACCACATTCCGCATCTCCTCGATGGTTGTCTTGACCTGTTTTAACAGTTCGGTATCATCCTGTCCGTTGTCTTCCAGATAAAAACTGACATAGCTGATTCCCTCATCCGGTGGAAGTTCCGGCAGAAAATCAATGAACATCTCTGCCTGATCTTCTTTTGTCAGCGGCACATTATCCTCGATCTGCACACCTTCAATGCCAAGATCCATAAGTGCAGAGCTCAAGTAATCTTCTGCCGCAGTCGTTGTCTCAATGGTATATTTATTCCATTTCATATTTTATATATGCTCCTTTTTGCTTATTTTCCGTTCAGATCATAAAAAGCCATTAGATATACTACCACAAAGCCATTCAGGTTGCAAACAATTCCTTTTACTGCTGTTCTTTTGCAAGCTTGTCCAAAACTTCATATAAGATCTGCGCATCGATCGGTTTTGCAATATGTCCGTTCATTCCCGCATTTAAGGCTGCACTGACATCCTCCTCAAAAGAATTTGCAGTCATGGCATAAATTGCGATCGTTCCGGCATCCTCTCTCTCTGACTTCCGGATTGTGCGTGCCGCTTCATAACCATCCATCACCGGCATGTGGATATCCATAAGAATTGCCATGTAAGTACCTGTCTTTGCCTTCTCAAACAACTCGACGGCTTCCTTGCCGTTATGTGCACAATCCACATCCATATGTACCATTGCAAGCAGTTCTGTTGCCACCTCTTCATTAAATGCGGTGTCTTCCGCAAGCAATACTTTTTTCCCGGTAAAATCATATACCGCCTGTTCTTCCTGTACCACGGACAAACCGTTTTCCACCGGCTGCTCCGTTATTTCCGGTTCTGCAGCCTGTTCAAATTCAAATGGAATAGACACAACAAATGTCGTTCCCTCTCCTTTTTTCGATTTCACGGAAATGGAGCCTGACATCAGTTCCACGAAATTTTTTGCAATGGACAGCCCCAGTCCGCTTCCTCCGTGTTTCTGCGCAGTTGTCGCACTCTCTTGCTCGAATGGCTGGAACAGCCGCGTCTGCATCTCCTCCGACATGCCCTCCCCGGTATCTTCCACAAGGAAATTAAAGTATGCTTTCTCCTCCTTCACATAGAGTTCCTTCACTTTGATCGTGATTTTCCCACCGGACGGTGTGAATTTGTAAGCATTGGAAACCAGGTTCAGCAAAATCTGGTTCACACGAAGTCCATCCCCGATCAGATGTGTATGCGTGACCTCTTCGTCCTGCACCTCAAACGCTATCCCTTTCTGTCTGCACTGCGGTTCATAAATCGTACCGACCGACATTAAGATTTCATGAAGATCAAACGGTTCCTTTGCAATTTTCATCTTCTTATTCTCGATAGACGACATATCTAAAATATCATTGATAATATTTAACAGCACCTTGGACGACACATCAATCTTATCGAGATAGTCCTCTATCTTCTTCGGATCTTCCTCATAGTGCTTTGCGATCTCCGTCAGTCCTACGATTGCATTCATCGGTGTCCGTATCTCGTGGCTCATCCTTGCAAGGAAATCACTCTTTGCCTGATTTGCCCGGTTTGCCTGATCGACTGCTTCTAAAAGCTGTTCATTCTTCTCCGCAATCTTCAAATAGCTTTTTCGTCTCGCCTCCTGCCAGAAAATCATAAACAGAATACTCGCCACCAGCAAAATAAAGATGACAATAAGCGGATAGCGGAACTTATACAGCACATCCGTCCAGGTAAGCTGATACCCATTCTCCACTGTATGGCTGATCGTGATCTGGGATACTTCCTGAGAGGAAATCTGCGTAATGCATTTATTGATAATGCTCATCAGGATTTTATTTTCATCACTGTTTTTTCCAACAATCCCCATCGGTTCTTCCTTAGACAGGTTAGGCAGTACCGTCAATCCCTCATACCGCGGTTTCTGCAGCAGCGGTGTCACCACGTTGACATTCTGTGCCATAAAGTCGCACTCTCCGCTGTTCAGAAGTTCCATACATTCCTCTGTCGTAGTGCATTTTACAATCTCAAACTCCGGATAATTTGCCTGGATATAATTTTCCAGTGCCGCATAACTCTTCGTGATTGCAAGAATATACTTATTCTCTGCATCTCCGGGTGTATAGTTCATCCCCTGCCTGCAGACAAGTGCCACTTCCCCTGTGTATATGACATCTGATACCAGATAATCAGATTTTGTGAATGCAGGATTTTCGACTACGACACCAGCCACCAGATCTGCCGGATGTTTTTCAAGATAATCTATCACACGCTGACCACTTTCCAGCATCGTGTACTGCAGATTCAGGCCGCTGCTCTCCCGGATCCGACTCACAAGATCAACAATGATCCCTTCGATTTCTCCGTCGTCATTTTCCATTGAAAACGGTGGTCTGTTATTGATAAACGCTATATTCACCTGTTTTTGTGCCCGAATATATTCAATTTCTTCTCTTGTAAATGCAAGCCCCATGGCAGAAGTATCTCCATAATACTTCTGGTACAGTTCACTTAAAAATGTCGGATAATCCGCTGTGATCTCTCCAAGCGCATAATCGGCATCCTCCATTACCTTTTGCTTCTGCTTTCCTGCCATCAGATAAAATGGCTGCGCTCCAAACCGGCAGATAATCTTATAATCGTCCATCCCGACAAGCGATCCCTGTACGACTGCATCCACAGCACCTTCCTCCAATGCCTGAAAACATTCTTCTGTCGTCATGTATTCTTTCAACTCAAACGAAAAATCTTTCTTTTTGGCATATTCTTTCAGATCATCATTCTGAAAACTTTCCTTCAGTCCAGCCACCCGGATGCCGTTAAAAGCCTCAAAATCATTGTAATAATACCTGTCATCATCCATTCTTGCATAAAGAACACAGGCTTCTGTTCCCGCCCAGTACTTCGAAAGCAGGAATCTCTCCTCACGTTCCGGTGTTCTCTGCGCCTGACAGATCATATCAATCTCACCTGACTCCAGTTTTTTCAGGACATTGTCCCATGTGTCATACACATATTCGTACTTCCATCCTGTATACTCAGCGATCTTATCCAGCAATTCCACGCCATATCCTGTATACTCCCCATTTTCGTCCAGATCGATAAACCCGCCATAATCAATATATCCAATACGGATTGTTTCTTTGGAATCAATATTTTTTCCATATACCACAAATGGTACTGCCGCTGCTGCAATAGCCGCACCACCGCCGGATGCATCCGGGGTCGGATCAGGTACTTCGGACGTCGTATACAGTGCACTGATTTTTACGCAGGCATCCGGCATAATAAAGGTAGTTTTAGCTGCTGTGCCGTCTTTCAGTTCCAGCGTTTGCGGCGTTTCTACCTGCCACCCGCTGAACTTCATTCCTTCCGGCGCAGCCTTTGCATGAATCGTGATTTCGGTTCCGGCCAATGCTGCGGCGGCTTCCGCGCCGTTCACAAACGCCGTGCCATCCTGCACTTCGATCGTGTACGGTTCCGGCTCCGGCTTCGGCGCATCCTTGTAGGTTGCTTTCGCTGTTGCGTTGCCCTCCGGCATACGCACGGTGATGGTTTCGTCTGTCAGGTTGCCGGAAACAAGTTCCAAATTCTCCGAAAGTTCCCACTGGTCGAACAGCTTGCCCTCAGCCGGAGTGTTCGCTCTCAGAACAACTTCTGTACCAGCCTCTTCCTGCCTACTGGTCGGCGTACCGTTTGTTACGGTCAGAGTGTATTTGCGTTTCGGTATTTCTTTATAAACTGCTTCCGCAGATGCTTCTTTTGCCGGCATCCGCACCTTGATGGTCGCATCCGTCAGAGCACCGGAAACAAGTTCCAGCCCCTCCGAAAGCTTCCATTGGTCGAATTGTCGGCCCTTTGCCGGTTCTTTCGCCGTCAGGACAACTTCCTCGTCCGCTGTCAGTGACTGGAAATCATAGTCATCGTCCATTACGATTATCAGCGTATACTGCGGCGCAAACGTATAGGATGCGCTCGCATACGCATCGCCCCACGGCATCTTTACCGTGATGGTCCGATCGGTCAACTCGCCGGAAACCCGCTCCAAACCGTCCGAAAGCACCCACCGGTCAAACTGCATTCCCTTGGCAGGCGCATTGGCCGTGAGGGTCACCTCCGTGCCCGCCACGGCTGTGGTGTTTTCCGGGGTTCCGTTCGTAACGGACAAGGTATACTTTTCCGCCTCGTACAGCGCTGTCAGGGTCACATCGTGCGCCGGCATATAGAACATAATACTGTTGGTGGTCTTTTCGTCCTCCGCCAGTTCCAGATCCTTCGTTTCCCAGCCGGTGAAGATCCAGCCAGTGCGGTACTCCGCATAGGCATAGACATACTCCCCGTATTCCTTTGGTTCCGCTTTTCCGTTCACGGTCAGAGTATAGTGGTTGATTACATAGTTTGCCGTCAGGGTCACATCCCCGGCGGGCATGGTGAATGCAAGGGTCTTGCTGGTTTTGTCTGCCACTGTCACGCCATCCACCGCCCAGTCGGTGAAGGTGTAGCCCTCCTTTTCCGCCGCCGTGACGGTAACCGGCTCACCATAGTCCTTGAACTCCATCGTATCGTCTACGGTCAGCCTATAATAGTTTACGGTATAGTTGGGCGTCAGGGTCACATCGCCAGCCGGCATCCGGAAGAGCAGGTTCTGGTCATATGGGTTATCGACCTGTGCACCTTTCACGGTCCAGCCGGCAAAGGTGTAGCCTTCCTTTTCCGGCGCAGTCACATTGACCAGTGAACCGTATTCTCTGGATTCTGTTTTGCCGTCCACGGTAAGATCATAGAAGCGGTTCTGGTAAACGGCCTTGATGGTCACGCTTTCGCCGGGCATCGTAAAGGTATACCCGCCGTCCGTCGGCTGCATGTCCAGTTCGGGTGCGGTTTTCCATTCCTTGAAGGTCTGCCCTTTTGGGAACTGCGTTTCGTCCACCTGCACCAGCACCAGTTCTCCGGCCTTGTGCTCTGTATTATCCACGGTGCCGCCCGTGATGAAAATGGAATATACGCCATCCTCATAGATCGCTTTTGCAGTAACATCATTTGCCGGCATCTTGAAGGTCAGCCTTCTGCCCCATGCTTTGGTTTCAATGCCGTCCAGTCCGGACAGTTCCCAGCGGACAAATTCCTTGCCGTATGGCGGCTCAGCCGTCAGAGATACCTTGTCACCGTACTGGGCCGTGGATGCGGGATTTCCATTTACCATGGCCGTGGCATTTCCCAGCGTGAGTTTGTATATTGCACGCTTCCACACAGCCCGGATGGTCACATTCTCTGCAGGCATGTTGAACTCCGAGCCGTCAATTTTTTGACCATTGACCTCCCAGTAGTCCAGTTCATCACCCACATTTTCCGGTACGGCTTTCAGATAGATACGTTCATTGTACTTTGCGTCTGTTGCCTTTATATATTTTTCCGATGATGCGTTACCACCAGTAATTGTTATCGTATAGCGGATATCTTTATACACAGCCTTGAGCTTGACGTTACAGCATGGCATGGTAAAGCTGTTTCTCACGATGGACAGGCTTATGCTGTCGTCTACCACCTTCCAACGGACAAGCTCCTTACCGGGTTCCGGCTCTGGAACCAGCGTAACCGTCTCGCCGTATGGCACCGCTGTCACGGTCTTGCCGTCCACTTCCGCCCGTCCGCCCTCGACTTCGACCTCATACAGATCTATGGTATAAATTGCTTCCACCGTCACATCGTTGGCAGGCATCCAGAAGGTCAGGTACGATTTCTTTGCTTCCTCTTCACTGATCTCCACGCCGCTTATTTCCCAGTGGTCAAAGGTCTTGCCCGCCCAGCTCTGTGCCTGAAGTGTTACCCAATCGTGGTAATACCGTTTATCTGCCATGCCGTTCTCGACCAGCGTATACTGATTGGTGCTGTAGTTCGTTGTCAGCTTTACCTCCTTGGCCGGCATCCGGAAATGCAGCGTCTGGCTGGTTTTATCCTCCACCGTCACACCTTCCACAGTCCAGCCGGTAAAGGTATGGCCTACCTCGTCCTTCGCCGTTACCGTGACTTCTGCGTCATATTCTTTCTGCACCGTCCCTCCGTCTACTGTCAGATCATACAGATTCGGCGTATAGTTTGCCGTCAGGGTTACATCACTGGCAGGCATCGTAAACTCCAGCGTTTTGCTGGACGCATCCTCCACCGTCATGCCCTTTACGGTCCAGCTGCTGAAGCTGTGGCCCACCTTATCTTCCGCTGTGACGGAAACGCTGTCCCCGTATGTTTTGGTTTCGGGAACGCCATTGACCGTCAGTATATAGCTGTTGATGTCATAGTGCGCCTTGAGCACCGCATTGCAGTCCGGCATGGTAAAGGTATCGCCCTCGATTTTTTCATCGTTCAGCGTCCAGTAGGCAAACGAATAGCCTTCCGGCACAACACCTCGCGTCAGCGTGATGGTATCGCCCGCAGCGGCCACGGTATTGTCCGCCGTACCGCCATCCACCGTGACGGTATAAAGGTTCAGCGTCCATCCAGTATCGTCCGGGCCTTCAAAGGCAATGTAGTCCTCGCTTTCCGTCACCTTATAGGTGATTGCATAGCTTCCCGGCTGCGTGGGCATGATAAACGTCTTTTTATAATAGGTCGTGACCACGCCCATGCCCGGCACATCCGAAACGACCTTTCTCTGCGCCTGATCCCAGCGGAAGTCCTCGTACTTCGGGATTTTTTTAGTAATCGAGTTCAGCACAAGGTCGTTACTCTTTCCGCGCATTTCCATGCGCAGTTGCATCGGCCCGCCGGCCTTTCCGTTGTATTTAATATTGCCGCTGACATCGATCACATCAGTGGAGGGCACAATGGTGATCTCTTTTGCCAGCGTGTCGGAAGCCACATACAGCACCGTGACATTTTCCAGCACACCGCTCACATCGGCATTGCCATTTTTAAGCAAGGAGAAGGTTGTGATGCCATTCGCATACCGCACCGCAGCGGACAAATAATAAGCATCCGGCTCGTTTTTGAAAACGCCGCCGTAGATAGTCGGGCCGGTCACATCGCCGACAAACACGCCGTCCTCGATCTTGCTCCACTTATCACATGTGACTGTACCGCTAAAGACGCCGCCCCTGACAATGCCGACTTTTGTGCCCGCGCCCGTGTTGTTGACCGTGCCCTTCCGGAATGTGCCGCCCGAAATAACACCGCCGCTGTTGCTGACTGTATAACCATTATCAAACATACCGCCTGAAATGGTGCCCGAAATATTATTCAGCACGCCATTCAGCACCTTGCAGTCCGTAAACTGGCCGCCCGTGATCGTACCGCCGGAATTTTCGATTTGATAGTAGAACCGACCAATTTCAAATTTTCCGCCAGAGATCGTACCTTGATTCGTGACCTGACAATTTTTCCCAAAGGAACCACCGCTGATGATACCGCCCTCAAGGTTTTTTATGATGCCATATTTACTTGGGTTTCCACCCCGGTTACCATAGTCGTCCCTTGTAACTGCAAACTCCGATGTTCCAGTGATTTCACCTTTGTTATATACCTCGCCGTAAATCACTCCTCCGGAAACCACGCCGCCATTCCAAAGCTGGCCTTTGAATGTACCACCTGTGATGGTGCCGCTGTTACGGACAATTCCTCCAACCCACTGCGTTTTGGAACCATTTGGCCCAACATTCATGCCTGTATGCGGGAGAGCATGACTGAATGTACCGCCTTCGATAGTTCCTTCATTAGAAACTTCGCCATTTACTTTTCCGTCCACAAATGTGGCACCCGACTCAATGGAAAGCTTGATTTCATCCTGCAGTGCACCGCCAGTCAGCTTGAATTGTCCCTTTTTCAGGGTCAGCGTTTTGATCCCGAGCAGGTTTGTTCCATACGACCAAAATTCTGTATTCATGTTATCTGTAGATGGTGCTTCACCAAAAGAACTGCCCGAACCAATCTTGATCTCAATGATATCATCCGTCATCCCGGCATCGTTTTCCTGTTTCAGTATCTCTACAGTGCTCTCTGCCCTGGGCATCCCTTTTGCAAATGCCTGAACCGGCATCATGCTCACTATCATGCTGACTGCCAGCACTGCACTGACCAAGCGTTTTCCTATCCGTTTTCTCATTGCACAGGCTTTCCTTTCGTTTTTCTTTATTCTCATCTCAATATAACGCTTATCGCATTATCCTCGTTGTGGGGTTCATTCCTGTAAAAATTATACATTTTTTATTCTTTTCCGTCAACGTTCATTTTCCCTTTTTAACAAAAGCCACCCCAGTTTTCTGATACAGAAACCGAGGTGGTTTACCCTTGCTGTTTTTTTCAGTTCATTCAGGTACTTCTTTTTTCGGCTATTATCTTTTCCCGAAGCTACATTGACTTCTGCCACCGCAATAATATCAAGGTAGGTGTCATCAAAGATGATGTTGCCCTGCTGCACTACATTGGAAAGATTCCATGAGTTAGAAAGGATTTCTTTGGTCGGAATAAAAACACTGCTCAAATCAACCATCCGCTTTTCCTATGCAGCTTTCCCGGCGACCTCCGCATTATGCTTCTGGCTCTTATGCGTGAAAGTCATAGCAATATTGGTATCGTTTGAACTCACCTTTACTAATGCCTTCTTTTCACCCTCTGCATGGGGTTCATCTTTTGCACATTTTTCGTTCTTCATAACAGCTTTTCCTCGTCAGCCAACTCAGCCCGAATCTGCCTCTTATACATAAGAAAAAACTCCCCCTGATCTCCTGTTGCGGAAATCAGGGGGAGTTGATGCTTTACTTGTGCTTTTTCAAGCGCTCACGCAATTACTTGCGGGGGTTCTTGATCGCAGC
>OGYC01002387.1_pt1 | contig 13114 bp, 18 predicted proteins | sample 1576461 | NCBI WGS metagenome assembly OGYC01 (sample SAMEA3541569, study PRJEB24748) | human gut metagenome | biome: human gut; feature: human-associated habitat; material: faeces | place: China | collected 2012 | reverse complement strand
ACCAGCCCGGCGTCCAGAATGGTCAGCAGCGCGCCCAGGGGCTCCACCGCGCCAGAGAGCACACCCCCCGCAAAGGCCCGGGCCTTGTCCACCCCCTCCGAGCGCAGAGGCAGGGATATGATGGCCCCCTCGGGGAAGTTCTGGATGGCGATGCCCAGAGACAGGGCCAGCGCGCCCATGACGGTGATCTGCCCCTCTCCCGCCAGAAAGCCCGCGTAGACCACTCCCACCGCCATCCCCTCCGGGATGTTGTGGAGGGTGACGGCCAGCATCATCATGGTGGAGCGTCCCAGCCGGGTACGGGGTCCCTCCGCCTGCTGGCTCCGTTGATGGAGGTGGGGGATCAGGTGGTCCAGCCCCAGCAGAAAGAGGATACCGGCCCAAAAGCCGATGACCGCCGGCAGAAAGGCCCAGGCACCCGCCCCGGCGGACTGTTCCATGGCGGGGATCAGCAGGCTTCAGATGGACGCAGCCACCATGACGCCTGAGGCGAAGCCGGTGAGCCCCCGCTGCACCCGGTCCCCCAGGCCCTTCTTCAGAAAGAAGACACAGGCGGCGCCCAGAGAGGTACCTACAAAGGGAATCAGCAGGCCATATATTACAGGTGTTACCATCGTCCAGACCGGCTCAGGCTTTCTCCCGTTCCTGCTCGTGCTTGTGCCGCCCGCAGCAATGTCCGCCGCTGTGATGGCCGCAGCAGCAGCCTCCGTCCGGGCCGGTGGGGTCCAAGTGCAGGAGATCCACCTTGACGGTGTTCTCATGGGTATCCATTTGATTCATCAATTCCAGCATGTCGCGTTCTCCTCCAAGTTTACTTCTTTGAAATGACAGATCGCCGACAGTTAGCAATAACTAACCACAGGACAATTATACAAGACGCCGTTACGTCTGTCAAGAAACGGACTGCCGCGGAGCAGTTGATCGCTCCCGCGGCAGTTTGCTATTTTCTCTTTGGATTTTTGGGAAACCACCCACGTTCCACCCGCTTGGCCTGCTCCTTCAACTCCCGGATACTCCACAGGCATCCGGCGCCCAGCAGCCCCAAAAGGATGGACAAAATCCCCTGAATCAAAAGAGCCGCCAGTAGGCAGAGCAGGCCGGCAATCAGGAACACCGGCCAGACCCGCTGGGTGAAGCGGTACTCGCACCAGATCACCAGGGGGTGAAAGGCCCCGATCACCAGCAGCGATGCGGCACCCACGACAACGCCTTCCAAGTTCAGCTCCATGGTTCTCGCCTCACAGTTATCATATATAAAGAATTCCGTAACAACAAAAGTCACCAGTTTTCTCTTAGGTATTCTGGTATCCACTTAGCAGAGACTGCGGTTCCTTTCTCGCTGCAGATCGCCCCTACATGGGAAAAAAGTTTCATGATAGTTTCCTCAGGAAGATATTGATTGAAAACATAGTCACTTTTGCTGGTGAGAAAAGCAATCTCAACACCAGTTTCTGGGATCAAACGAAAACTCTTTCGCGCGCCAAAGAAACAGGACTTAACGCAATACAAATTGAAGGAATCCTCAATTTTCAAAGGCAAGAGTGTTTCCAATGCCAAAAGCCCAAAGGGGGTTGCGTAGTCAACAAGAATCGTGGTAAATCCTCGTTCTGTTGCCCAACGAAAGCCTTTCACAATTTGCTTTTTACAATGATTTTTTGTTAGGAAATTACATTTCTTTTCAGAATAGTATGAGGAGAAAAGAATTGTCCGTCTCGGTTCAATCGTCGGCTCCGCGGCAAGGTGTTCTTGGTAGCGTTGTTCCATCTGTATTTCCTGCAGAGCATCTTCAGGGCTTGTTTCAACCTCCTCATCTGTGTCCAATGCATGTGGGAAAAGAGCAGGGCACCGCTCGTAGAGGCGGAATTTGGCACGAAGGGCGGCCTCCTGTATCCAAAATTTCAACCTTTCAATTAACACATGGTGCATAGTATATTTCCTTCTTCTTGGCATTATAGCAAAATGTACGGGTAATTTACTTCATTATATACGCTATGGATAATAATTTCTATTCATAGCCGCTTAAAAATTTACGCTACTATGGATAAACTATTAGCCATAGGAGTGGTGTCATGGAAAATCTTTTGACCGAGATGGGAGAGCGCCTGAGCAAGCGCCGGAAACAGTTGGGCCTGACGCAAGAGCAACTCGCTGAGATGGCGGGATCGACTACCCAGACCATCTCAACAGCGGAAACCGGCAGGAAGGCCCTGCGGCCGGAGAATGTCCTCAAATTGTGCGACGCCCTTGACATCAGCATCGACTATCTGTTTCGGGGCCAGATCTCCGATCAGGATTTTTCCTTATTATCAACGAAAATATCCCAGCTGACGCCGGAGCAGTATCAGTATCTGGAGACTATCATCGACAGTTTTATTGCTGCGGTCACACTGGAAAAAGAGGAGGCATAGCAGGTACGGCCCGCTATGCCTCCTGTGCTATTTCTGACCAAAGGATGCCAGCGTGTTGGCGATGGCGGAAAAGCCCCCGTCGCCCAGCAGCTCCTTGAGATCCTCGGCATCTGCTACCTCCGGCCCCAGTGCCCGCCCCGAAGGGCTCACCGTTTCCTGTGGTTGGGGGCGATGTGGCGAAGAGGAAACACCATCCTCTGCGGTGTGCTTTTTGAGTACAGCCAAGACGATTTTCTCGATCTCCTCCGCATTCGGCGCTGGGGGCAAAACGACTTCCGGGGTTTCCGTGCAGTTGATATAGTGAAGGACGGCGGTGGAGATAAAACGGGCCTTCTGCCGGCCCTGCTGTTCCAGGATCTCGGCTGTCCGCGCCTGCTGGGGGTCGCCCAGATTGAATTGCACGGTAAACCGGCCCAGGTGTTTTTTATCCCCCATAGCATTCACCTTCCGGAGTGAGATACCCGGTAGAGCAGTTCATAGCCCTTGGCATTTGCCCGAATATCATCCACGAACACGGGGCTGCGAACCTTCCCGGACGCCTCGATCTGCCGCCGCAGAAGGATAGAGCCGCCCCCTACGAACACCACCGGCCCGGAGCGGAGTTCCAGGCCGCTCTCCCGCAGGGTGCTCAACAGGTCATCCACAAACTCTCCCGCCTGCCGCCGAACCAGATCTCCCAGGACCGGGGTGGTATTTGCCACGCGCTCCATCAGGATGGCGTCGATCTCCGCCTCATCCAGCAGAATGTCCTGCTCGGCGCTGACTCTGGATTGGACCTTGTTGTAGAGCAGGATCACACCGTTCTCCAGGGAATCGCAGATAGACAGGTCACCCTCGCCATTTTTGACCTGAAGATAGTCAGCGGTAAACCCGCCGATGTCCACGATCAAAGCCCGGGGCGCGTCCTGCAGGGAGCGGATGATCGTGGCCGCCGCCGCATAGGACTGCGGGTAGCAGCCAACGTCATTGATCAGAATGGAATAGGGCCTGTCCCGATAGTTAAAGTTTACAACGCCCCGGCCCAAAAAGTATTGGCTGAACGCCCGGTGCTGGGCGCCGTAGTGTGCCGGCGGAAGTCCTACCGCCAACTGGATCTGCTGGGTGCCTTGGGTATCCATGCCTTGAGCCTCCATCTCCTGTGCGACAGCAAACAGCGTCAGCACAAAGAAACGGTGGTCGGAAGTCTTATCCCGGTGGTACGGGATGCGCTGGTCCGTAAGCTGATAGTATTGCCCCTCATATTCGAGAACACCCTTCCCAAAGGGCATCACATCGCTCTCTTTCAGCCCGGAGGTAAAGGGGGCGCTGTGGGCGGTCTTGATTTGCTTATTCCCGTGGTCAATTCCAATCAACATGGCTTTTTCCTCCTTATACTCACCTTATACGAAACTAATACGCCTGTTTCAACAAAAAAGCGGGGACAGATCAGTTGAACTGTCCCCGCCGCTCTCTTAGTAGTCATCCATCTGGATGCCCTGCCTTTTCGTTGTCCTCACGCGGATGCCAGTGGAAGTAGCAATCCGGGTTTTCACACCGGCCATTCCACAGGATCGAACCGCACAATGGGCAAGTTTCCGCATCATAAGGACCTCCGCCGATATAGCTCATGGCTGTACTCCTTCCATCTCAGAGAGGGATATATTCCTCATAGGCTTTGGCGTACCTGCGATAATTTTCCCCTCCGATTTCACGCAAGAAACTTTCCTTGAATACCCAGAGGGGATATTCGCAAAAGCCGCTGCGTTTTGTCAGTCCAGTGTCCTTAGCGATTCCCTGATCCAGTAACTGCTGGGCAAAATAGCAGTTATTCGTGTCGATATATGCGGCGTTTTGAAGACCAATGAATTCCCCAAATGATACCGTCAAAACAGCATATAATTCTTCATCCTCCACAGCATCAGTACCTACCGTATAAAGCGCAATCGCCAAACCAGGCATCTTCGCACCCATAAAGTCATGTACTCTATAAAGTTCTACACGCGGTTTCAAGGAAACACGCTGGCCAAAGCAATCTGTGATCGTTAGCATCATAGATGTGTCATCCCTTCTTTAATATTATGTATTATGCGGCATCCTCGATTTGCCATTTGATTTGCAAAGTGTCCGCCGGTCCCAGGGCATACCCCAAGTGTTTGGCATACTTCTTCATAAAGAATAATGTATTCTCGACATAGACGAGCCTGCCCTCAAAATGGTGGTATACGCACCGCCTTCCGTCAAGAGAGGGGGCGAGCCGCTTTGCGTCATCGGCTATCTTCTGCTCGTCCAACGCAGCGGTGTACTGAACTGCGACAAACAGATTGGCAAGAGAGCCAAACCGGGCATTCAGCAGAGACAGGGTCTGATTGCAGATCTCTTTTTGTTGTTCCAGGGAGTGATTAGAGTTAAAGTTCAATCTGAAGTAGGAAAAATCGCGGTATTCCCCGGCAAAATCTGATGCATCCGAAAAAACACGGCACCAAAAATAGAGATCCCATTCCTTGCTTTCAAAGCAGATGCTCTTTGGCGCATCGTATTGGTAACAGGTAAATTGTCTGGCAATGGTATCCATAACGGCCTTCATGATTTTGTTCCGCTCCTGCGGCGACGGATGAAGCACGGTTTCATGGTCCTGTGGATCATCCGGCAGATAGAGAAATTCGAGGCAGAGGGCGGAAGGAGCAATGCTCCCATAGCCGTGCTCTACCAGCTTCAACATCTCAGCAGAGATCAAGGAACGGTTGTGCTTGATTCTCATGTTGTCCTCCTGCAAAAATGAGGGAGAGGAGGCCTGCGCCCCCTCTCCCTGGCTCTTACTCGCCTGCCATGCGGAAGAACTCCGCCGGCGACAAGATCTTTACGCCCAGTGCCTGCGCCTTGTCCAACTTACTGCCCGCGTTTTCTCCGCAGATCAGGTAGTCGGTCTTACTGCTGACAGAACTGCCGGCGTGGGCGCCGAGGGATTCGATCTTGGCATTGATACCCTCCCGTGTGTATGGCTCCACCTTGCCGGTCACCACAATGGTCAGCCCGGTAAAGGGACTGGCTGTGGCTTCCGGCATAGGGGCCGGCGGCGCGATCTGCACCAACTCCCGCAACTCATACCAGATGTACCAGTTGTCCTCGCTCTCAAACCATGCGCGGATATTGTTCTGCAGGGTTTCCCCAAAGTCGGGGAGCTGTGTGAAGTCATATCCGCTGACCACCGCCTCTTCAAAGGCATTCAGGTTGCTTTGGAAGGTTCGGGCCAAGGTGCGGCTGGCAGTATTGCCGATCATCGGGATGTCCATCGCAATCAGATACCGCTCAAAGGTGGTATTCCGACTGCGCTGGATCGCATCCCAAAGGCGTTGCCACGACTTTTCACCCATCCCCTCCAACTTGATGATTTCCGCCCGATGGTCGTCCAGGCGGTAGATGTCCATATAACTGTGGAGCAGTCCACGGCCAATGAGTTTTTCCAGGGTTGCCTCGGAAAGTCCCTCAATGTCCATTGCCTTTTCCCCAACAAAATGGACGAACTGCTGGAGCCGCCGGGTTTCACATTTCGGATTGTCGCAAAAGAGCGTCCGTGTGATCCGCTCCCGGCCGTCGGTGGTTGATTTGCTCTCGTGGACGCGGGTGGGTTCCCCGCAGCAGGGACACTGGTGCGGGATGACCGCATCCAGCGAAAAACCACCGCGGTCCAGATTTTCCTCCACATGGGGGATGATCATGTTGCGCTTGGACACCTTGATGCGGTTGCCGGGCATCAGCTCCAGCCCCTCAATGAAAGAGAGGTTGTGGAGGCTGGCCCTTGCTACCTCGCACCCGTCGATCTCCACCGGGTCGAAAATGGCTACCGGAGCGATCTCGCCGGAGCGGGTGGGGTTCCACTCAATGCTCTGGAGGCGGGTTTCAAAGGCGTCATCCTCAAACTTGTAGGCTATGCCGTCCTTATAGTGATGGCCGGTGCGCCCGCAGGACTTGGAGTAGGCGACATTGTTGTAGGTCACCACGATCCCGTCAATCGGGACATCGTGTTTTTTCGCCAGTTCCTGCAGCCGCTCGATCCCCATGTCGATATACCGCTGGTTGAGCGCGGCGGTGGTCTTGAGATACGGGCAAACTGTAAATCCGTAGCCCCACAACTGCATCAGCCGGTCTGATTTCAGTTCCAGCGCCTCCAAGCCCTCCAGCACATTGAAGGGCATGAAGGTGACGCACCGCTCCTTGCAGACACGGGCATCCAGCAGGCGGACAGAGCCCGCGGCAAGGTTCCGCCCATTTTTATAGGGCTTCCCGCTGCTGTCCAGCAGTTTATCCTTCAGTTTTGCAAAGTCACTGGGCCGGATAAACGCCTCGCCCACCACAACAAGATGCCCCGAATAGGGTATCTTTTGGGGAATGCCGGTGATGCCGCGGGCATTGTGCGTCACGACCTCGCCTTCATTTCCATCTCCCCGGGTGGCGGCCTCCACCAGCGTACCGTTCTCATAGGTCAGCTTGATCGTCAGCCCGTCCAGTTTCAGCATCAGCAAAACAAGCTGATTCCCGATGAAGTCCAGAAGGGCGGCGCTGCGCTTCTCTTTGTCCAGCGAAAGCAAAGGAATGCGGTGGGTGGTTTTTGGCAGTTCACTGACCGGGGAATAGCCCACGGTCTGCGTTGGGGAATTTGCCATCTGGATTCCCGTGACCTGCTCCAACCGGGTAAGCTCGTCAAAGAGTTCGTCATACTCCTGGTCGCTGATGGTCGGCGCGTTGAGGTTATAATACTCGTGACGGCACCGATTCAGGCGCTCGGTCAGAGTTACCACCTGTTCATAAGCGGTCTGTGCCATTAGGCTGCCTCCTTTTCCTCCAGCACCCGGAACGACATGATCAGATATTGGCCGGTGTGGTGCTGGTCACTGTTGTAAATGCTACAGATCCCATTTTCAAAACTCCAGAACGGCGCTTTGCTCCACCAGAGGACGGGATTTCTGGAAGGATCAACACGGCTGGCCGGAGCGGCCACCGTACTGTAAAAGCCCTGGGTGTTGACTTTCGTGACGCGGCGAATTTCGCCGACACATTCCTCACGGCAATGCCCGGTGATTTCCAGACGCATATTTTCCTTCAAAGTGCGTTTTAATTGGCTGAGAGTTTTGATCATAGCGAAGATACCATCCTTTCTCGTCAGGCCGCTTTGCGGCCGCTGTATGTACCAAAATTCAATTCGTAAATGATGTGGCTGATCGTTTCGTCATCGTCCCATGCCGAGCAGAGCGTGGCCCTGTCTGGGCCTGCGCCCACATGGACGGATACCCGGCCATCATAGAGCTGCATCAGCAGCTCCGGCCGCCGGGCGCAGACCAGCGCGAGATTTCCCAGTTGTTTCATTGTATCCCTCCACTCACGCCGCGATGTGGATCTCCCAGTCGGGATCGCCGTCAGCCAGCGCATCCAGAGAGATCACGACGCCGCGAAGATCGTAGGGAGCGTCCTTGAAGCCATAGCGTTTCTGGGCGCTCTTACAGTTGAGAAGTTCGTAGCGGAGCTGGGAGAGGATGTGTTGCTCCAGCTTTCCTTTTTTGGGGTCGTACCCCGCCACCGCCCGAATCAGGCGGATGGCGAGATCCTGGTACACATCGTCACGATCCAGATGGGCGGCCTCGATCAGATGCCAATTCTGGCGGATGACCCGGTCAATACACCAGAGGTATTGCTCCACGATGGTATTGCGCTTTTTGATGGTAATTTTCATTTCAAATCCTTCTTTCTGTTTGTTTTTTAGGCTGCTTCCATCAGATCCGCCATCAATACGTCAACTAACCGCCGGCCAGCCAGGTCACCCACGCGAATCTGAACATTGTCTTTCCGCATCTGTTCAAATTCTTGGGCCCGCAGCACCTTGCTCTTTTTGGCCCTCTTGTGATCGGCCTTGGTCAAACGGTCTGAAATGGCGGCTTGCCATTCTTTGAGGTATGCTTTGATTTGCTCGATTTCATCGTCTGTGCGGCTGAATTCTGTCCGAGCCTGCCGCACAGTTCCGTCAGGCTCGATTTCCAGCGTGTAATAAGGAACATCTGGAGCGGAGCGCCGGCGCAAGAACAAAATATAAGTCTCATGTGCCTCCATCCGATCCCAATAGACCTCGCTCCGAAACAGGCAGTGATTCAGCGCATAGCCGTCTGCGTAAATTTCCTCAATACACTTAGGGGCAATAACAGCATAGGCATCCCCCGTGTGCTCATATTTGGACAGGCTTTTGCAGATCTTATTGATGGCGGGATGTTTTGCCGACAAATCATTGGCGCGTTTTGCCGCGTCCTCCATCTTCGCACGGAGCACCAGCTGGTCGTGCCGCAGGCGGAGTTTACTGGCTCGGTAAATGATTGCATCATCGGTGTTTATGCCAAACGACGCGGCCATAGAGAGATAATCCCGCCAAATCATAACGACATGGCTTGCAGAATCCCCGCTTTCAGCGGATTGACGCCGCACATAGTTGTAGATTTGAATGGGACTCATTTTACCCATGACAAAGTCCAGGGACGATCTTTTGATGTTGTTTAAGGAAAACCACTCGATGACTTTATCGGGATATTGGGTGTTCTGTGCCTTCTCGTACTGGAGCCAGTCCAAGGCAACACAGTCGCCTCTCATTTTCCGCAACCGGCGGAGACGCTGGGTATCAAGACCGAGCGCCTTTGTCAGATTTGTCGCAAACGGAGCCTTTAAGCAACCACGCACAGTTTCCGGTCGGTTTTTACAGTCAAGTTCAAGCGCCGGAAGGTTTGCTTTTTGGATTCGCTCAAAGGGCGGAACAAGAGAAAGCAGGTGGAGGTATCCTCGGGGATTACAGATCATGTTGTGGTCGTAGATCCATTGCACCAGATTAGAATCCCGGAGTTCATTGTTCTTGAGAGACGGAAGCGTTTTTCCGTAGACCGGTCCATCACCGCCATAGCAATAGCGGTAATAGGCATTGCCATAGTTGAAGGGAGGCGTTTCCGCGGCCCAGCGCAGGTCGCGGTTTTTATAGGTATACCAGTAATAATCTCGCGCCTGAAACTGACTGTCACAGATTGTGCGCTGGACTTCTGAGCACTGGATTTCCGCTTCTCTCCAGTTGCTTTGATGATAGGTGCGGTACACCCAAAACTCTCGGAGAATAAAACCATCCGGGCGGCGCTGCAAGAGGTAAACAGAGCATCCATTGGTACGGAATGTCGAAGATCGGCCATAGGCCCTGAATTGCACTTTTCGGTGGCAACAGGGGCAACGGCCTTCTTTTTTATGGTAGGGTTGCTGCTTGAGCGGGACTTCCTTCTCACAATAGGTGCAGTAGCCCATTTTGGCTCCGCCTTTTCTGTACTGGTAAAAGATGTACTGAGCCGGTATGCCGACCTTATCTACCCAACGTAGCCAATCCTTCGGCAAAGGCGGCGTCAAGGCCATGTCCGCATCCCAGGGGGCTACGGCGTGTGCGTACCGCGTATTTGCCTTCTCCATACACAACTCCTGCTGGTAGCTTTGCAGCCCCCAATAGCCGTCCTCTTCTGTGCCTAAGTAGGATTTGATGATGCCCTGTTCTTTCTTGGGAAGGATGAATTTAGAGTTGCTCCGGATATATGCCGGCCAGGATAAACTCTCCACCGTGCCGGTAAACCATTTTTGCCGCTCTGTTCCGTAGGTAAGAAACTGCCTGCTGGCTCGATCCACATATACCACATAGGACGGCGCTTTTGCGCCGGCCCGGAGATATTCGGGATAGAAGAGGGAAACCATCAGGATGCCATCTTCCACCCGGCACCGAAGAAACAGGCCTATCGAATTTTCATTCCACCGATAGGCGCCCCTGTAGTGGGACGGCGGGGTCTTTGTTTCGGCAGCATCTTTGATTGCTAATTTCTTCATTTGCGGCGTGGCCAAAAGTTTGCTCATGGCCAGCAATTTCTTTTTATCCATATGCTCACTTCTTCCTTTTCTCGGAGTTGACGTCATACCAGGTATTCGCTTGGATTGTTTTACCGTCTACAATAATCAGCGCAATCTGCGTGATTTGTTTTGTGCCCGGTTCTTCTTTTGCAAGAGCTAAAATATCGCCCTTATTGCCTTGGGCCAGCGGATCGGCGCCGCGGACAATGGCATAGCCGTTCATAGCGGAACCTTTATCTTTTCGGACACGGCAGTTCCAGGCCCGGAACGGGTGATCCATCATGTAGGCCAGAGCATGGAGGAAAAATTCTTCCCGGCTCAGCTGCTTTAAGATGGTGAGTTCCGTACAGGCAATCTTGGAGTCAAGGGCATCCTCGTCAATATCTCCTCCGGGCTGAACAACATAGTAGACAGAACGGCCCATATCTGGATAGTAGGTGAGGCAATCCAGAGGGTTTTCAGCACAGTGAAATCCGTTCACCCTGCAATTTGCCTCTTTTGTCACGTTCTTACCCATTACAAACTGATAGCCCAGGCAAATCAGGCCGGGACGGAAGCCTTTGTAAGCAATCATGGCTCAGCCTGCCTTTCCCAACTGCGCGAAGTCCAGCGAGAGCTGTCCATCGTCAGAAGGAGCAACCGATTTGCTTTTCGATGCAGCTGGTGCCGCATCTTTTTTTGCCTTTTCGCTCTTGGCCGCTGTCCGGCTGGAGGAATTGGAGCGCCTGCGCGTGGATGGATCTTCAGCAGATTGATCCTCCTTGGCGTCCGGGTCGTTGAAATAATCCACCGCCCACTGGTAGCACAAATCATCCGGGACATCGCACCCATAGCCCTGCGCCCCATTTCCGGGGGTAATGCCATCAGCCTTCAATTCGTCCTGCACATACTCCCAGGCTTTCCTGGTGATGTACTTAAAGCAGTTGATCATGTTTTTGCGGGGCTGCATGACCAGCCGGGCAAAGGCGGGATCTTCTAAACACTTGGTCTGGATGACCTCGGACACACAATCTTTCATATTCCGGCGGGTGATTTTCTCCGTGTCAGTTCCGACACGCTTGGCCGAGGCCATCATCACCTCGTCATCGCTCATGACGGCAATCTGCTGGAGTTTCTCCTGCTCTGCCGCTTTTTTGCCGGCGTCCTCTCTGCTGGTACTCTGGGGGCCAGTGACCACACCGTCGCCAGAGGATTTCACCTCCGAACCGCCGGCAGGAACTGCGGCGGCCTGGGGCAGTTGCTGGCAAGCGCCTGCCTGCTCGTGCCATTCCACGGAATCCGGCCTGTGCGAGTCCATCTGAAACGGCCCCATCTCGTCATTTTCAAACTGTTCCATGTCCATCTCGGAATAAACTCCCATTGATAAGACCTCCTTCATAAAATGTTGGGGAAAACAAAAAGGAATGTGAGGCGGCTATTGAGCCGCACACACATTCCTTTGTTTCTACATTCATACCGCATAGACCAGTGTGCTGAATGGGTCGAAGCAGTAGCACACGAGCCCAGGGTATTGAGCGGATTTCCTTTGTATCTGCCGCTGGATCGCCCCGGCATCTTCCTCTGGCGGGAAGATGCGGTCAGGGCACCACGCGATAGCGGTAAAATAGCGATCTTCCGGGTGGTAATGGATTTTCAGGTCAAGGCCGGTGCAATAGGAGAGCAGCGCCTCCAGTTGCCCGACTTTACTCAATCCCATCGCGCTTTTCTGCGTCGGGGTGAAAGCCCTTTTGTGCCAGAAGGGGTGAAAAATTGACTGGGACAAAGCCGGCGGTATCACAGTAATAGTAGGATCGCCCCTCATCATCATACAGTTCCACCACATCTGAGAGGGAAACGCTGCGGCCGTGGTAGTCTGAGGGCAGGTCATCGTTGTAGCTCTCGAAGATCCGCTCCAGCACCTCGGAAGAAGTCTGTGTCTTGGGGCGAGTCATGCGGCCCTCATACACCAGGCAATACTCCGATGCCGGGGGCTGCTCATAGCCTGCCTTGTGAAGCGCCTCGATTCCGGAAAAGGCGAATGGCACGGTTTTCCCGGGCTGAAGATCCAGTTGGTAGATGCGAAACTGCTGGCAGACCCGTCCGCTGTCCATCATCCGCCGGAAATCATCGCCTTGCCCGTCTTGCAGGAAGGCGGCATATTCAAAATCCGTCAGGCCGAGGTATTCCCGCAGAGAGATTTTACAGTCCTTCGCCTGTTCCCATTGGGTAATACACGATTCAATCGCGCTGAGATCGCAAAGGCCGCTTTGGTATCGCTCCTTAAATGTCATTCGGTTCAAAAACATATCCTGTTCCTCCGTTTTTGTGTTCTTTCTGTGCAAGGCCAACTGCCAGTCATCAATTCCCTTGTAGTTCGGGTTCCAGGTCAACCGGCGGCACGCGAGGCCGTGCTTCTTTGCCAGCAGATAGAGCTTGGACGCCCCTTGATTGACGCCCTTGTTGCTGTACTTGTCCATGTCCTCGGCCTCAATGATCTCCTCTGTCCCATTGCGGCGCAGGAAGTCAAACAGGCTGTCGAGCTGAGAGGTGCAGCCTGCCCCGCCGGTGGCGGCAAAGGTCCGGTTCATCAACACATGGGCGATGTCTGCTTTCAGCGCACCCTCGGTCACATACACCACGCGGGAACACGGGTCGCCGACAAAATGGATCGGACTGCCCGAAGATGTTCCCATCGGTTTACTGGTGGATGCGAGCCAAAGATACTTCGCACCGCCTTTATCCGGCGGGTCGCCCTCCTTGCGGAGCGGGCGATCCAGTCGGATCTGAAGTCCCTGGATCAGACCGTCCACACCGCGATAGGGAATCAAAATCCCCGAGGTCCGCTG
>OGYC01002385.1_pt1 | contig 13125 bp, 10 predicted proteins | sample 1576461 | NCBI WGS metagenome assembly OGYC01 (sample SAMEA3541569, study PRJEB24748) | human gut metagenome | biome: human gut; feature: human-associated habitat; material: faeces | place: China | collected 2012 | reverse complement strand
ACGTCGAAAATACTTGGCGGGTGACTGCCCGGGAAGATAGATAGATGCCGACATATATGCACCTTTAGCTCAGTTGGTAGAGCAACTGACTCTTAATCAGTGGGTCCTGGGTTCGAGTCCCTGAAGGTGTACCAAGTTTAATCCCGTGTATTTTGCACGGGATTTTTTGTTGTATACAGCAACATCCCGGCTGAATCAGTCGGGCTGTTGTTTTTGGTTATTTCGGCAGGTGCAGGAAGCCGTCGGTGAAGGCAGCGGGGAAGGTGAAGTTGATTTGCTTTTCATCGTCAAAAGCTACACAGATGTGTCCTTTTCTCAGTGAAAGAACTTTTCCTTCGCCGAATTTTTTATGTATTACGGTCATACCTACTGTTATTGACGATTCGTCAAAATCGGGGGTGTTGGTGTGTTTCCTGTCGGGAACGGTTAAAGCGGCTTTGGGAACGGGTGATTTAATGCCGAACTTTTCGGTTACAAGAGGCGGAGTGGTTGGACTTGCAGCGGTGGACTTGCCGGCTGGCTGAACGGATTTTACCGCTGATGACCGTGTGACTTCTTTCTTTAACTCCACTATATCTTCGGTGGCTTCGGTAGGCTTAGGAGCGTTCATTGATTCCTGCTGATTATAGAACAGCTTTTTGTATTCATCTTTTCTTATGGCGGTATCCCAACCGCCTATCTCCTTATCGTTACTGTGCATATCAATTCCGGTATAGGTAAGGCTTGCGTCCTCGTAGCGTTTGAACTGGAAAATGGAATGATTCATAAGGCTGGAGTTGAAAACGCCGAGCGAACACAAAAGGTCGAAATCCTTTGTGTCAAGACCGGTCACTTTTTTGAAAAGACCGGGTTCAAGCTGGGTTATAACGTCCTTGAGGCAGGATTCACGGTAGTCGGTAAGGTACATAAATACGGGAATTCTTGAGGCGAATTTCATCAGCTTTTCCTGTACCTCCTTACGCTTTGACTTGAACTCCTTCTCGGCTTCGGTAAGCTCTTTCTTTTCTTTCGGGGTGAGCTTTTCCACGCCGTCTTTCTTCAGCTTCTTTACTGCCTCGGACTTGTTGATGATTACTTCAAGCTCCTTGTTGAGATTTCGGAAAGCCTCGATATTTTCAAGTGCGGTCATTGCTTCTGTGCTTGCCATAAGACGTTTTAACGTATCGTTATCAACGTTAACAAGAAGGGCTGACTGCCAGCGCTTTGCGAGGAGGGTTGCGGAAGTTCCGGCAAGGGTAATATCAAGAATAGCCTGTGCGTTTACCTGCTCCATAGTCGAGCCGTCATAGGCTAAGACGGGCAGGAAGTTTATAAACTCGCTGACGTTCTTTTCGGGGTTTGTGTTCTCGGAATTCAGATTGCAGGCATAGTCGGATATCTGGCGGAGCGCACGGTCAAGTGCAAAGTCGAACACATAGCATTCGTGCTTGATTATCTCGACTTCGCCCTTCTCATTTTTTACCGTCCAGGGCGACTGCACACGGAAAGCTGACTGGAAATAGGTTTCCGGGCTTTTAAGATTGCGGAGCATAAATATGCCCGTCCACGGCTTTACGGTAACGCCTGTTGTCAGCTTTCCGCAGGTGAGGGTTATTGTCCTTGTAACGAGAGGATCGCCCATAGAATCAATAACGGGCTTTACCGCATCAAGACCTACGCCCGCTTTTATACCGGCGCAGACGTTTATCTTATAGCCCTGATTGTAATAGTTGTTCTGGCTTTGCATAAGAAGATTGTACATCGCAAAGCAGGACGCTACGCTCGGCAAAAACCATAGGGTGTGCGACAGTACGTTAAGAAGTCTTGTGTCTGAGAAGGGCATAGGCGGACGCTTGTCAACGCCAAGACTTACCGCAATTTTAAGGTCGTCTACGCTTGCAGGCAGATATGCGCCACGGATAAGATCGAGCCATTTCTGCACCTCGTTCTCGTTTACAAAGCGAGCGTCCTCGCCTTTTCCCTTTGCGGAAAAGAACAGATTCAGATCGAAGCCGTCAAATTCTCCCTCAGAGGCTACAGAGCGTATACTTTCGGGAATTTTATAGGTCATCATCACCATACGGGGAAGTGACAGATATGGGTTGTTTTCGCCCTTCCAGTTTTCTTTTGCGCTCTGTTCATCTGAATAAGTCCAGTTGAAAATCTGTTCTTCTATGAACTCACCGCTGTGCATTGCTCTGAACGGGGTACCGGACAGATAAAGGTAGTGTGACGAGGTTATCGGCAGGAAGGTTTCATTTACGGCATTTCCTGCTTCTTCCTTCTGATATTTTTCTGCGTCAAAGTCTATATCTTCATCGTCGGGATCGTCAAACAGCTTCTTTGCGTTTTCTCTCCACGCTCCGAAATGGTATTCGTCAAATATGACTATATCCCAGTTGGTAGTATGGATAAACTCGTTCTTGTATTTTATACCGCCGTTTTCGTTAGTGCCGAGCAAATCCTGAAACGAGCCGAAAACTACTATCGGTCTTGTGCTGTCGGCGTTGTAATATGCTTCGTCGATATTCTGCTTGTTATTATGTGCGTCCTTGTTTGAAACGTACTGCCAGCCCTCAAAATCAACGTGAGTTCTTAAATCCTCGCTCCACGCTGACTCTACGGCAGGCTTGAAGGTGAGAATAAGAATACGCTTGAAATTCATCTTCTTGCAAAGCTCATAAGCGGCGAAGGTCTTGCCGAAACGCATTTTTGCATTCCACAGGAATTTTGGTATGCGCTCAGGCTCGGTCTTTTTAATGTTTTCAAAGTATTCGATTGTGCGGTCTACCGCTTTACTCTGTTCCGGACGCATTTTAAAGTCGGAGGTGCGGTATTCGTCTGTCCTTTCGCCTGTGCGAAGCTCACGCACGGCGGAGCGGACATCATTTACGGTACAGTTGTACCATTCGTTCTTGTCGGTGTTTTCGTTAAGACGGTGAAAGCCGTTACGTTTAAGAACGGCGTGTACGTCATGGTCATTGAAGCATGAGCCGTCAGGACGCATTGCCGATTCCTCGCAAAGCACGGTGTAGCTTATCGCACTTGTATGGAGCTGTTCTTTTATACGCTGCTTTACATCACGGTCGGTGTAGCCTACTTTTATGTAGCCGTCGTGAGTGGTAACGCCGTTCAGCTTGTAGGCATAGATAGTCGGGTTTACCTCTGGGCGAGGGGTCACATACTTTTCAAATACGTCAGCCATTGTTGTCACCGCCTAAATCCATCGGTCTTATCATAGACTCGATAAAGTTTATTTCTTCGTCTGTGAGATTGTATTTTTCGTAGAGTTCGGAATCTGTCCACGGTTTTGAGAAGTCTTGGAGGGGGACGAATTGGTAAACACCTCTCGGTCCGTTTTGTGTTTTCTTTTTAATACTTACTAAATATCTGAAAAATCTCGTTTGTATGTATGTTATGATATTTTCGCATTGTTCTTTAGTGAAATTGTGCTTTTGTGGATCAAAACCGATAACAAGAAAAGTTTGAGAACAAACACTGTTTTTATCGCCTAAAAACGGCTTGCCCAATATTTGTTCATCGTACCCATTTCCGCCTGCGGCGGGGATATAGACTTTATACAAATCTTTTGTTGGTGAATTTTTGGGTAATTGCGATTTGCTAATCCACCTTACTGTTCTTTCTCTATTGATATTGAGATAGTATTTTATACAGTATACAGAATCCGGTTTATCGTGGTAATCAGTCCAGTTTGAAGTAAGTAAATTACTGTCATCAAAAAAGTGTTTTGCACTAACCAAACCGGAAAAGTTTTTATTAATATCCGAAAAATAATTTCCTTCAACTGATTCGATTTTTTCTAATATAGAATATGATTTAGGGTTTCTTACAACTATTCCTGAATTTTTAGAATCAAGATAGTCAAATCTATTTAAAACAAGCTGGTCTTGTGATTGGTGAAAATAATACTCGCACTTTCCGAAATAATCTCTATCCCACAAGAAATAGTTAACACCGCCTTTAATGTCAACGCCGGGAAAGCAATCCGATGCATTTTCAAAATCGTGAATAATTTTGAATTTATTAGATGCTAAAGCAGCATCGACCCAACTATCCGGTATTCCTTGAGCTGTTTTTGTCATCCAACGGCTCGGTGTAATCATGCAAATATATTTTGGGCGAAGTTTTATTGCCTTTTCGATGAAAACGTTATATATAGATTTTGCATTCGCACTATTACCGCCTTCTATGCCGAATGTCATCTGATACGGCGGATTTGAAATAATAACATCGAACTTCATGCCAAAAATCTCCTCGGGGTGTAATGTATGTATCCATTCATACGCATAATATTCACGTTCTTCGCCACGGTCGTACTGCGTTTCTGACGCACCGCAGAAGATACATCTTCCGGACTTGTTGAACGAGTGGGGGATACGCTTGAAACGGATATTTCCGTCCGAATTTTCAAAGTGTGTTACAGAAAAAGCACTGTTTGCGTACTTACTGCAATAAAGGCTTCTGCGTGAGAGCAGGCTTGTAAGCTCGGTTATCGCAATGCCGTAAAGCTGATTTTTAAAAATATGGTCTATTCGCTGCTGTCTGTCGGGGATAATGGCTTCAAGGCCTTTTATAAGACGCTTTGCTATCTCACGAAGGCATACTCCCGTTTTCACGGCGGGGTCGAGAAACTTTGTATCGGGAGATGAGAAAAGCTCCTGTGGGAGCATATCGAGCATTTTGTTTACTATCTCCGGAGGTGTGAAAACCTCATCGCTTGAGAGATTGGCAAGGCAGGACAGAACATCGGGGTTGTATACCTTTTCGTAAAGTCCGCTTAAAATTCCGGTTGAAATATTATCAGCCATTTTCCCATAACCTCCTGTAGTTGCATATATATTTCCGTAAAAAAGTACCCTCGCCTTCTGTGCTGTCGCTGAGGGTGAGCTGAGAAGCCTTTTCCTTATTGCCGTTCACCAGTTCGTCAAAGCTGTAATCGCTGCGCTGTATATTACTGCCGAAAACGAATGCCCACTCGGAAAAGACTATATCCTGTTCGGTATCGTTGCAGTTTTCGTCTACGCACTTAAGAGTAAGGGCGTTTCCGCAGACGATATTTCTTGACAGGATAAAGCGGACGGATTTTCTTGTATCATCGTTGCATTCTTTTTTGCAGACGGATCTGTATTGCTTGTCCCACTGCTTAAACAGCCGTTCACGGCAGGTTTCGATATTATCAGCCATTATATCGACACCGTAAAGACTGCTTACCGCAAGGAGCGAGTATTTTTCATATTCAATAGGACTGCGACCGTATTCGGACTTTACGACCGCAAGCTTTCTTGCGAGAATTTCGGTTAGGAAATTGCCTGTTCCGCAGGCGGGTTCGAGAAAACGGCTGTCGATACGCTCGGTTTCCTGTTTTACAAGGTCGCACATTGCCTTTACTTCACGCTCGGCGGTGAAAACCTCGCCGTGTTCGGTAACACGTTGTCTGGATTTAATTTGTTGCACTTAATCACCTTTTGTATTTAAGCAATTTATTCGGATAAAAATTGTCCATCATACAATAATAATAGCACAAAATTGCTCAATTAGCAACGATTTTATGAGATAATTTCATAAAATGCAATCAGAGGTGTGCTGTATGAATGAATTTGGCAACAGGCTGAAGAAAATCAGAATAGAAAAGAATATGTCGCAAAAGGACTTTGCAAGCAGGGCGAATATAGATAAAAGTATGATGTGCAGATATGAAAACGGAGACAAACGTCCGACGTATGAGGCTCTTTGCTCAATTGCAAGAGAACATAATATATCGCTTGACTATCTTTGCGGCTTACAGCAATCCGGAACGGTTTCGCTTATCGGGCTTACGGACGGGCAGGCTGACTGTGTTCGATTGCTTATAGACGCTTTTCACGAATACAACAATACAGTAAGAAAAAGGCTCAGCGATGAGCAGTACAGGGTACTCGGTCAGATACTGGCGGAATTTCTGAAATAAATGCAAAGCACCGCCGGCACGGGAAATGTGCGGGCGGTGCTTGAAAATCGTATAAGAAAAAGCGGTCACGGGGCTGTATCTTTCCCTGTGACCGCTTGATTGTTTAATTTATGTCTGCTCACGCTTTTTGAGTATCTTGCGGAAGGTAAGAGCGAAGATAACTGTACAGCAGATTGCCGAGGTCGCATCCGCTACGGATTCAGCGAGATATACGCCCTTTACACCGAGAAAATTCGGCAGGATAAGGGCAAGAGGGATAAGCAGTATCACTTTACGCAAAAGGGCTATGAACAGTGAAATTTTAGCCTGACCGAGAGCAACAAACATACTCTGGCAGGTACGCTGAAGTCCGAATATGGTCATGCCTGTAAGGAAAAGCGGCATCATTCTGCCGACTGTTTTTATAAGTGCGGTATCGTCTGTGAACATACCTGCGACAAATTCGGGGAAGGTGATCATAAACAGGTTTGTCAGGGCGAAGAACGAGAACATAATTATCACGGAATATTTAAAGCAGAGGCGGACACGGTCTGTGTTGCCCTTGCCGTAATTGTAGCTGACTATCGGAACAAAGCCCTGCGCAAAGCCGCTCAGAGGCACGGCGGCAAACTGCATTGCGCTCTGCATTACCGTAAGGGTGCTGACGTATATATCGCCGTATGCGCTCAGCGAGCCGTTTAGGACGAAGCCGACAAGACTTTCCGTACTTGCCATTATAAACGGGGCGATTCCGAGTGCGAACAGCGAGCCGATTATCTTTATATCCGGCTTAAGATATTTCGGCTTTATTTTCAAAGTCGCTTTGTCTGATACAAGAAAACCGACTATTATAAAGGCGCTTACCGCCTGCGATATTACAGTTGCGAGAGCGGCGCCCGTTACACCCATACCGAATACATAGATAAAAAGCGGATCAAGGCCTATGTTGAGGATCGCGCCGATTATTACGGCTATCATTGAAATTCCGGGCCTGCCCTGTGCATTTATGAACGAATTAAGTCCGGTTGCAAACATTACGAACAGCGTGCCGGTAAGGTATACCGAGAGGTAGTCTGTGGCATAGCCGATAGTAGCGTCGCTTGCGCCGATAAGGCGGAGCAGGGGCTCCATAAAGATGTAGGTTATGCCCGATGTTACTACAGTAAACAGCACGAGCAGCGAAAAGCCGTTGCCGAGTATCCTGTGCGCTCTTTCACGGTCGCCCTTGCCGAGCGCTATTGAGGCAAGCGGAGCGCCGCCACCGCCGACTATCTGTGAAAATGCCGAGATAAGAATGATTATCGAGCTTGTAACACCGATACCTGCCAGCGCATCAGTGCCGATAAGCTCTATGTGTCCGATGAAGACCCTGTCAACTATGCTGTACAGCAGGTTTATAAGCTGTGCCGCAAAGCCCGGCAGTGCCATTTTAAGTATAAGAGGCAGCATCGAGGCTGTGCCGAGCCGTTCTTCGTATTTGTTATCCATTTAAAGTATCTCCGTGTTTTGTCTTTCTATTTAGAGAGTATAGCACTTAAATCATAAAAAGTCAAAGCAGGGTGGCTGAAAGCCACTGTAAATTCCGCCTGCGGCAATGTGCCGCTTCAAATTCCGCCTGTGGCTGTGAGCCACTCCAAATTCCGCCTTTGGAAATTTTTGAGGTTGGCTGAGCGTGGCAAAACGGCGGGGTAATGTGATACTGATGGTTCATCGGTGGCTGAAAGCCACTGTAAATTCCGCCTTTGGAAATGTCTGAGTTATCCGCAGGGTAGCGAAACGGCGGTGACTGAAAGTCACTGTAAATTTCGCCTTTGGAATTGTCTGAGGTTGGCGAGGCTTGCGTTATCGGCGGGTATTAAAACGTGTATGGTTTTAATTGTTCAGATTTATATGTCAATATTACCTTTTACGAGGGAGCAGTAAATTGGTTTTTAATTTTGTGCTTGTTATTATAAAAACAAAAAGACAGCGCCACCCGGCACTGCCTTTAATGTTTATAAATTTATTGCAATTACGCCTGTTCGCTTGGAGCAAAGCCTGTTCTTTTCAGAGCCTTGGAAATTGCGAGAGCGGCAAAGTATGCGAGAACTACGCTGACAATGTCCTTTATAAGATAGGGAGCGGATGCAAGCAGGAAGCTTGATAACAGATCCTTGCCTGCGACGAGAGCGTACTGTACAAATCCGCAGATATGGCAAGCGGCAACGCCTAAGATGCCCATTGCTATTCTCAGCGGTACACGCAGCTTGTCGGGCATATTTCTGAAGGGTATTCCGCTGATAGCCGCCATAGCGATAAAGCCGATTATAAATCCGCCCGTAGGACCGACTATCGAAGCGATTCCGCCCTTGAAGCCACTGAATACGGGAACGCCAACCGCACCGAGCAGAACATAAACGACTGTTGAAACGGTTGCTCTTGCTGTGCAGAGGTAAAAGCCGCAGAGGGCTATTGCAAAGGTCTGTAATGTAACCGGTACGCCGGAGGGCATCGGTATTGCTATCTGCGAAAGTACCGCAGTAATTGCCGCAAAGAGCGCACAAAGTACGATTGTTGTGATTTTCTGTCTGTTCATAATTTTTGTTTCCTTTCCTTTTTGTCAAACGACTTTAACAGAATACCACCGACAGCTCCTCGTGTCAACCAAACCGCACAAATGGGTGACAATCGAGAATGGTCTGCGTTATAACTTAATAACCTAATTGTACAAAATAACTAAAAGTTATGTGGTAAATGTGTGAAAAATGCAAATTGATTTTTTGACGTGCAGAGGTTATAATTAATTTAATTGAGAATGTTGTAAACGTTTAACAACACTCATAAGAATGAAACATATACAATTTATTTGGAGGTAATTAAAATGAAGTTATTAAAGGTATTATCCGCAAGTGCGGTTGCAGCTGCAGTAGCATCTACATTAGTAGTAGCAGCAGGTGCTGAAAAGGCAGGTCTTGGTTTCCAGACAGCTAACTGGCTGTTCAGAAACAACCTTGAGCAGAGCAAGATTTATGTTTGCGACACAAACGCTGAAGAAGGTAGCGGCGAGGCTGTAGGTGATGAGTATTTTGCACGTCCCGGTTCATTTGAAGATGTAACGATCGACAAGGACGGTACATATACAGCTAAGCTGACAGGTATAGAGGGTAAGGATCTTGGTGACAATGTTGCTACAGGCTTCAATGTTCTTAAGCTCTACACAAACATCGTTGTTGAAGATCACCCTGATCTTGTTATCACACTTACAAGCATTAAGTTCGCAGGCACAGAAATGCTTTCTGCTCCCGTTTCATTCGACTATGTTGAAGGCAACGACATCGCTGACTTAGATACAACAAAGCCCGATGCAAACTGTGCTGATAATAAGGATGCAGTCGTAGCAGGCTTAGCAGGCGTTCCGATCATCAACTCATGGTCACCTGACGCAGAAATTCTTGATGACAAGGCAGGCAACTTTGCAAGTGATATTGAAGTTACATTTGATGTAACAGGCTATGATAAGGTGCCCGCTGATACAGATGCTCCCGCAGATACAGATGCTCCTGCAGATACAGATGCTCCCGCTACAGATGCTCCCGCTACAGATGCTCCTACAACAGGTGATTCTACAAAGCCCAACACAAACACAGGTGTTGAAGGCATTGCAGCAGTTGCAGGTGTTGCACTCCTCGCAGCAGGTGCAGTAGTAGTTGCTAAGAAGAGAAAGTAATCTTAAAAAGATTAACTGATAATGACAGCCCTCATTCGTGAGGGCTGTTTTAATATCACGACCGAAAGAGGAAATATGAAAAAATCTATAATCAGACGTGCGATAGCTGTGTTTATTGCGGCGGCTATGCTTGCAGGCTGTGCGGCGCAGGACAGCGGTGTATTATCGTCTGTCGGAAACAGCTCGGCGACCGAAAGCAATGTGTCGTATATTGAGGATACGAGCAGTGTCGATGACAATTCCGAGGTTACTTCCGTTGACAGCTCCGTAACAGAGAGCGACGCATCTTCCGACACCTCCGAGCAGGAAGAAAGTAATACTTCAAAGCAGGAAAATACATCAAAGGCAGAGAACACCGAGAAGCCTGCCGATACAACAAAGGCACCGTCAACTGCCGACACGAAAAACAACAGCCAGAGCAAGCCTGCTTCATCTGCAAGCAATTTCACTGTTCAGTGGAAGAAGTCGAGCAGCTGGGAAGAGGGCGGCAGGAAGTGCGGAGGTTATGAGATCGTCATCACCAATAACGGCGATACGGTGAACAGCTGGACGGCAAAGGTAACCGTCCCCGGCAATACAAAGCTGATGTCGCAGTGGAACGGAATATTCAGCATTTCGGGAAACACAATGACGGTCAAGAACGAGAGCTACAACGGAACTATAGAAAAAGGAAAGAGCGTTTCATTCGGATTCAATTATTCGGCTGACGCTTATATCAATGAGGGTAAAGTGACGGTGAACGGAAGTACCGCAGGAGCGAGTGCCGGGAATAACAGCAACAACAATAACGATAATAATAACAATAATACGTCAACGGCCAAAAAGCCGGCGGCAACAGTTCCTCCGGCACCGAGCGACCCTAAAGGCACTACGCCGGTATCACAGCACGGTCAGCTTTCGGTAAAGAACGGACAGCTTGTCGATAAGAACGGCAAGGGTTATCAGCTCAGGGGAATGAGTACGCACGGGCTTACATGGTTCCCCGAATTCGTAAACGAGAGCGCATTCAAAACGCTCCGTGACGACTGGAATACGAATGTTGTCCGCCTTGCAATGTATGTTGACGAGTGGGGCAACGGTCAGTGCTATATGGGCAACAAGAGCGGAAGCCTTGAACTGCTTGAAAAGGGTGTTGACATCTGCATCAAGCTGGATATGTATGTTATCATCGACTGGCACGTTCTTAATCCCGGCGACCCGTCCAAGTATACAAACGAGGCAAAATCCTTCTTTGAAACGGTATCAAAGAGATATGCAAAATATCCGAATGTAATTTATGAGATATGCAACGAGCCGAACGGCGGTGCATCGTGGAGCGGAAATATCAAGCCGTATGCGGAAAAGATAATACCCGTTATCCGCAAGAATGCGCCGAACTCGGTAATTATAGTAGGTACGCCAACATGGAGCCAGGAAATCGACAAGCCGCTTTCCGATCCGCTGAGCTACAAGAATGTAATGTATGCGTTCCACTTCTATGCGGCAACTCACGCAGGACTTCGTTCAAACGTAGAAAACTGCGTGGCGCAGGGACTGCCTGTATTCGTGTCGGAATTCGGTACTTGTGACGCATCGGGCGGAGGTGCGAACGACTTCAACGAAACGCAGAAGTGGCTTAGCTATTTTGACAAGCAAGGCATAAGCTACTGTAACTGGAGTATCTGCAACAAGGATGAAACCTGCTCGGTACTGCGGCCGGGAACATCGGCAAACGGTAACTGGAGCGAGAGCGATCTCACCGAAAACGGCAAGTGGATGCGTAACTGGTTCCGCAAGCACTAAGCGGCGGGTCGCCGCTGACAATTCCGACCTTTTGAAATGAAGGCGGTTGGCTGGGCTTTGTGGGACGGTCGGGAGTTAATGAAAACAAGGAGATAATATGCTGAACGATATTAAATGGTTATTTTTCGATGTCGGTTCAACACTTGTTGACGAAACCGAGTGTTATAACCATCGCATACGAGATGCTATTGCGGGAACAGATATTACCTTTGAGGAGTTTAACGAAAAACGTTTGTATTTTTCAAAGCAAAATCTGAAAGGCGATATTGAAGCACTGAGATATTTCGGACTTGCAAAAACTCCTTGGCATCATGAAGATGAAAAGCTCTATAAAGATTCCGAAAACGTACTCAAAATCCTATGTGAAAAAGGATACCGTATAGGTGTAATTGCCAACCAGTCGGCAGGCACTGAAAAACGACTTGAAAGCTGCGGCTTGATGAAATATATACAGCTTGTTGTAGCTTCTGTCGAAGAAGGAGTTGCCAAACCTGATAAAAGAATATTCGATATAGCACTAAAGCGAGCAGGATGCAGTCCGTCCGAAGCGGTAATGATCGGTGACAGAGTGGATAATGATATAATTCCCGCTAATGAAATGGGAATGATGACGATATGGGTGAGGCAAGGCTTCGGCAAATATTGGACGATTTCTGACGAGAGCGAAAAGGCTGATTTTACGGTGGATAACCTATCGGAGCTTTTGGACATTTTTTGATAAGGCTTAGGCGGAAATATTGCAAAAGTCTTAAGCACTATGAATGAAAGAAAGGTTGTGTACTATGTTTAGCAAATTAAAACATCGGCTTGACAGGAAAAGCAAAAGGGTGGTTGCGCTGTTGGCAACGGCGATACTGCTCTGTGGGTTTACGGGGTGCGAAAGAAGTACTATTCCTGATGGTTCTGAGATATCGTACAGCGAAACGGGTTTTGACATTGAACGGATACGAAAAAATGTAATTGTTGACGGACAAGCGATCGAGATACCCATAAAGCTGAAAGAACTGCCTAAGGATTGGACATATGAAACTTCTGCTAATCGATTTGCGGAGGATAGATGTCACGTTGAAGTCAAGGACAAAAATGGCGATTTGCTTTTTAGCTGCGGAGCGGAAAACTACAAAGAGTCCAAAAAGGGTGACAGTAGGATTTTTGATGCTCCTTTTGAGAATGACAAATGTTCGGTTGACGGCATAACTCCATTTAAAACAACTAGAGAAGAAATCGTCGAAAGGTATGGTGAAGCAACAAGTATAAAAAATTTTAACAGTAAAAAATATGAAGGCTGGCAGGAATATAGATATGGTTCTCTCGAGGGAAAAACCTCGAATGATTGGCACGGTAAATGTCTTATTGTTACGTTTAACGAGAAAGGCATTGTTGATTGGGTTACCATTGTTTATACAGACTGAAAATGACGCCTAAGAAAAGTATATAAACGACTGGGCAAGCCTTGAACGTTCTGCAATGCCGGCAGGCAGAGCCGAGGGCAAATCAGAATTATTATCTGAGTTGATAAAGCAGGGTATAATAACCGAAGAACAGGCAAAGAACTACAGAAACTAACAAAATAAACTCCGTTCAGACTTATAAATGCAGAAACAGAATTTAAAACAACCATTATAAAAATCCGTGTCAGGCGACACGGATTTCAGTTTGTAGAAAAAGTATGTTTTTTCAAAAAAGTGCTTGTTCTCAATCCCTATCCCCA
>OGYC01002376.1_pt1 | contig 13162 bp, 8 predicted proteins | sample 1576461 | NCBI WGS metagenome assembly OGYC01 (sample SAMEA3541569, study PRJEB24748) | human gut metagenome | biome: human gut; feature: human-associated habitat; material: faeces | place: China | collected 2012 | reverse complement strand
AGCCTCCCGGTACTGAAAGGGCATGAAGATCATTAGTATGAATCGAAAAAATGTGCCTGAAATTGTATTCCATAAGATACAACTCCAAGCACATTATCTCTCGGTCACCACGAGCTTTGCACGTCTACGACAATACCTATTTCACTATAATCCTGAAAATATCATCCTTTACGAAATGATAATCTTCATTACTTATTTCTATTGATAATAGATACACACCCTTGGGGATTTCGTGATGAAACGGGATAGTAAAAATCCCGCCGCCATTAATTGTACAAGCCGCTTTCATAGCTTCGGCATCACCTTCTCCGTCCACCTTTACATCTGCCACCCGATAAGTAATCGGAGCTGTTCCCAACACCCCCTGTATCCCCGTGGAAACCCAATCGGATTCATTCTCCCATCGTATGTACTCCTCCACTGTCCATTCCAAATTCACCACCAACGAGTCCGGAACATAAACAGCATTTTCCGTTTCCAAATAGCCAATTTTCACATCATGACACGACATCGCCACGACAACCAGCAATAAAAAACCAGCAATATATTTTCCCATAATTCTATTCATTTATAATTCACCACAATAAAAATTGTAATCCAAGGAAATCACGACACCTGTATTCGTTTGAATATCCGGACAAGCCAACGGAATACTTTTTTGAAAATCCAAAGAAACACAATAAAGAGTCAGCGGACCGGCATCTTCCACCCCGTGAGCAGGAGTAGACACCGTGTAAAGCCACACCTTTCCTCCTCCCAAAGTTGACATTTCAACACCACCGTCACGTCCGGAAGAGGCACTCGTGCCGATACTGCCGCGAGGAATATCCGTCATCATGTACCGGCCTTTAATCACGTGGCGCAACACGATTTTCTTACACGTGTCCGCGGGGATACTGTTTACATCAATGTATGCGCTGTCATACATCCAATTACGGATAGAATGATTGGTCGGTCCCAAAAACGTTATCTGCTCCCCGGGTCCCTCTCCCTCAAACAAAGAAGTTAACCCGGCACGTTCAATAACACGTACAATGGTATCCCAATTATATGAATCCCCTTTCAAGTACTCCAGCATAGAACAATCATGAACTCCATCTGAAATACCCGTATCAATATAATTATATTTTGTATTACAAGCCCAAAACGTGGCTAACAACAGTCCAATAATTAATTTTTTCATGGCTATAACTTTATTTTCTATTAAACCAATATGTATTCTGAATCATCATAGGATTCAAAAAGAACGCTCCATCCCCTATCGGTAAAAAAAGAGCACCATCCGCCACTTCCTGATCCGTCAATAAACTATACACTTCCTCCTCTTCCTCGTGAGGGAACGGGAAAGGAACAAACACTTTATTTTTAGGCAATTCTGTTTTATAATATCCTTTATTTCGCATGATATCAAAGTAACGGTGGTCTTCAAAAATCAATTCTTTTTCTCTTTCCCGGAAGATCGCCATTTGCAAATCACCATCTGCGTATTCAACGGCTTTTGATCTCCGCTGAACTCTCCACAAATCCTGCACGGCACCGTTTGTATTCCCTAAATGCATCCGTGCCTCCGCCCTCAACAGAATCAAATCGGCCAAACGCCAAACCATCCTGTTCACGTCGAAATTCACAAATTCTAAAGTCTGTTCGGAAGTCGTGGAAGTACTGTACAACCCTTTTCTGTATTTATACTCGAAAGCATATCCGCCACAGGCGCGTGCACTGTCCGGATCATTTGAATATAATTCCGGTTTATAAAAAAAAGCGTTCTTGCGTTCATCTGCTCCCGGGTACATATCGAGAACCGTTTGAATTTTCAATTTCCATTGATTACTATTAATATCTCCCGGAAGTGCTCCCGGAACAACGGGAAAACCGACAAACCAACGAGCGGATGTAAAAACAGTCCCATCCAATATTTTATCTTGCGCGTTCAATTCTATCTCGAAAATACTCTCTTTACCATTACGTGTATTTAAAGTATTCGCAACCAATAACTCGGCACTATTCTCCAATTCATAAAACCCGCACTCGTCCGTGTCGATCACTTTGGATGCATAAGTATCCACCTTTTCCCAACATGCACGCACTTCTTCATCACTCAAACCTTTCCCCATCGCGGCTTTCCACGCGTAGATGTGTGCTATCAAAGTTGCCGCACTACCTTTACTACCGTATTGCTTCGAGGTAATTCTGGCTCCGGCATAATCCACCAATTCTTCATGCTTCTTCAATAACATGAAAGCTCTTTCCGCACAAGCTAATGCCGTATCCAAAACTTCCACCATCGGCTTTTTAGGACGAGCTTGAGTATCCTCTGTATGTCCGGAAATAACGGCATCTCCCCAATAACGGGCCAATTGCAGATAACATACCCCTTTTATGAAATTTGCCTGTCCATAATAAAAATCCATCCGATCTTGAGCGCACACGGGTTGTTGCACGTTATCAAACAACAAATTGCATTGATAAATCGCGTCATAGAAACTCTTCCAACTTGTCCCGACAGAATTCCATAAATGAAAACGCATAAAAACATCGGGAGATGGGAAATGACCGGAAGGAGAAGCATCCGTTTTCACCCCCGCATATTCCAACGTATTAAAAGTTCGAAACGACCATGCCAGTATCGCATGCATTCCGCGAGTCAGCGCGGCTATATCCTGTTCATTTTTATAAAAATTAGTAAAGGTAACAGAATTTTCAGGCTCAACGTCCAACATACTGCTGCATGAAATACTCAAGCACAACACAATTGCAGCCAATAATCTTATCAATTTTCTCATAACCTATTCATCTAAAAATTTACGGTAAGTCCTAAAGATATCTTCCGGGCCAACGGGTAGTAATTAAAATCATCCATCCCCGAGTACATATCCACAACCTCCGGATCTAAACCGGAATAATTCGTCAATGTGAAAAGATTCTCGCCCGTGAAGAACAATCGCACACCGGACAGCTTCAATTTCTTTACAACCTGTTTAGGCACATCATAACCTATCGTGAATTGTTTCAACTTGATATAACTTACCTTTTCCAAGTTGGAAGCCAAAGTCCCCCCAAATTGCTGCAAAATATCACTATAAGCAGCCTTTCTCGGGTAATCGGTAATATCTCCCTCTTTTTCCCAAAAAGATACTTTACCCACGTTCTCCAGAATCGGAACATCCGGGTTTCCTGTTAAAGATTTATGATTATAAGTTCTATACATCTTACGTCCAAGAGAGTAAGTGAAAAGAATATTCACATCGAACCCTTTCCATTTAACTTCATTCACCCAACCTCCATAAGCCAAAGGCAAGGCACTACCTTGGTAAACCATATCTCCCGCACCGATCATGCCATCCCCATCAATATCCAAAATTCTCCTTGTTCCCTCCTCATAACGGGTAGCAGCATTACCGCTTCCATTTGCACCTACATACATTTTATGCTTGTAACCTCTTTGGTCATAAACATAAGGGATCTCATCATCCGTCTGATAATAACCGTCATCCTCGTACAAGAAAATAGAATAAAGCGGTCGTCCGATAACGTATTTTTCCACGTCACGCCCCGTGTAACTCTTCTTGAAAAGATTCCAGTTACGGGAAATATTAAATTTCATCCTCCAAGAAACGGCTGTTTCACGGAAGATATCAGCCTCCAGCTCCAGTTCCAATCCCTCGTTCGAAACCCGCATGGCGTTCTGCCATTGATTCGTCATAAAACTCCAGTTACCGCCCAAGGGAACGTAATACAAAAGACCTTTCGTCAACTTATAATAATAATCCAACTTAAATTTTATACGATAATCAAACATATCCATATCCAGCCCTAAATCATACTGGTCACTCTCTTCCCATGTCAACCGACGATTAATCATTCCACCCATGGGATTCGGAGAAATTGTCGTTTGTCCCAAGAAAGTCCCGTTCGGAACCATCACGCCGTGCGCCAAGTATGCCTGCCCGAACTGTTGCCCGGAACGTCCCCAAGAAGCACGAATCTTACCAAAATTCAACCAAGACACGTCTTCCAGAAAACTTTCTTCTGAAAAAGCCCACCCGACAGCCGCCGACGGGAATGTAGCCCAACGCACCTTATTCCCAAACACGGAAGAACCATCCTTACGCCAAGTTGCTTCAAAAAGATAGCGTTGCATATAATTATACGCCAAACGGGCATAATAACTGACCAACACTTTTTCTGTCCGATCCGTTTTAGCTTCTTTCAGGTATATGGTCTGCCCATTAACCTCAACAGATGTTCCCTCGTCCACGATATAATGAATCTTGTCACTGGCTCCCCCCAATCCTTTCGCCGCAATATAATCGTTCTGATCAGACTGGTAAGAAATACCGAACAACGCGTCTATATTGTGTTTCTCGTTAAAAGAGGTTTTATAGGTCAACATATTCTCGTTCAAAATTAACAAGTTCCGGTCGACCTCCCCGATAGAAGAACTCAGACCGTTTGTCGGATCCAAAGTACTGGGTCGAAAATTATTTCTCATTCCTTGATTGTAATCCAAGGAGCCAAGTACAGACAAATTCAATCCCTTGTACAACTGGTATCTTAAGTTCAGATTCGCGCGCAAACGGTAAGATTCATTCTTCTCGATGGAAGTATTCAACTCTTCGAGCAATTTCTCCTCATTTATCCCCCCGGCGGCAAGAAGAGAGGAAGTATTTTTGGGATCTACCGTCAACCTCTCGATTTTTGACCCGGACATGGTACCACCGGTACCGGCCCCGCGACTACGGTCTGTATACGCAAAATACAACCTTGTATCCAGACTCAAATTCCGGGCAGGTTGCGTACCTAAATTTACAATCAGATTTACACGGGAGAAATCACTCCCGTACATGATCCCCTTTTCAGTATAATAGCCGGCCCCCACGAGGTAATTTATCGTTTCACTTCCCCCGCTTGCTTGAATATTTGCGTTTACGATTTCCCCGGCACGGAATGCATAACGGAACCAATCCGTGGAATTATTATAATACGGATTCAAGGAATCCTGTAACTGTCTTTTCCCGCTTGTGCGCTTCATCGCGTTGTACCACCAACGGTCATATAATCCCAAACCGGTTTTAGAATCCAAATAATTCTGCGGGAATATATATTCCCCGTTATTATACCCGGCCATATGTTCATTCTTCATCATGTCAAAATTAAAAGCCCTCTCGCCTCGCCCTCCCGTTTGTACCGGAGTCTCGGGTAATATAGAGTAAGAATAGGATACATTTGCAGAAAAACTGGCCCTACCGGCTTTACCCTTTTTCGTGGTAATCAGGATCACTCCATTTCCGGCACGCGAACCGTAGATCGCCGCGGAAGCCGCGTCTTTCAATACCTCGACGGACTCTATCGTCGACGGGTCAATCTCTGCCAACGCATTCGTCCCCGTGATTGGAGAAGTAAACGAATGTACAGGAACCCCGTCAATAACGTACAACGGTTCCCCGTAATCGCGACCGTCCCCCACGAACAGGGAATTATATCCCCGGATAGCAACAACACTACCGCCGCCACCGGGAGCACCGCTCTGCGTATTGATCTCGACTCCCGCCATCCGGCCTTGCAACAGATTTTCGAGGCTTGCCGTCGGAACCTCTTTGATATCGTCCGCTTTCACGGAGGATATAGCCCCCACGACTTCCCGCTTTTTCCGTTCCCCGTAAGCCACCACGGTTACCTCGTCAATACTTGCCAAATCCTCTTCCAACGTGATTCTAAGCGTATCAGAGGGAAGCTTGAATTCCAGCTCTTTCGTCTTAAACCCGACGAAACTCAATACCAGCGCACCTTTCGTAATCGGCAACCGGAAAACAAAAATCCCTTTATTATTTGTTGCCGTACCGATATTCGTGTTCTTCAACCTCACCGTTACGCTCGGTATAGGCTCCTTCTTCTCGTCTATCACTCTACCGACCAACACGTGCTCTTTTTGAACCGAATCCCTCGTGACAACCGGGTTTTTCGTGTTAAGAATAACCACGTTATTCACGATGGAATACGTCAGATTCGTACCCTTCAACACGTGCAACAACACATCCTCCAAAGCCATATCCTTCACGTCGATAGAAATATTCCTGACGCTTTTGATATCCTTGTTATCAATGTTATAAAAGAACCCGTAATCCGTTTGCAATTTCAACGATTGAATCACTTCTTCCAAAGTCGCCCCGTTCAATTTAAGACTGACCGTCTTATTCTGAGAATAGAGGCTTGCCGATACATTCATCGACATCACGAACAAAAAAACTGTCAATAATCTTGTCATAAGCCACATTTTTCGAAAACAGTTCCCCCGTATAGGAACGTTCCAACGATTTTTTTTCATACATTTGTTATTCTTAAATGAAACATTACCGGGAACAACACCTGCAAAATGTTCGTTCCCTATTTGTTATTGACAAGAAGTTGCTGCAAACAACTTCTTGTTTTATTTTTACTCTTTCACGATAACCGTCCGGCCACTCACGTTAAATTGTACATCACCCGCTTTTGCTATGATTTCAAGCACTTCATCCAAACAAGTCTGTTTTTTCATGATACCGAAAAAACGTTTCTCTTTCAAACCCGGATTTTGATAAAACACCTCGACATCATACCAACGTGCCACCTTCCGCATAATGGATTCCAAATCATCATTCCGGGCAACAAACAGCCCATCCTTCCAAGCCACGTAAGGGAATACGTCCACCGTCTCTATTCTCACCTCCCCGGACTGTTTATGCAAACGGAATTGCTCTCCCGGTACTATTCTCCGGAACACATCCTTCCTCTCTCCTTTTACATTTATCCCGACGCTTCCTTTCACCAAGGTTGTTTGCACGACATCCTCATCCCGATAAGCCATCACGTTAAACTCCGTTCCGAATACCTTCACCTCTTCCTGCAAAGTTTCAACGATAAAAGGTCTCTTCTCATCTCTGTAAACAACAAAATACGCCTCTCCTTCCAGAAATACCCTGCGTTCATTCATTCCAGTGAAAGACGTCGGGTAACGCAAACGGGAATCCGAATTCAAGTATATTTTCGTGCCGTCAACCAATTCCACGATATACTCTCCGGAAGGCGGAACAACCAGCTCGTTAAAAACAGGAGCCTCCGTAATAACCGTGTTTTGTCGATAACGCAAAACGCCATTCTCAACTTGAATCGCTACACAATCCTGTCCGACAGTTTTTTCCGAAAACGTGGAATCAATAACGATTTTTTGTCCCCCTCCCAATGAAAGTATCACATTCTTATGACCGGGGGAAAAACGGAAACCCGAATTAACTTCTTGAACATTCTTCGTGCGATCGTTTTGCCAATAAACCGTTCCGAGCGTCACGGACAATAGCAAAGAAGCGGCAATTCCTCCCCAAGTCCATCGGTTCATATAACGACGTCGCTTTCCCCGAATACTAGCATATCCTTTCCGGACATCGACACGGGAACATTGTCTTTCCATAATCTTCTCCTGTTGCCGGCAAAAACGTTTATAATACAACCGATGTTCCTTGCTCTCGGCGTACCATACGTCAAATGCCTTCTGCTCCTCGGTGGAAAGAAGTTCCCCCGTCATTTTCCGGTAAAGAAGAGATACATTTATAAACTCCGATTCACTCATCTGTTTAAATTTTTACACCTATGACGTAAAAATGAAAAAACAGGGTGAACGAAAAATGAAAAAAATTATGGATTGAATAACTTTGAAATTGCTTTTCGTCTCATTTTCAGCAGAACAAAAGACATAAAAAGATGTACATGCTGACCAGAAAGAGTTTCTCGTAAATCTTGATATGCTTTTTTCATGTGAGTTTTTACCGTGTTAACAGACAATCCCGTGACTTCCGCAATCCGCAGATAACTCATCCCCTCGTAGACACTCAACTTCAACACTTCCCGCCGTTGCTCCGGTAATTTTTCAATTTCCTCCTCGACCCTGCAAATCAATTTCTCCTGCTCCAACACATCAAAATCTCCCGTGTAGTAAGCCGCATCAAACAACTTCACGTCCAAAGGATCGGTAATCTTTAATTTACGCAGGTAATCCACGCACCCGTTCTTCACGCAACTATAAAGATAGGAACGGCTATACTCCACATTCTTTAAATCCTTTCGGGATAAAAGTGCTAAAAAAACATCCTGCACCATATCTTCCGCCGTTTTCAAATCCCCCACGTACCCCTCGGCAAACAAGACAAGGCGCTCGTAATACTTCTCAAATAATATGTCGAACTCACTTTTCACCGTATATACACTTTATCCACGGACAAAGATAAAGAATATAATTATTTCCCAACAACGGTGACACAATTTATTACCACAAACCAACACAGTTATCCCGCTACCGAAAGGTAGCGGGATAACAAAGCATATTTATAATAAACGAGTTGTTGTATTATCAATCATAAATCTCCTCCAAAACGGCATCCAATTGCGCACCCCGCATATCCGTTTTAAAAATACGTCCTTCCTTATCCAAAAGAATACACGTGGGAACACCCTGCACGTTATACACTTTAGCAACCGGACCGTTAAACTCTCCCGGATCATTCAATTGCGTCCAAACCATATTCTCCTCTTTCATGGCTTTTTTCCACTCCGCATCGTTCCGGTCGATAGAGATACTGATAATCTCGAAACCTTTATCCTTATATTCCTTGTATACTTCTCTCAGGTGAGGGATTTCTCCCCGACAAGGTCCACACCACGAAGCCCAGAATTCCAACATCGCGTATTTCCCCGCGGGCACGTATTCCGACAACTTCACTTTCTTCCCCTCCGGATTCACCAACTCAATATCCGGGTACTTGGCGCCCACGGCGATACGCTTTCCGACTTCCGCCATTTTCTTGAACTCGGTAGCCTTTTCCGTGTTTGGCCATGCTTTCTCCACCAAGGTTTCCAATTCATCTATCTGCCCCGGGGTGATACGGACGTACATATCCTGAAAATACTGTTTAGCCATATCAAACCCCACCACGGTCTGGATATTATTCTTCACAAATTCCCATTTCATGTCAGCCAATTGCTTTTCCAGCTTCTCCATGGCACGAGCCAACTCGATCCCCTTCTTCTTGTTGAAAACACCATCCAGTGCCGGGCGGTGATATTCCTCCAAATACTGTCCATGCAAATCACCCAAACGGTTTCTCAACTCCCGTCCATCCGCCTGAAATTTCTTGTAGAGGTCTTCCATCGCCGACCCGCTCACTTTCGCTGCCTTTCGCGGTTTATCACTCCAGTACATAGTGGGCAGACTATCAATATTCCCCGAAAAACTAATCACGGAATTTTCCAGATAGAACGGACTATTCGTGACATTTCTCGGTGAGAATTCCCCTCCCTTAGGATTTCTATCAATCTGTATCGTGTAGTACCCCGGCTCCGCGACCACTCCCTCGAACACAAATTTCCCGTCCTTGATCACCGTGCTGTCAATCAATTCCGATTGCGGGTAATCCACTCTATTCAACACGACTTTCATTCCCTCCGCATTACCGGAGATTTTCCCGTTAATCACGTAACGGGGTGCCTTCTGGCAGGAATATCCTGCCAGCAAACACGCTAAAACAATAATTACTGTCCTCATATACTTTTTTTATAATGGATTTTGTTCTAACAAATTATTTCCAGCCAATGCACTTTGAGGTATCGGGAATATCAACTGCTTATCCGAAACGACGGTCGGCTTCACGTCTGAAATCTTCAAGTCACCCTCTATATGATAGCGTACCAAATCGAACCATTCTTCATAAACCTCCGCGATCAACTCCAACATCTTATGCTGCCGCACCATCTCCAACAGTTGATTATCAGGAATCGTGTTCACGTAATCCGTATCATACCCTGCACGATCGGTAATTTCTTTTAAACTTGCCCGAGCACCGGTATAATCATCATATCCGCGAATAGCGGCTTCCGCATGAATCAAATAAACCTCTGCCAAACGCAAATAAAAATAAGAATTTGACTGTCCATTCAGATCGCTCTCGTTCAACGGATATTTCCCATTTAAATTCGGGCCATAAGTACTTGTTGCAAAAGTCACGGCAAACCGCAAATCAAATCCTGCACCGGTCACCAAGTCACCATCTTTCACCCCACCCACTAACATATCAGCAACTTGTTGGGGATAACTTCCCGGCTTCGTTGACCTTATATTTGTAATTAACCTCTCTTTGAACCCCCAAGCATAAGCGGCAAATAAGGCTTCAGAAGAAGTATGTCCATGCTTGAATATATCCGCAAAATTAGTTTCCATCGTGTAGCCATACTCTGCCGCTTCATCCAATACCTCTTTCGCCAAATCGGTAGCCTCTTTATATTTCTTTTGATATAATAAGACCTTCGACTTAAATGCCCTTGCCGTAAGGTTACTAATATAATAATGTTCGGTTGGTTCTTCCGGTATCATTTTAATTGCATCCTCCACATCCTCCATAATATACTTGTAAGAATCCTCCACGGAACTCCTCGCGGCTGCTTTATTCTCCGTCATATGTCGTTTTACCAGTACGATCCCAAGGGTAGAATTTTCATCATAAAATTGTCCGTAAGCACGCAATAAAAAGAAATTTGCCATTCCCCGAAGGAATCGGCATTCCCCAATCATCCGTGACGTACTGACAGAGTCCAAACCTACGGCTCTCCCCTCTTCCAATTGTTCGCCCACGAGACTCGCGTAATTCACGATAGCATAAAGTCCTTTATAATATTTTGCGATCGTTTCAGATTCAGGTTTGACCGTATTATCACTAAACACGGCCCTATCTGTCAAAGAACTTGCCGTTAATGACCCCGCCAATAATCCCATATTAGGAGTAATCATACTAATGTCACTACTACGCCATAACTCGTACACGCCTCGTAAGGCAAGATCAGCAGACTTCGCATCCCGGATCAAAGAACTCTCGTCTAACTGATAATAGGGCTTAATGTTATCAATATCCCCGGTCAAGTCACAGGATGTCAAACCCAAAACCCCAATGAAGGAATATAGTAAATATCTTAATTTCATATCATCTCAATTTATATTATTAAAAACTAACCTTGAATCCAAAAGTAAATGTCTTACTTAAAGGATAATTGTCATTACTGAACACAGCCTGCGTGATCGGATTTCTACCCACGGTTACATCGTCTCCCATCAATTCCGGGTCCAAACCCGGCCAATTCGACCATGTCCATAAATTAGATGTGCTCACGAATAATTGTGCACTTTCCAACCCAACCCGTTTTGCCCAAAGATTCGGCAAATTATAGGAAAGCGTGATATTCTTCAGCCGCAAATAGGAAGTCTTAAACACGTAACGGTCCGAAGTTCTATAATTTTTTCCGGGATCTAACACCAGTAATTGAGCGTACCGGGCATTCGTGTTTTCCGGCGTCCATGTATTATGATAAAATTCTCTGGGAATACTATATCCTAAATTTCCATAAGCAGACGTCGACAAATCATTTAACATAGCTTCCGCACCTTGAGAGAATTGGAATACCACTGCCAAGTTCCAATTTTTATAGGTAACCGAATTAAAGAAACCTCCGAAAAACTTCGGTTCCGGATTAGCTATCACTTTTCTATCATCGCTCGTGATACGTCCGTCCCCATCTAAATCGCGATATTTATAATCGCCGGCACTTGTACCAGACTCTTGGAAATAAATACTATTATCCGTCGGGTCAACCCCGTTTGCCAAACGTGCCTCGTAATTATAGCGATCGACCTCTTCATTCGACTGAAATATTCCATCCACGACGTATCCTTTCATCACTCCCGCCGGATATCCCACGACAACTTGATCGACTTGGGAAGAGGACAGTGTAGCCCCGTGCAAATCTTTCACTTTATTCCGGTTAAAAGCAATATTAAAACTAGAAGTCCAATTCCAATCATCATTCCGAATAATATCGCCGCTCACTTCCACTTCCAATCCTTTATTCGTCAAGTCCAGCAGATTTGAATAATATGTTATCGATCCCGTTTCAAGTGCCACGGGAGAAAGACTCAAAGCCCCGTCCGTGAACCTGTAATAAGCATCTACACTCCCGTAAAGACGACGATTAAAAAATGAAAAATCTACTCCGCCATTATATTCTGTCGTCATTTCCCAACGCACATCTCGATTCGGGAACGCACCTTTCGGTAATACCGAAGGTTTTTGTGCCCATAGATCGTTGCTTGCCCTACCAAACAATTGTTTATAAACGAAATCGTCAATATTCGTCGATCCGGTCTGTCCCACGCTGAAACGCAATTTCAAATCATCCAATTTGGAAAAATCTTCCATGAAACGCTCGTTACTCATTCTCCAACCTAAAGAAAGCGAAGGAAAATACCCGCGTTTATTACCGGGTCCGAACTTAGAAGAAGCATCCGAACGGAAATTCACTTCAGCCAGATAACGATCCGAGTAAATATAACCGATACGGGCATACACGGAATTCAGACCGTTTACCGATTTACCATCACCGTAATATACAGCACTAGCTGCCGACCCAATATTGTTCAACACCTCATCGTCCGCAAAATCTTGGTAACCGGCATACTCACTCGTCGAGAAAGTACGATCCCATCCATACCCCACCATGAAACTCAAACGGTGGTCCTCAATATCCAAACTATAATCCGCCCGAAAATTAATAGATGTGTTTGAAACATCACTACTCGTTACATCACGGGTAGATGGATATGTACTTCCGCCAATAGCAGACCAATCTTCTTGGGTAAAAGCCGGAGTAAAACTACTGCCCTTGGATTGAAAATTTGCAATATTAATATCTCCCCGGACCTTCAACCCGTCTATAATACGATATTCCGCGTAGGCACTCCCGATAAATTGATACATCTCCGACCTGTTGCTTATCTGTCTTTTAGCAACCGGATTAGCCCCATATACCGGCATCCCCCACGATGGACTAAGATCTATTTGTCCCCAATCCCCGTTTTCTTTTTTAACCGGTGCGTCCGGACGTATGTTCCAAACCTTGTAAAACTCATCTGCAGTTCCCGTGGCATCTTTCCGCTTAGATAACGAATACCCCATAGTCACCCCACTTCTCAACCGGTCGGTAACATTAGCATCCACGGCAAGACGACCGCCATATCGCTTAAAACCGTCATTAATATAAATACCATCTTGATTCACCGAATTGAATGAAAAAGAATAATTAATATTTTGAC
>OGYC01002375.1_pt1 | contig 13162 bp, 10 predicted proteins | sample 1576461 | NCBI WGS metagenome assembly OGYC01 (sample SAMEA3541569, study PRJEB24748) | human gut metagenome | biome: human gut; feature: human-associated habitat; material: faeces | place: China | collected 2012 | reverse complement strand
AGGAAACTGCATTCGTATCCGCCCGAGATTCCCGTTAAAACGAGTGCCCTCCGCCGGGCGGAGCAGAGCCCCGCCCCTACCAGCCCTGTTCGAGTGCCGGTCGTTCTCTGTGTAAATCTGATGTGTGCTGACCTTAAGTTGATGACATTGCCTTGAAAGGGGCGCCTTTTTGTGCGCAAAAAACGCCCCCGGCGTGAGCCGGGGGCGAGGGGTCGATATGCTTAGAACGTCAGGAAGCGGTGGAGCATGACGGCGACCTGAGCGCGGGTGGCGTTGCCCTTTGCGGAGAGGGTCGTCCTGCCGCCGGAGGTGACGCCGGTGATGATGCCGGTGCCGACAGCCCACTGCATTGCCGTGACGGCAAAGGAGCTGACCTGCGCCTGATCGGGATAGCCGCTCAGAGAACCGGTCACGGTCGGACTGCCTTCGTAGCGGTACAGGATAGCCGCGATCTGCTCACGGGTGACATTGCCGTTCGGGTCGAAGGTCGTGGCGGTCGCGCCGTTGACAATGCCCATGTTGGAGGCCCAGAGGACTGCGTTGTAGTAGTACTGGCCCTGCTTGTTGTCGGTGAACTTGTTGGTGATACCGGTAACGGTGGGCTCGCCTGCCGCACGGTAGAGAACCGTGACGAGCATGGCGCGGGTCATCTTGGCGCCCGGCCCGAAGAGCTTCGGGTTCTTGGTGTTGTTGCCCTTGATGATATCGTTCATGTACATGAAGTCGACCGAGTTGGCCGCCCACTTGTAAGAACCGCTCACGTCGGTGAACTGACTGGAGGCCGTCTGCTGGTTGACCTTGAAGGACAGCGTGCCCTTCGTGCTGCCGTCGATGGTGTAGCTGACCTCGACGCTCTTGCTGTCGGCCAGCGGCAGGATATAGAGGTTATCCAGACTGCCGGAGCCAGAGAAGTAGAACTTCGTGCTGCCGAAATCCTTGCTGGTCAGCGCGGTGCAGTGCTTGATGCTGGTGTAGCTGGAATAGAGCTTGCCGCCGACGACACGGTCAATGGTGATGTAGGTGCTGCCGGTGGCGTTTTCCGGCGTCAGCTCACCCGCGATGCCCATGGAGCGGAAGGACGCGCCGGTGGAGTTCAGCGTGTGGGTGTCATTGACATAGACCACAAGCTGGCCGTTCATCTGACCGGACGAGCCGTTTGCCGTGAAGGGGATGGTCACAGTGTACTTCGACGTGGTGCTGCCCGCGATGAAGCAGACGTTTTTCAGCAGGTTCGAGCCGGTCGAGACGCTGTAGGCCTCGCTGCCGACCTTGCCGGAGCTGGTCGTGCTGCCCTTGTACAGCGCGCCGCGGGTATCGGTGTTTGAGCCGAAGGTCACGGTGCTCAGGCCGGAGCCGTAGACGCGCTGGAAGTCGCTGACGACCATCTGCTGCTTCTCGTTGGCGGAGATATGGTATTCGACCGTGCTTGCGCTGGTCATGACATTGATCGTGCCGGTCGCGATCTGGGCGCTGCCGTCATAGGCGGCGTACCTGATGGTATGCGTGCCGGTGGTTCTCGTCGGACGGTAGACCATCTTGCTGACTTCGCTGGCAGAATACTTGGTCGTCGTGCTGACCGTGCTGGACATGGCGCTCGAGGTATAGAGCGTGCCGTTGGCCGGGGACTCAAAGGTAAAGGTGCTGGGAGTGGTCTTGGCGGCGGTCTTGACTGCTGCGGCAAGCTTGCTGCCGTCGAGCTGGACGTAGGTTTCGTTCTCGCCGAGCGTCAGGCTGACAGTGTCCGCCTCGGGGACAGTGACGGTGAACTTCACTTCGGCAGCATACTTTTTCGCGCCGATCGTCGTTTCAGCCTTGATGGTGACCTGACCGCCGGCCTTGGCCGTCGCGGTGATGGAGGGGCTGCTGTTGGTGCTGGTTTTGCTGGAGAGCTTGACGATGTTCTCGTCGCTCGAGGACCATATGATCGTATAGGTCTTGCCGGACACATTGGTCAGCTTGCCGCTCACATACTCCTGCGGCGTGCCGGTGATGGTGAACGTCCCGCCGGCTTTTACCGTAGTCGGGTTGAAGACGATATTGATGTGGTTCTCACCGGTGATGGTAATAATAGCCTTGCGTGTTTCGGCATACTTGCCGTCGTCGGTCGTGACACGGCAGTAGAACACATAGGTTCCGGTACCGGTGATGTACTGCTTGAGATTGGACAGAACCGAACGGTAGTTCGTAGGCTTATCGGTAATTTTGTCTGTCTGAATTGCTTTATCCACACCGCCGGTCGTCTGGTCGCTGTTCATGTACCAGACCACGGATTTGATCTTGCCCGTCGAAACCGACGCTGTCATGGCCAGATCGGCAATGGTGTCCGTGATCCTATAGGCCGCGTTTGCGGGCTGCTCCGTAAAGGAAATGTCGGAGAAGGTCACCTTGCCTGTCGTCGTAACACCGCTGTCGTCAGGGTCGCTTCTGTTGTAGAAGAACTCCTTTGTGGCCGTTTTGAGTCCGTTAAGTGTATAGGTGAACGTATAGCCAGCCGCATCAGAACCATTTGCTTTTGCAGTTTTGACTGGCAATTCATAGATCATTACCTCGTCGGAGTAAATACTGGTTTGAATCTCGACCTTCGCCGATTCTTTCTTAAACAGAGCTTCGAGTTCTGTCTGGGTCATTTTTCCGACCGTTTCGCCGATACTCGGTTCTTCCGTGATCTTGTAGGCGCGGCCCTGATAGACCGTAACATTATAGGTTGCGGTAACATTGCCGTCGACCTTCGCGGTGATCGTCGCCGTACCGGCTGCGACCGGCACGATCGTCGCAGTTGCCGAGGTTCCGTCCGAATCGGTCGTGCCCACCTTGGCAACAGCAGGGGCAGAGCTTGTCCACTCAATGCGGGAATAGGCATTTTTCAGATCCGCAGCGCTTGCAAGCAGCGAATCGGGAGCCTTGATGCGCGCAGTAAGTTTCAGCTCGTCACGGATCAACGTAGACTTCACAGCAGGCTTATAATAGCTGTCCTGCAGACCGAAGACCATCGTGCCGTTGTCCAGCAGCGTCTGCAGGCGGGAGGTCTTTCCGTTATAGGACACGCTTTCGTTGTTCATGACCTCAATCGATGTAACGGCCATGCCCTTATTCTTGATGCTGACCGTGCAGACTGCGTAGCTGCCCTCGATCGATGCGGACGGGTTCGTCTGGTCGATCTTCGCGTATGTCAGACCCGCGTTGTAGTCCGCGATGCAGATATAGATCTTTGTTGCGTCGCAGGCCTTGTACGGCTCGACTGTCGCGGAGGTCGTCGAAGCGTTGGGGCGGACATACAGATTGTTATCCTTGGTGTCATACAGATACAGCAGCTTCGGCTGCGCCGTGCCGGAATAGCCGGTCACCTTCGGCTGCAGCGTGGCAGACGTGCCGCCTGCCTCCAGCGACAATACCTGCTGGGCGGTCGGAAGCGTGACCGAGATCGTCGCCGCGCCGCTGACCCTGAAGCCGATGGTCTTGGTCGCAGTCGCGGACGTGGACGGCTTCATGCCATCTTTACCCTGATACCAGACCTGCGCCGTCAGCGTTGCGCCGCCGACCTTCTCTGCTTTGACAGTCGCTTCAACCTTATAGGTCGTGTAGTGGCCGACCGTGCTTGCGGTGACCTTCGCGCTGGCAGGAGTAACCGAGATGGCATCGTTATCGCTGGTGAAATGAACTTCGCAGTTTGCCAGATTGCCTGCGGTCACGCCGCTGCTGCCGACCGTGACAGTCGCGGTGAGCGTTCTGGTGTCGCCCTGATTCAGCGCAACCGTGCCGTTGATATTACTGTTGCTGAGCGCCAGCGTAAGGGTATATGCGTCCCGCACATAAACCGTGAAATACTCCGAATAATCACGACCATTTACCTTGCCGGTAGCCGTGATCCGGATGGCCGTCGTGCTGGCCTTTACGCCCTTGATGACTGCCGTTGTGGCGGTGCTGCTTTCAATTTTTGCGACGGTCGAATCGCTGGACGTCCACGTTGCTTCCGTGAACGTGTACGTCGTCGTGAGCGTGATCGTCGAGTCCGGCTCGACGCTGTACGCGTTTGCAGCCAATGTCGCCGGAACCATCGCCAGTACCATGGCGAGCACCAGCAGCAGGCTCATGAATCTTCCAAATGTACGCTTCATAAGTGCACCTCTTTCAATTTGCAGCCGATTGCAGCTGCAGATTTTATGTAACCAGTTTACCATAAAAATTAAAAATTGCAACCAATTTTTACGAAAATGTCTGTTTTACCAAGCATTTCAGCCCATTTCGGCCCATGTTGCGAGGTAGACGTAACACCCGCCACAAGATATTGTGGGCCGCGCCGCGTCCGCATCCGCGCTTCTCTTTCCTACACGCAAAAATTCCGCAAGGGTTGCATCCTGCCGAAAATTTTCTGTCCGCAAAAAGCTGCCCTTTTGCAAAGGGGGCTTGACAAGAGCAGTCTAATGTGTTAGACTACAATTACAGTCTAACGTATTAGACAAGGAGGGAATGCCTATGTCCACCCCGAAGATCTTTGAGAGCGAATACCGGTTCTGCCTGATTTTATGGGAGCATGAGCCGCTGCCCAGCGCGGAGCTGGCGAAGCTGTGCAAAGAAAGGCTCGGCTGGAGCCGGACGACGACGTATACGGTCATCCACCGTCTAGGCGAGCGCGGCATCGTAAAAAACGAAAACGGCCTCGTCTCCTCCCTCGTCTCCAAGGACGAGGCGCAGGCGGCAGAGCTGGACGAGCTGGTCGAGAAGACGTTCGAAGGCTCGCTCCCCGCGTTTATCGCGGCGTTCGCACGCAAGACGAAGCTTTCGCAGGACGAGGTCGACCGGCTGCGCGCCATGATCGACGACTATGAGGAGAAGCGGCCATGACAAATCTTTTTCTCGGCTTTCTCAACCGCAGCCTGTCTGCGGCGGTTCTGATTTTTGCGGTCGTGCTGGTGCGGCTGGCGTTCAAAAAAGCGCCGAAATGGCTGCTGTGCGCCCTGTGGGCGCTGGCGGCGGTACGGCTTTTGTGCCCGTTCTCGATTGAAAGCGTGCTGAGCCTCATTCCGAGCGCGGAGCCGGTGCAGCCGGAGATCGTGTATTCCGCCGCGCCCGCCATCACGAGCGGCATCCCGGCGGTCGACGCCATTGTAAATCCGCCCTTACAGGCTGCATTCACGCCCGACCCCGCGCAGAGCGCGAACCCGCTGCAAATCCTGACGTGGCTTGCCGCGTGGGTCTGGCTCGGCGGCTGCGCGGTGCTTATCCTGTACGCGGCCATTTCCGCGCTGCGTCTGCGGCTTCGTGTGCGCACGGCGGTGCGGCTGGAGGGAAACGTGTTCCAGTCGGAATTCGTCCCGTCCCCGTTCATCCTCGGCGTGATTCGGCCAAGAATTTATCTGCCCTTCGGGCTGGAGCCCGGCGCGCAGGACATGGTTCTGGCGCACGAGCGCGCACATTTAAAGCGCGGCGACCAGCTCTGGAAGCCGCTGGGCTTCCTGCTCCTGACGGCATACTGGTTCAACCCCGTCTGCTGGCTGGCGTATGTTTTATTCTGCCGCGATATCGAGGCGGCCTGCGATGAAAAGGTCGTGCGCGAGCTGGGAGAGAGCTGCAAGACGGCCTATTCCCGTGCGCTGCTGCAATGCAGCGTCCCGCGCCGGATGATCACGGCCTGCCCGCTGGCCTTCGGCGAGACGGGCGTGAAGGGCCGCATCAAGTCCGTTTTAAATTACAAAAAGCCTGCGTTCTGGGTCGTGCTGGCGGCGGTATTCGTGTCCATCGCCGTGGCCGTGTGCTTCCTGACCGACCCGAAGACAGACGCAGAGCAGCCGGAGGAAGAGCCGCCCGCTTCTTCTACCGCAGACAGCCCCGCAGAGGCAGACAGCACGCCCCCGACGAGCGCGTTCTTTTCCAGTATAGAGGACTACGCCGAATATTATATCGCGCAGGTCATTTTGCCGGAGCCAATCGAATATAAGGTGCTGACCGACGGCGGATTTGAGACTGTAACAGATACGGTGCAGGACGCGCAGATGGTGAACCTCGAGCAGCTTGCATCCCTGTCCGGCCTCGACCCGGAGGGAGACTTGCAGCTGTGGAGTTACAAAATTGCGATTGCGCCGGAAAATGCCGACGGGCGCACCTTCATGCTGGGCACTGATACCGGCCTGTCGTATATCGACGGGCAGGAATATCTGGTGGACAACACCCGCTATCTCGTGACCGTCACCTATCGCAGCGAAACGCAGGACTACCGCCTGCTCGGCTGGACAAAGGACACGGACGGCACGGCGCTGGCCGTGTATGAACAGTCCGGCCGCTTGACGGACTATCTGCGCGACATTTACGCCGCGACCCATGGTGCAAATAATATACAGGGCTATTTCTATCCGAGCTTCTATAACGGCATGGACGGCTACGGCAGGGCCGTTCATATTGACGCGTACCTTCGCACCTTCACCGACAAAGCCGGAGGCTGGAGCGCGTATCTGCCCACGACCGGCTGGGAATACGACGAGCAGGACGACCTCTGGCGCAGCACCTACAGCACCGGCTCGACGTTCGCCGTCCGCTATGTTGAAAAGACGATCACCGAATGCTCCGCCGGCTATACCGCGCTCGGCTGTCTCAGCGAGGTGACGCAGCGTGGCGAGACGATCTGCGTCGAGGCGGGTGAGCAGAACGAGATGGTCTATCTCTGCGGCGTAAAAGATGGCTGTTACGAGGTCACGATCCACTGGCCGCGCGGGGCGGATGAAACCGATGCTTCCGGCTATAACCCGTATCTGCAGGCACGCTATGAAGGGCAGCTGCTAAAGCAGATGGCCGCGAGCTTTACCGCCTGCGCAGGCGCTTCCGTGACGCTGGGAAGCGCGGACGGATACACGTTCCGGCTCGAAACGGAAACGGCCTCCTGCCCGGAGGGCAGGACTGACTGCACGCTTGCGCACACGAAAACGCAGCTTGTCTGTGAGGAAAACGGGCAGGTGCACCCGCTCGGTGCGCCGCTGCTGGACGGTGCGTGGTGGCTGATCGACATCAACGCGCCGAAGGCCCGCTTCGGCTATCTGGAACAGGATCTGCACACAGGCCGCTTTTCAAGCGGCAGCGACCGGTTCGATCTGACACGCTGGCGCTCTGACGACCGCGTGGAGATGTATACGGGCGCATCGCTGTCGGGCGACCCCATCGCGCTTCCCGATGCGGCAGAGACAGACCGTTCTCTGCCGGTGCAGCGCTGTGAGCTTGTGCTTCCGAACGGGGTCTTCCCCGGCATGGATTACGCAGCCGTTCTGCAAAGGGCGGCAGCCTATCAGGGCAGTCCCGTCCGGAAGGGCAAAATGCGCGGGGACAACTTTACGGTCGACGGCGTGAGCTATCAATTTACACAGCACAGCGACGGCACCGTCCGGCTGGACGCATGGTACTGCGAGGACGAGCTGCTCTACGGCGGGCCGGGAATCGGCTCCTCGCCGGACTTCCTGCGCGGCATTCAGCTCGGCGACAATCTGGACCATGTTCTAGCCGCGCTTCCCGCTGCCGATTGGACGCCGGAGCAGGAGCGGCAACAGTTCCTCTACGGCAGTTCCGGCGACGCGCTCTGCGCGTGGATCTGGTGGGATCATGACGGCTTTTATACGATCGACATCGGCTGCGGGGAGCTTTCCTGCATCATTCGCACCGGCACGGACGGCCTTGTCCGCAGCATCAGCGTCAGCGGCTGAAACGATTGCGCTTGCAAATTGTGTCCTCTGCGGTATAATAAAAGAAAAACCGCAGGAGGAACACCCCTATGATCGCTCTCGCTTGTGACCACGGCGCGCTTGATCTCAAGCACGCCATTATGAAGCATCTCGAACAGCGCGGCCTTGCCTATAAGGACTTCGGCTGCTACACGAAAGACAGCTGTGACTATCCCGACTTTGCGGGCCCGGCGGCGCAGGCCGTCGCCAGCGGCGAATGCGACCGCGGCATTGTCTGCTGCACGACCGGCATCGGCGTGTCCATCACGGCCAACAAGGTCAAGGGCATCCGCTGCGCGCTGCTCGACAACCCCATGTCCGCAAGGCTCACCCGCGAACACAACGACACCAACATGATGGCCCTCGGCGCAGCCGTGACGGGCGAAATGCTGGCCCTTGAGATCGTCGACGTGTGGCTGGACACGGCGTTCTCCGGCGTCGAACGTCACCAGCGGCGCATCGACAAGATGATGGCCTACGAGCATGACTGAGCTTACCTGCCTGCGCGCGCAGATCGAGGCATTTGCGCCTTATAACGAGCAGGAGGAGGCCGACCGGCGGCAGATGCTGGCCGACATGGACTGCTTCTCCGATCTCCTTACGCGCGAAAACGCTACGGCGCACTTTACCGCCTCCTGCTGGATCGTAAACCCGGACAGGACGAAGGTGCTTATGGCCTATCACAATCTCTATCAGTCCTGGGCCTGGCTCGGCGGACACGCCGACGGGGAAGCCGACCTTCTTTCCGTCGCGCTGCGCGAGGCAAATGAGGAATCCGGCGTGCTGGCCGCGCCCGTCTCTCCGGATATCTTCTCACTCGAAATCCTGCACGTCGCGCCGCACGTCAAGCGTGGAAAATTCGTCTGCGCCCACCTGCATCTGAACGCGACGTATCTGCTGGAGGCCGACGACAAATCCCCCATCCGCTGCAAGCCGGATGAAAACAGCGCCGTCCGCTGGCTTTCCGCGCAGGACGTTCTGCCGTCCGTCTCCGAGCCTGCCATGCGCCCGGTCTATCAGAAGCTCATGGAAAAAGCCGCCCGGCAAACCTGAGCGGCAGGAATCTGCGAAACAGCCTCCCGTTGTCATGCCATGCATGAGAATGGGAGGCTGTATTTTGAAGGAAATGCCGGAGAGAATGCGCCTGCAAACATGAAAAACGCTCCTGCGGCAATCAAGACCGGGGTTCCCGCCGCGGCAGGATTACCGGGACCGCAGGAGCGCAAACACAGCCTTGGACGGTGGACATCCGGGCGAAACGCCCAAATCGGCCGGTGTCTCATCAGCTGTATTTATCACCAGTGTTTCCGACGATACCGATGTGCCCGCCCGAAGCGGATCAACAGGCCGAAGCCCCCCCGGCAAACACGTCCCAGACGCCCCGTATAACACTGGCTGTGATCTCACTGTACCACAGTCTTTGGGCACTGTCAATCAAATCCAGAAAGAAACCAGCGCAGCAGCCCGTGCCGGGCCGCTGCGCTTATGCTTACAGACTTCCCGGATGGCGCGGGATGTACGTGCCGATGGGGCCGGTCTTCATTTCGCCGTGGTCGACGGCGAGCGTGCCGCGCAGATAGACCTGTGCGATGGAACCCCTGGTCTTGAAGCCCTCATAGGGCGTGTAGCCTGCGGCGGAAAGCTGCGTCTGCGCGGTGATGACCGTGTCAGCCTCAGGATCGTAGACGACGATATCCGCGTCGCTGCCGGGCGCGATCACGCCCTTGCGCGGATATGCGCCATAGAGCCGGGCGGGGTTTTCGGACAGCAGGGCGCACATCTGCTCCTTTGTGATGCGGCCTTCGGCCACGCCTGCGGTATAGAGCAGCTCGACGCGCGTTTCCACGCCGGGCAGACCGCCGGGGATCTTCGTAAAGTCGCCGCGTCCGGCGTCCTTCTGTTTCAGCGTAAAGCTGCAATGGTCGGTCGAGACGGTCTGGATGCTGCCGTTGGCAAGGGCCTTCCACAAAACCGCCTGATCCTCCTTTTTGCGCATGGGCGGTGCGCAGATATAGCGGGCAGAGGCGGAATAGTCCTCCTGATCATAGACGCTGTCGTCCAGCAGCAGATAGTGCGGGCACGTCTCGACATAGACCTTCTGGCCGCGCTCACGCGCGTGCATAACTTCGAGCAGCGCCTCCTTCGTGCTCAGATGCACGATCACGATGGGAACGTCCGCGACCTCCGCAATGCGCAGCAGATGGGCCACGGCCTCCGCCTCAAGCGGATTCGGGCGGCACTCAGGATGCGACGACGGGGCCGTCTTCCCTTCCGCCTTGTGCTGCGCGATCAGCGCGTCGATCACGCCCGCGTTTTCGCAGTGAACGCCCGCGATGCCGCCGTATTTTTTCAGCTCCAGCAGCGCGGAAAACAGGTCCTGATCGCCGATCATCATGGCGGGATACGTCATGTACATCTTGAACGATGGGATACCGGCGGCAAACATGGCCGGAATTTCATTTTTGATGCCCTCGTTCCAGTCGTCAATGGTCATGTGGAAGCTATAGTCGCAGCTGGACCGGCCGTCGGCCTTTTTGTGCCAGAGATCAAGCCCGTAGCCCAGCGTCTCGCCCTTATTCGGGCAGGCAAAGTCGATGACCATCGTCGTGCCGCCGTGGATGGCACTGCGCGTGCCGGTGTCAAAGTTGTCGGCGGTCGTGGTGTTGCAGACGTCGAGGTCAAAATGCGTATGCGCGTCGATAAAGCCGGGGAAGAGCAGCTTGCCGCGCACGTCGACGACGTTCGCGCCGTCCGCTGCCAGTCCTTCGCCGACAGCGGCGATCTTCTCGCCGTCCACCAGCACATCCGCAATGCGGGAGCCTGCCGCAGAGACGACCGTGCCGCCCTTGAGCAACGTTTTCATGATCAAATCATCCTTTCTTGTATCGGAGTATATGTTTCAAAAATCAGCGCACGCCGGTCGAGCCGAAGCCCCCCCGGTCGGTGTCGGAAAGCGTGTCGCATTCTTCAAAGCTGATGGGCGGCTGCACCTCATAGATGCGGAACTGGCAGATGCGGTCGCCCTTTTCGAGCACGGTGTCGCGCGTGGCGTAGACCGGCAGCTTCCATTCATCGTTCGTGCCGCAGTAGCTGTTGTCGATCACGCCGACGGAGTTGGCCTGCAGAATGCCCCAGCGCTTGAACGTGGACGAGCGCGGGGCCGTGCGCGCCTCATACCCCTCCGGCAGCTGCATCGACACGCCCAGCGGAACAAGGGCATACTCCCCCGCGTGAAGCTCCATGGTCTGTGCGCAGTACAGATCGATCCAGTCGCCCTTGCTGGTTTTTTGCAGACGGGGCAGATCGTCGGAAAAATAGTGGATCTTGATCACAGGCATAGACTTCCTCCTACTGCCGCTCGTCCCAGAGGACGACGGCTCCGGTTTTCAGGCTTGCGGGCACGTCGATCAGCCGCTGATTGGACGAGCCGCGGAAGCGCAGGTTCAGATTTTTGAGGCTTGCAACGAACGGCCCGTCAACCAGCACGTCGAGATAGGACAAAAGCTCCTGCGTGACCTCCCACGGGCCGAGCTTTTTTGCCAGAATGTCGCGGTCGAAGAGATAGCCCGTGAACGACCAGATGGATTTTTCGGGATAGGCCGCCTTGATCCTGCGAGAAAGCTCCAGCAGTCCCGGCTGGTTCTCCGGCTCAAACGGTTCGCCGCCAAGATACGTGATGCCCCGGATATAGCCGGGAGCCAGCAGGGCGAGAAGCTCGTCCATCACAGCCTCGTCAAACGGCTCGCCGCAGGCAAAGTCCCACGTTTCGGGATTGAAGCAATCCTTGCAGTGGTGGCGGCAGCCGGAGACGAACAGACTGACCCGCACGCCGGGTCCGTTGGCAATATCGCAGTTTTTGATCGCCGCGTAGTTCATTGCAGCACCCTCCCCTTTTCTTTTTTCTATCGTATCATGCCGCCGGGAGGTTTGCAAGCGGGACGCCGTGTTTTTCGGCAGTTTTGCATCTTGCTTCCACCGGCTGGATGTTGTAGAATAGAAAAGCATTTTGTGTAAACGAAGGAGGCGGGCGGATATGAAGTACATCGCGATCTGCGGCACTGTCGGCGCGGGAAAGACGACGCTTTTGCAGCGGCTCACAGCATATTTCGGCCCGCGCGCCGCGTTTCATGAGGAGCGCCCGCAGGACAACCCCTATATCAATGAATACTATTCCGATTCCAAACGCTGGTCGTTTCACTCGCAGGTGAGCTTCCTCTCGCTGTATTTTGACGACGAGAAGTGGCGGCCGGAGGTCGGCGACACCGAGTTTTTCTTCTTTGACCGCGCGTTTCTGGAAAATCTGGTCATCGCGAAATACCGCCTGAACCAGCAGGATCTGACGCAGGACGAATTCGGCATTCTCTGCAAGCTGGCGCACGGCATCGCGTCGCTGATGCCGCCGGTCGACAAGTATCTCTATCTCGACTGCTCCGTCAGCACGATCATCGAGCATATGCGCCAGCGCGGGCGGGAATACGAGGACGATCTCGACCTCATGTATGTGTACGAGCTCAAGGAGCTTTACGACGAATGGGCCAAAACCCTCCCGCCGGAGCGGACGCTGCGCATCAACATGGACGGCGGGGAATACGATCTGAATGAGATCGTGCGGTTTTTGGAGGCGTGAGTATGCAGAAGCAGGATCAGCCTGTTGCGTTTTTTGACTCCGGCCTCGGCGGGATCAGCGTCCTGCGCGAGACGGTGCGGCTGCTGCCGCAGGAAAACTATCTGTACTACGGCGACTCGCTCCACGCGCCCTACGGCGTCAAGAGCGAAGCGCAGATCCAGGCGCTGAGCCTTGCGGCGGCGGAGCATCTGGTAAGCGCCGGAGCCAAGGCCATCGTCGTGGCCTGCAACACGGCAACATCCGCCGCCATCGGCCTGCTGCGGCAAGTCTACCCGGACATTCCCGTGATCGGAACGGAGCCTGCGCTCAAGCCCGCCGTAGAAAAATACCCCGGCGGCAGGATTCTGGTCATGGCCACGCCCATGACCATCAAGCAGGAGAAATTTCAGGCGCTCAAGCACCAGTTTGACGACCGCGTATACGGATCAACGTATGAACGAGATCACCGCCGCCGTGACGGCGTTAAAAAAACAACTGGGCGCGCGGGTCCGCATCATGGGCCATCATTATCAGAGCGACGCGGTGGTGGCCCACTGCGACATCACCGGCGACTCGCTGGAGCTGGCCCGTCGCGTGCCCGACGTGGACGCGGAGCATATTGTCTTCTGCGGCGTTTTTTTCATGGGCGAATCGGCGGCTCTGCTGGCCAAACCGGGGCAGGCCGTGCATCTGCCCGCGCCTGACGCCGACTGCATGAGGTCCCTGATGCCCCCGGCGGGCCTGGCCCGCCGCGTACTGGAGCAACTGACCGCCACGGGCCGCCGCGTCGTGCCCCTGGCCTACGTCAACACCACCCTGGCCCTCAAGGCCGTGGTGGGCGAATACGGCGGCGCGG
>OGYC01002374.1_pt1 | contig 13173 bp, 10 predicted proteins | sample 1576461 | NCBI WGS metagenome assembly OGYC01 (sample SAMEA3541569, study PRJEB24748) | human gut metagenome | biome: human gut; feature: human-associated habitat; material: faeces | place: China | collected 2012 | reverse complement strand
CTGCGCCGCGCCGTGCAGAAGACGGCCGAAGCTGCCGTCCGCGACTTCCGCGTGCAGCGCGCGCATCGACGGGCAGAACCGGAGCTGATGGTTCACGCAGAGCTTCACGCTGTTTTTCGCGGCCGCTTCGATCATCGCGTCGGCGTCCTCGAGCGAGAGCGCGACCGGCTTTTCCACGATCACGTTCGTCCCGGCTTTGAGACAATCGCAGACGATCTGCCGCTTGATGCCGCTGCCGAGAGCGACCGCCGTGAGAGCGGGGCGCTGCTCGGAGAGCATGGCGCGGTAGTCGGCGTAGAGCTTCACGCCGGAGCGCTTCTCCTCCGGGATCAACGCAAGCGCCTTTTCACGGTTTTCCTCCACGAGATCGCAGAGCGCGACGATCTCCAGCCCGGTCTCGAGCGCGGCGCGGATATGGTTGGCGCAGATCATCCCGCAGCCGATGAGAGCATATTTCATAGTTTTGTCTCCCGCAGAATATCGCAGATTTTTTCCGCCGCGTGGCCGTCGCCGAACGGCTGGTAGGCCGGGTCGATGTGCTGCTCGGCGGAGAGCTTTTTCAGAATATCGTTTTTGTCCGGCCGGGCGAGCTGATTGCGGTTATCGACCATTGTTTCCGGCCACACCACATGATCCATAACGAGCAGGCACTGCACACCGGCATAGAATGCTTCGCACTGCAATCCGCCGGAGTCGGTAACGATTTTTTTCGCATGCTGCGTGAGATGCACCGAATCGGAATACCCAACTGGCTGCGTAAGAATGATGTTTTTAAAGCCGTGCCGCTCGCGCAGACGCAGCGCACGGGCATGGTTGCGCGGATGCACCGCGTAGATCGTCGGCGCATCCAGATCGTTCATAGCGGAGAATATCTCCTCGAGCGCTTCGTCGCTGCCGGTGTTTTCCTGCCGGTGGCAGGTCATGAAGTAATACTCCTTCGGCACGCTCACGCGGTTGCCGTCAAAGTCCAGAATGTTGGGGTGCTCCCACGGCTGGTTGGCAAAATGCAGAAACGAATCGTACATGATGTTGCCCACGAGGTGCGCCTTGGCGGCGAGATTTTCCTTCCGGAGATTCTCCATGCAAGACTCCGTCGCCGCGAAAAGAAGGCGGGAGCAATGGTCTGTGCAGATTCGATTAATCTCTTCCGGATTATCGTTCGTGCCGAGACGGTTGCCCGCTTCCACATGCAGCACGGGGATCATCAGCTTCACCGCCGCGAGCGCCGCGGCCAGCGTGGAGTTCGTGTCGCCGTACACGAGAAGCGCGTCCGGCGTTTCGGCGAGCAGGACCTTTTCGATCTCTATGAGCATGCGTCCGGTCATTTCGCCGTGCGTTCCACCGGCGATGCCGAGGTTATAGTCCGGCCGGGGGATTCCCATCTCCTGAAAGAAGATGTCCGACATATTGGCGTCATAGTGCTGACCGGTGTGGACAAGAATCTCCCGGTGTTCGCGCCGGAGAGCACGAGAACCGGCCGCAGCTTTGATAAACTGCGGCCGGGCTCCGACGACGGTAACGATCTTCATTTTAGAGCACCTCGATGTTGCCGCGCTCGGTGACGGCTTTCATCGCGTTCTTGGTGTCGAAAACAAATTTTGCGTTTTTCTGCACGAAGGCATAGTCCACGTTCGTGTGCGCGGTCGTGACCATGACGAGGTCGGCCTCGCGCAGCGCTTCTTCCGTGAGCGCCGGGATGCCGGTCATGCTCATGCCCTTCCAGCGGAAGGACGGCACCCACGGGTCGTAGTACGCGATCTCTGCGCCGCGCTTTTGAAGCTCCTTGATGACGTTGATCGCCGGGCTCTCGCGGAAGTCGGCAATATTCTGCTTGTAGGCGACGCCCAGCACAAGGATCTTCGCGCCGTTCATCGACTTTTTGAAGGTGTTGAGGATGCGGGCGGCGCGGTCCACGCAGTACTCGGGCATGCGGTCGTTGACCATCATGGACGATTCGATCATCGAGGTGTGGAAGCCGTATTCGCGCGCCTTCCAGCTCAGATAATAGGGGTCGAGCGGGATGCAGTGGCCGCCGAGACCGGGGCCGGGATAGAACGCCTGGAAGCCGTAGGGCTTGCTTTTGGCCGCGTCGATCACTTCCCAGATGTTGATGCCCATTCGGTCGCAGAGGATGGCAAGCTCATTGATGAGGCCGATGTTCACGTTGCGGTAGGTGTTCTCTAGGATCTTCTCCATCTCGGCGATGGCGGGAGAAGAGACTTTATAGACCGGCGCTTCAAGGACGGTCTCATACATGGCCGCGGCGATCTCGGTGCACTTGGGCGTGCAGCCGCCGACGACCTTGGGGGTGTTCTTCGTTTTATAGATCAGGTTGCCCGGATCGACGCGCTCGGGCGAGAAGGCAAGATAAAAGTCCTCGCCGCATTTGAGACCGGACTTTTCGAGGATGGGCTTGCAGAGCTCCTCGGTCGTGCCGGGATACGTCGTGGATTCGAGCACGACGAGCATATCCTTATGGACGTACGGCATGATGCTCTCCGTGGAGGAGCGGACGTAGCTGATGTCCGGCTGCTGGTGAGCGTCGAGCGGCGTCGGCACGCAGATGCACACGCAGTCGCACTTCGCCGCGTCGGCAAAGTTGGCCGTGGCGACGAGCTGTCCGGCTTTCACCAGCGCCTCCAGATCCTCGTTCACCACATCGCCGATATAGTTCTTGCCGGCGTTGACCATGTCCACTTTTTCTTTCTGCACGTCAAAGCCGTAGACCTTGAAGCCGGCCTTTGCTTTCTCCACAGCGAGCGGCAGGCCGACATAGCCGAGACCGATAACGCCGAGCGTGGCCTCACGAGCGAGCAGTTTTTCTTTGAGTCCCATGTGTATTTCCTCGATTCCGTTACGAAATTGATAAGCTATCCTTAGGATAATATCACGGCTGATCCGTTTTTTCAAGAATCAACGTGTATTGCGCCGAAAAAACGTTTTACGGGTATTGCGGTGTACAACCTCCGGCGGAACAATTCTGCGCTCCGGCCATTCCGCCGCGCCGTTCGGTTCATCCGTGGGAAAGAAGCTTCTTCCTGTATTCTTTCATTCGCTCCATATGGAGCAGCTCGCCCATTTCCTTTTGAGCCGCCGCACTGTGCTCGCCGCCGGGAGCAAATGTCAGCTCACCGAACACGGGTTTGCCGCCGATATCGTAGAGATCCACCCGGACAAACGGAAACGGTGCGCTCAGTTTTCGGGCAATGTCCAGCATTTCATCGTAACAAGACGGCTTCGGCGCTTCGGCATATCGAAATTCATTGCAAATATCCTGCCGGTCATTCCAGTCAACATCCTTGTATACCTCTATCGGCGTTTCTCCGGAAAATCGATCCGAAATCCAGAGAACATACCGCGGCTCCCCGTGAAAACAGTAAAACTTATAATCGCTGGGGAATCCGCCCCCGTCCGCCGTCATGAGATGCTCACAAATATAATGCTGATTTTCTTTCGCCGCAAAAAGGATGCCCTCCTGGCGGAAAGTAATCCGTTGTTTTTCCCAGCGGCGGAGTCTTTCCTTTGCCTGTTCCGGATCAATCGGCTCTCCGTGTGTGCGGAATACGTGGTTACTCCAGCCGCTGGTCGCTTTGATCGCGCACTGCGCCGGAAGCGAGTCCCATGGGATGTCATTCATGTCGTCCCACACACCGTATATCGGGTTGAGCGTGTATTCACAGCCCTGCTGCCTAACAAAATCGCGCACACGGTATTTATCGTAGCATTGCTGTACCAACGGGCTTTTATTGTAAATATAGTACTGGAGCCAGAGCAGCTTTTCATTGAACAGCTTTGGATGGCTCAGATCGATCGGGTTTTCCGGTATATAATGACCGTATTTCACGCGCAGGCGAATGTGCAGCTTGGGAAACAGCGGCGCCGTCAGGAGCAGAATAGCGTTTTCTCTCACTGCGCGGTTCGTAAGCGTTTTGCGGAAAAACGCAAATCCCTTCGACACTTTAGATAAAAAGCCACGGATGCGGTTCATTGTTCGTTATCCTTTCTTCCGTCAGAAACCTTCCGCTTGACCGAGCCAAGCAGTTTGTACATCTTGTCCCACAAAAAAAGAAACGACGGGCTTTTGCGGAACAGAATAAACCACACGCCGTTCGGAACGATAAGGCAGATCGCCAGGCGGATCAAGCAGTGGAGCACATTGTATTCTGAAAACGGCGCGCAAAGCAGCGACACAAGCGCGCAGGTAGCGGCAATCAGCGCCAAATATCCAATATATGAAAGATAGTACGGTATCGAGCTTTTTTTGAATACTTTTTTATATATCAGATATGGGTCAAACGAGATCATGATCAGGATGCTTGCCGTTGTTCCAAGCAGCACACCCGTAACGCCCAGACCGCAGGGACCCATGAGAGCATACGAAATAAACACATTGAAGATTGCGGAGAAGAGGTGGCGGTATTTGACCTCCCAGTGGAGGCCGCAGGCAACGCGGTATTTGTATACCGCACCGTTCAGCCCATCCAGCAGATAATTGATAACAATCAGAGCGACTGCCGCGTCCGGCAGAAGCCATTTGGTATCGTGCAGCCATACGCCGGCAATGAACACATTGTAAAGGTGCCAGAAGCAGATCGCCGTGAATCCGTACAGCCAGAAATACGTAAATTGCAGCACGCGAAAAAGGTGTTCCTTTTTTTCCGTATCCTCTCCGGCGCATACATCGCCGATCCCGGCGGCAATGGAGCCGAAAAGCGTATCCATCAATCGGGAAATGTATTTTTTTAATGTAAGATAGTTCCCGTAGACGCCCACGGTGCCGACGCTGATAAATGCGGATATGAGAATGTTATCCGCCGAGGTCAGCGCAATGCCGCACAGGTTGGACACGGTCAACCCGGTGACGTTTTTGAATATATGCTTTTTGGTTTCCCGGTCAAGAGGCGCCGCCCCCGTTTCGCGCAGCTCTGGGTACATTTTGTCCGCCTGATACTTGAGCGCATAATTTGACGCTATGCCAAGCAGGAGCCCCGATACCGTGTATGCATAAAACGCCGTCACCGGGTCTTTGCGAAGCGCAAGGAGCAGCACGATTTGAAGTACCGTTGCGGCTATGGACGTGCCGGCCGTAACAAGCGCGTTGACATAGTTTTTCTGCATACAGTACAGCAGGTTCTGCTTATACGAAAAAAGCCAGTAGGAAGCGGCGTTGTTCACAAGGAACAGAACATAGATCACTCGAACATTCACGAGATCCGTGGTTTCCTTCATGAGATACGGAAGGAACGGAAGCAGCACAAGACCGGCAAGCAAGATGAACGACCCGATGAAAAAATAGGCTTTCTTATAGAAAAGCATCAGCGAGCGGATCTTTTCGCTGTCCTTATCTGCAATAGGCTTATACAGCTCATACGTAATGGCCGCGCCGAGGCCGAGTTCCGAAAAGGACAGCACCGAGAGGATGCTGCTAAAAAGGCCGTTTATGCCAAGATACTTCTCTCCCAGCACATAGATAAACACCGTGCGGGACGCGAAGGAGAGCAGCATACTGACGAGTTGTCCAGCAAAGCCTGTTATGAAATTGCGGAATGCATTGATCGTTCGCATGATCCATATTGCTGCGGGGGCAGCTTCCTTATAAAAGATATTTCCGATAAGCGTCCAAAAGGACGGTCTTTTCCCGTTCCCAGCAAAGCTCCCGCTTGGCACGGAGAAGGTTCTGCTTGCAGGAGTTGTAAAACGCGCGGTCTGTACGCATCCGTTCCAGACACTGCGCAAGGTCATCTGCGTTTTCTGGTTCGCAGACAAGCCCTATGCCGTACTCGTCGACAAGCCGGTGCATCTCCGGGAGATCGGAACAGATCACCGGCGTGTTCCTGTTGTCTTGCGCTCCACCCATTCTCAAAGAATTTGTTGGGAAGGGTATAGTGATAGCTTAAACACAGGTTTTCGATTGGCATTATACCAACATCCATCGCACCGGCATATTTCCAGATCTCATTGACCGGTACCGGTGGGAGAAAGCGGAGCCGCTCCGCGGCACCGCACTCTGCAGCGATTTTTTCGAGCGTCCGCCGGTATTCATCGTCGGAATTTCCCATCAAAATAAGCGCCGCAGACGGATTCTTTGCCACAGCGCGTATACCCGTCTCGATGCCGTTGCCGGAGGAAAGGCCACCGTGGAACATAGCAAGAAAGGTCACACCCTGCGGGGCAAATTCCCGCAGCATGGCCTGCCGGTGCCGTTCTATTTTTGCTTCATCCAGTTCCCAGCAATAGGGTGTCGAGCGGATAACGACTGGGCGCTGTTTCAAAGCGTGGATTTTCTGAACCTCATCGGCGATGCTGTCATTTACCATGATGGAAAAAGCGCAGCGGCGCATAAGAAAGCGCTCCTTCCGGCATCGTTTCGCACGATCCTTTTCCTTCCGAACGCCGCGGGCGTAAAGATCGAACTCATGGGAGTCGTAGATCAGCTTCGGGCGGTGGAGGAAAAACCGCGTAATTATATACGCCACCTCAAGATTTGGAAGATTATGGCAGCTGATGACGTCTGGGTAGTTGGCATAAAGCACTCGGCCAAGCCGGATCCATTCGCCGAAGATATGCTTCCATTTGGAGAGAATAGAATGCTTTCCCTTCAGCGGTCTCATTTTGAACGGAACCAGCTCAACACCAGTAAGCTCGGCTTCCAATACATAGTCCGGTTCATAATAAATCGCCACGACCCGGTAGCCCGCTTCCCGCGCCGCTGCCATCTCCCTCTTATTCCGGCTGGCGGATGAAAGCGGAAGTCCCGGCATCAGTTTAATATAGGTTTTCAACACTGCACCTCCTCAGCGGCAGATGAGCCGCTTATATTCCGCTGTCAGCTGTTCGCAGACAGCATTTTCCGAGAAATTGTTCCGGCAGAACCGGCGGATCGCCTCCGGATCGTAATCGTCATACCGTTCGATCATAGTTTCCATCGCGTATGCAAGCCCCGCGGGATCTTCCGTCTCCACGGCAAGTCCGGTCTCGGGCCGTACAAGAGTTTTCCACGCGCCGGTTTTTGTCATGATAATAGGAAGTCCACAGCCCATGGCCTCCACAAACACGATGCCGAACGTCTCATACCGGCTCGGCAGGACGAATGCCTGACTGTCCTTCAGACGGCGGGCGCATTCCTCGCGCGAGCAGCTTCCGGCAAACTCCACCGCACCATCAAGAGCAAGCGTCTTTGCCTGCGCGCAGAGATTATCCATTTCCTCCCCGTCGCCGCAGATCGTAAGCATTGACTCCGGATATTTTTTTCGCACCTCGGCAAAAGCGGCCAGCAGCACATCCATTCCCTTTTTATGGTCAAGCAGACAAACGGAAATAAAGCGGAACCGTCCGTTCTGCGGCGGAGCATGGCATCCGTTTTCGAAAAACCGCCGGTCCGCCAAGTTGGGAATGACCTGCACCGCTTTCCGATACAGCGGCTGTATAGCGTTTTTCAGCCCTTCCCCTACCGCGATCACAGCATCCGCGGCATTATAATCGCGGGAGACCGCGGCAAGCTCCTTTTCGCTGAGCATATTCCGTTCAAACCACGTGACATGCTCTGTAACGACAAACGGCACATGCAGCCGCCGCTTAAGCGTGCGGGCATACCGGATGGTGCGGAACGAGTGAACATGAATGATATCCGGCCTCCCGCTCTCACGGAGAATGCGGAGCATTTCGCGCAGAATGCGAAAATATGTAAGATGGAACCGCAGCGGCTTTACATGGATAAGATATTCCGTAAGGTTTCCGTCGGTGCACTTCTCCGTCTGCACACCGCTCATGCCGTCGTTATAGACCGCCATAACCGTGACCGTGTGGCCGAAACGCGCAAGTGCCGCCGCCTGTTCGGCGAAAAAGCTCCCCTTAACGGGATCCTCCTTTGTCGGATACCACGACGGCAATACCAGAATGTGCATTTTCAGTTCCTCTCCGGCGGCAGAAGCGCCGTTACCTCGCGGATCTCCGCGGCGATGCGCTCGTCCCACGTCCAAAAATTCTCGTCAGCAAAGCGCTTTGCCCCCTCACCGAGACGTTTCCGTTCATCTTCGTCCGACAGCAGACGACATATCTCTTCGGGCAGACAGGAAAGCTCTTTTTCCGGAAGAAGTATACCGTTTGCTTCGTTTTTGATTACTGAACCGGTCGTCCCAGTGTCAACGGTGATGATCGCTTTTCCGCAGCGCATAGCTTCAAAAAGCGGATTACCGAGATTTGATGCAGAATACAATGAAAGGAACACATCCGCGCGCTGCAAATAGTCATAGACCAACTCATGGGATGTTCTTCCCGTGAAAATCACATGCTTTTCCAGCCCTAGCGCGCATACCTGTTCTTCCAGATTTTTTCTCTCTTCCCCATAACCAACGATGACAAGCTTTGCCTCCGGATGAGACTTTACAACCTCTGCGAGTGCATCAATTGCCAGATTCACCCGTTTTCCCGCCTGCAGGCGGGAGAGAGTCATTAATACTGTATCCGATTTATTCAATGGAAGCTCCGCTCCCAGAGAGGCAGCCGGCGCTCCCGGAATATCTACGCCGTTGCGCCAGAAAAAAATCTTTCTACTCTTATTTCCGGAGCGCTTCAAAACTTCGTCTCCGCGCGTACCGTCGTTTGTCATCAGCACCATGTCCGCCTCAATGCCGTATGCCTGGAGCTTTGGGTAATAGCGGAGACGGTTAACAAAATTATCTTTTTTCGTCATCATGTCCCATATGCCATAAAACCGCGTGACCAACGGCATACTGTAGGTCCTGCTGATTTGTTTCGCGGCGTGCACTGCGTGAGTGTCCTGTCCGTAAACCACAGTATTATCGGCGGCAAGATGCTGTTCATTTATAAGTCGCCCTGCTTCCCGGATCAGGATATGGCGAATGGCAAACACATTGGCAAAGCCAAAAAACCATCCAATTTTCCGGATTCTGGTCTCCCTCAAAAAAGGAGGATTAAACCGCACGATATAAAGTCCATCCCCGTAGTCCCGTTCGCCGAGCGGCGTATCCTCTTTTGTGCCGACATCCACAATCCAAACCTTCCATCCGGCAGCAATAAACCCCTCTACCGTTTTCCAGAACGTAGGGGCGCCAACATTATGCCGTTCTCCGAGACCGGCAAACGTAAGAATAAGAAGATTCTTCATTATTTTTCCTCCAAATCCGAAACGATCTGACGAGCGCGGTGAACCCAGAGATTTCCGTTTCTCAGTGCTTCGATACATTGTTTTTCATATTCTTTTCTTTTCCCTGGATTGTCCATTATGCTTTGCAGCGCGTTCGCCAGAGCTTCCGCCTCATACGGCACGACCAAACCGATGCCGTTTTCACGGACAATGGCCGAAATCGTCCGAGCGTTTGTAACAACAACAGGCAGACCATAACTCAGGTAGTCAAAAAGTTTTACATTGACCGCTAAATGCGTGTATGGTGTCGGAGACACCGGTATGACCGAAACGGCAGCGCGTGCATACAGCGGCTTCAGCCCCTCGCCCGACGTATGATGCACCTCCAGCCACGGAGCTTCCTTATACGGACTTTGAAACGCTTTCCATTCCTTTTCCCGGCAAACAAGGATCAGACGGTATGTCCTGTCTCCGGCGTTTAGCTGCTCAAGCGCCTCAAGCAGCATCCCGACGCCGTACCCGCCGTCCAGCCCACCGACATATATGCAGGTCTTTTCCTCCGGGCACCGCTCAGAAAGATGATCTTCGCCTGCTGGGGGCAGCGAACGCATATCTGTATAGGAAAAATACTTCTTACATTCTTCCGATGGAAAGTACACGATGTCTGCACATTTGAGCACGTTATTTGTGCGCTGCTGCAAATAATCCAGCCAGTGATCCTTCAGCCAGCCGGTAAGATCTGTCCGGCGGGGATACAGTTCCGGAAACATCCAATAGAAATCCCGGTAGAAATACCCGATGGGAATTCCCATTCGGGAGATTTTCCGGATAAGAGCGATATCGCAGCGGAACGTGATCGGCATAGAGGGAGATTCGATATAGCAGATATCCGGCCGGTTTTCCCTAAGCCACCGCCGTATCTCCTGTACCGCTTCGGTGCGCGCCTTTCTTCCCCAGCGCTGCTGTGCTCCGGAGAGGAGCTTCACCTCATGCCCTGCGTCGAGAAGCGCCCGGTACATCTTCTGCGGGCGTACCGACGATCCGGAGGTGCCGGAGTTAATATCCACATAGGTGATATACAAAATCAGCATGAAAGAACTCCCTCATAAAGCTCGGTAAGCCGCGCGGCGATGGTCTCGGGGGCAAATTTCCGGCGGATATCCGCGGAGATCGCCGCGCTGTCGTAGTCTTCGCGGCGGAGCATCATGCGCTCCATAGCATCGATGAGAGCGCTCTCGTCGTCCACAGGGATCAGGATGCCATTCTCCTCCGTGACAAAATCCTCCGGACCGCCGCAGCGCGTGGCGATCACGGGAAGCCCCGCCGCCATTGCCTCAATATAGGCGACGCCAAACGTTTCGCTCCTCGACGCCAGCACAAAGCAGTCCGCCGCGGCGTACGCTTCGGCAAGTTCCTCTCGCGGACAGTGGCCGCGGAAGGAGACGCGGCTGTACAGCCCCAGTTCGGCGCACAAAGCCCGCAGCGCGCCGCTCTCCGGTCCATCGCCGAAAATGATAAGCCTCGGCTCGCCGTGCAGCGCAGCGAACGCATGGAGAAGCCCCGCCATGTTTTTCACCGGGATGAGATTGCCAGCCGATACGAACGTGAAGCGCTCGTGCGCGATCCTCTTCGGCGCAAACCGCGCCGTATCCACGATATTGGGTACGACAATAGCTTCGACCCCGGTGTTGGCGCGCATGTTTTTCGCAAGCGCCCGGCTGACCGCCAGCACGGTGGCACAGCACTCATATTTTCTTTTCAGATGTTCCGCCTTCTCCGGTGAAAGCGCACGGTTGTGCAGGGAGGAGTGCTCAGTGAAAACGAACGGAATGCCCTCCCGCTCCGCCATCGCGGCAAGTTCAAAGCCGAAATGCTGGTGGATAATGTCCGGCTTCCAACCATCCTTTGCTATGGCGCGACGGATGCCGGAGGCCGCCAGCCGTCCGGCCAGCTCCGGAAGCCCCATCGGCAGCGCGCCGCAGGGAACCGAAGCGTAATAAACGGGTATGCCGTCCAGCGTGTATCGATAACACCCCCACGGGCGGGAGTGGCGGATCGACCGCGTGTCCACGGCGGCAAAGCGGACATCGTGTCCGGCATCCCGCAGCGCTTTGGCCTGATCTAGAGCAAAAATATTTACTTCGTGTTTTCTCGGACTGTCAAAGCCAGAGGCTGCAATGAGGATTTTCATCCGTTATTCTCCTGCAAGAATGTCCGCAATGCGGCGGCAGGCGCGGCCGTCGCCGTAGGGGTTCGCGGTGCGGCTCATTTTTTCGTACGCCGCCGCGTTATCCAAAAGCTCCGTGAAGCTCTCGTAGATCGTTTCCTCCCGTGTGCCTACCAGCCGGAGCGTTCCGGCCGCGACGCCCTCGGGCCGCTCAGTCGTATCGCGCATGACGAGCACCGGCTTGCCGAGGCTCGGCGCTTCCTCCTGAATGCCGCCGCTGTCGGTGAGCACGAGATAGCTGCGCGCGAGAAAGTTGTGGAAATCCAGCACATCCAGCGGCTCGATGATATGGATTCGTTCGTCGCCGCCGAACACCTCCGCCGCCGTTTCGCGCACGGCGGGGTTGCGGTGGATGGGGTAGATCGCGCGGACATCGTCATGCTCATCGAGCACGCGACGGATGGCGCGGAACATGTGGCGCATCGGCTCGCCGAGATTTTCCCGGCGGTGCGCCGTGATGAGAATGAGCCTCTTCCCCGCCGCCCATGCGAGCTCCGGATGGGTATAGTCGGCGCGGACGGTCGTTTTCAGCGCGTCGATGACCGTGTTGCCGGTCACATGGATCGTGCCGGGGTCGCGCCCCTCGGCGAGAAGATTTTCCTTTGCCTGCTCCGTGGGCGCAAAGTTGTAGCGGCTGACGATGGACACCGCCTGCCGGTTGAATTCCTCGGGATAGGGGCTGTAGATATCCCGCGTGCGCAGCCCAGCCTCCACATGCCCCACCGGGATGCGCAGATAGTAGGCCGCGAGCGCGGCGGCAAAGGCGGTCGTCGTGTCGCCCTGCACGAGGACGATGTCCGGCTTTTCCGCTTCCAGCACGCCCTTGAGCCCTTCGAGAACGCCGGTTGTTACGTCAAAGAGCGTCTGCGAATCCTTCATAACGGAGAGATCGTAGTCCGGCACGACGGAAAACGTTGCAAGGATCTGGTCGAGCATCTCGCGGTGCTGTCCCGTGACGCAGACAACGGATTTTATTTCGCGCCGGGCGCGCAGCTCCTGCACGAGCGGGCACATTTTCACGGCCTCCGGCCGCGTGCCGAAAACCAGCAGGATCTTTTTCATGGCGTTCCTTTCCTTTTGCGCGCCGGATGTCTGTGCTTGTCAGAGGATCCAGCGCTCGGTCTCAAAGACCTCGGCGTACTGCCGTCCGATCTGCACGCCGTGGCTCATGGCCAGTGCGCGGATATACTCGCCGGAGGCATAAATGCGCCCACGCTGCGAGATATACCGCTCCACGGCGGCGATCTTCTTTTCTACATGGCGTTCTTCAAGCGTGACATATACCTGATTGTTGAACGTCAGGTTGTTCCACGGCTCCTCGTAGCCGAGGATGCTCGTGCGCTTGAATGCGCGGATGGCCTCCTCGGCGATGGTGTGGTGATCCTGATGCACATCGTGCAGCGACGGGGCAAGCACGAGATCCGGCACGATGCGCCGGTTGAGCCGCACGAGCTCCTCCAAAATCTCCTGCCGGTGCGCCGGGAAATGACGAACCTGAAAATCGAAAAGGATAAGCTGTTCCGCCGGTATTCCGTAGCTCTCCATGGCGGAGAGAAACTCCGTTTTCAGCTCGTCCGCCGGAAAGCCCGCCGGGACGGACTCCGCGCAGGTGGAGAACACTGCGAAATGCACCTCGCAGCCTTCCTCCAGCAGCCGTGCCACCGTTCCGCCGCAGCCGAGCTCGCCGTCGTCGGTGTGCGGGGCGAGGACTAGAACTTTCTTCATATCGTCAGCTCCTTTACCAGTCAAGTCGGTTTCCGGCGGCGTCGAAAAACGCCTCCTGATACCGCCGGGACATCCGCGTGCCGAAATGAGGCGTCAGCTCCGGCAGCGGCTCGCC
>OGYC01002373.1_pt1 | contig 13173 bp, 10 predicted proteins | sample 1576461 | NCBI WGS metagenome assembly OGYC01 (sample SAMEA3541569, study PRJEB24748) | human gut metagenome | biome: human gut; feature: human-associated habitat; material: faeces | place: China | collected 2012 | reverse complement strand
CAACATCGCCGCCGTTTTGGCGGCGGCGGACTTCACCCGAACACTTGTCAAACGCTTCCGCGCCCCTGCCGAGATTTATCCGCTCACCGTATCCGCCGCCTTTACCGTGCTGCTCACCGAGCTACTGCTCGGCCAGTTCCGGCTTGCCTTTTCCAACCCGCTCATCAGCGCCCTGTATCTGGCAACGGCGCTCGGCTGGGTCCTCTGCGGCTTCTGGCGCAGATACGGCTCTATGCGCAGGTTTGGCCTGTGCCTCTCCTTCCTGGCGCTGGCAAAGCTCTTCCTGCTTGACCTGGCCGGCCTCTCGGAGGGGAGGCGGATTGTCTCCTTCTTCGTCTCTGGCGAGTTAATGCTCCTGATCTCCTTCGTATACCGCTATTTCAGCAAACGGATGCTCCCCAACGGAAGCATCGCGCAGATACCGGCTCAGGAGAGCTCCTCTGCCACACAAAAATAAGCGTTTCCCTCAAAAAAGGCGGGGCGTGGAATCTTCCACGTCCCGCCTGCTGATGGATAGCAGATCGCTTCAACTATTGTCCAATGGTGGTAAGGAACGCATTCGTCCGCATCTTGGCCACACAGATATTTTTGACGCATTTGCGCAGCGCCTCTCCGTACCCAATCGGGTCGTTTCGATAGGCCCGTTTCATGGAAGCCACCAGCGGCAGCTTCCGCAGCGGCCACACCATGCACAGCAGCTCGTCGTTGCCTGCATACACGGCAAGGTTCGGGTTCATATAGCCCGTGCCGGTAAGGTTCATATAAGCGTCTGTGATGACCATGCCGTCAAAGCCCCACTCTTCCCGGAGAAGCTGAGTAAGCAATGCGTAGCTTCCGCCGCACCACTGCGCGCCAATGCGGTTGAGGCTGGACATAATGCCATATGCCTCACCCTCCTTGACCGCGATCTCAAAGGGCTTGAGGTAGAGCTCCCGCATTGCCTGCTCATTGCACCAGGTAAATACGCCGAAGCGGTTAGTTTCCTGATCGTTGAGCGCAAAGTGCTTGATGGTAACGACCACGTTTTCACTCTGTGCGCCGCGCGTTACCGCCGCGGCCATTTTGCCGGAGAGCAGCGGATCCTCGGAATAATATTCAAAGTTCCGCCCGCCCAAGGGGTTGCGGTGCAGGTTGGCCGCCGGCGCATACCAAACGTGCGTGCCGAGCTCTGCGGCGGATTTGCCGATTGCCACGCCCATCTGTTGGGCGAGGCTGTCGTTATAAGTGCAGGCAATGATCGTTTCCGTCGGGAAGGCGATGCTCTCCTCTGAGGCGAAGAACCCGTTCTTCCCCTTGATGCTGGCGGGGCCATCGTTATCAACTGTGGCAGGGATGCCCAAGCGGTCGATTGCCCGCGTATGGTAGCCGCAGTCTCCAACCAAATTGATCATCTCATCCAACGTGAACTGATCCAAAAACGCATCCCATAGGGATTCGTCGCGGTAAACATCCTGAAGGGTAATCGTGCCGGTTTCATATACCGCGCCCGTGGTGGGCACGGTGCCCTCCGTTTTCGGCGCGGGCTCCGTATCCGCGTTGCGCACGGCGTCGGTTAGCTTGGTCATGGGGCCTTGCGGATAAGTCGCCTCCGGATTGCTGCGGGAAAAATAGGTGATCTCCCCATTGACGTCGGAGAAGAGGTTTTGAATCGGCGCGCCGGTTTTATCATCGTAGCGCAAAACCTTCCGCTCGGCCAGAGGGAGCTGTTCCTCCGCCACGCTCTGGCGCACATTGCGCCGGACGCTCACGGTATAATCTCCCGCTTCCAGCACCCAAGCCTGCTCCTTCTCCCCATAGGAGGCCATATCAGAAAAGTCGAATTGGACAGTTACCGTTTGAGAGGCGCCGGGTGCAAGCAGCTCCGTTTTGGCGTAACCCGCCAGGCAGATCGCGCTCTTTTCCAAGCCGCCCTTCTGGTATGGCGCGGAAAAGTATACCTGCACCACATCCTTGCCTGCGCGCTGGCCGCAGTTGGTCACCTGCACCTCTGCCTTCACCGTTTCTCCATCTGTGGAGATCGAGTGGACGTCCCAGCGGAAATCCGTGTAGGAAAGGCCATATCCAAATGGATACTGCACTTTTTCCGGCGCAAAGGTTTCAAAATAGCGGTAGCCGACATAGATGCTTTCTTGATATTCGATATAGGTTTTCAGGGTGCCCGGATAGCGGTAGTTGCCAAAATTAGCGCTGGAAGGATGATCCTCCACCTGGTATGCAATCGTATCGGTCAGCCTGCCGGAGGGGTTCACCTTGCCTGCAAGCACATCAGCCACAGCCTGCATGCCAACGGTGCCCGGGATGCCGATCATCAGAGCTGCGTCAATCGTATCATACTCCTCCAGCCAGCCCATCTCCGGCATATTGGCCACGTTGAACACCACGATAACGTGCCGGTATTCCCGCGTTACATAATCAAGCACTGCCCGCTCTTCCTTCGTCAGGCGCAGGTTCTCCTCTGTCAGATCCGCGCCTTCAGAGCCGGAACGGCCATAGTAAAAGATTGCCGTATCCGAGTACTTTTTCGCATTCCGCTTCACCTTTGCGGTCATGCGGTTCACCGGCATCTCCACCTTTGCAACGCTGCCGAAGAGAAGCTTTGTCCCAAAGGAGAAAAAGTCTTTCGCGCCGAGTATTTCTTTCAAGTTGAGCGAATGCATCTGGCTCCAGCGTGTATAGGCGGATTTCAGCTCGGTATTATAAGCCACGCCCGCCTGCTCCAGCGCCGTATAAAAATCTGTCACATCGCTGCTATCGATTTGCCCAGAGCCTCCGCCGCCATAGTACGGCTTGACAGATGCCGCTCCAAACACGTTCACCTGCTTCCCCTCCAGCGGCAGGCAATTGTTTTTATTCTTTAGCAAAACAATTCCCTCAGCCTCCGTTTGGTAGGCAACCTGCTGTGCATATTGCTGCGCTTGGCTCTGCTCGCCTGCCGCCTGCGCCGCGGGCAACCCCACCTGTAGGAAAAGAGCACCCGCCAGCACTAGGCTGAACAATTTTTTCCCTGTTTTCATAAACTCCCTCTTTTCTGTGAACAATCTGAAACACTTTGCATCGAATCCGATCATCGTCAAAGCATTACGGAAGGATTATATAATAAATAAAGCAAATAGTCTAGTATTTCTCTAATAAAAATGATATTATTTAGACAAAAGGTACAAATTGAACTTTTTTATTTGAAAACCAGAAAAAAGCTGGAGAAAAAGTTCTCCAGCTTTTTTCACTCCACTCTTCGGCCATTCTTCTTGCTTATGCAATCTGTACCGCCGTTTGATGGGTGAGGCCGGGCATTGTTGCCTCACCCAGGCATCCGCTGTAACGCTCATAGAAAAAGCCCAGCCTGCCCTTATAATCCGCCTTCCATGGCTTACTCTTGCCACAGTAGTGCACAATCACCACGTTTTCTTTTACCCAATCCATGTCAACATGTCGGCTCGGGCGAGTCAGCAAGTTGTGATTGAGCAGATAACGATCGTCTAAATTATAGAGCAACGCGTCTATAGCAAGCGTGCTGCCGCCATACATCCCATTCAGGATATCCTGATCAAGCAAATAAAGCTTCTCCCGATTTTCACGGATGTAATCAAAAACGGCTTGCACATCCTGCACCTCGCGCAGCAGCTGAAGGTTCATCAGCATGACGCCCGCGTTGATATACTTGCTGCCCTCCGGCATTTGAAGCCGTGTGCGGTTGAGCCATTGCATCGGGCCGAACTGATGGGACGCTGCCGCAAACAGATTCCCCTTGAAATCCAGCCGGTAGAGCTGATCGATGGAATGGACGACTACCAGGTCCGGATCAAGATACAACACTCGGTTTACCTCCCGCGGCAGAAGCTGTGCTGCAAACAGGCGGTAATAGGTCTCCTTCGGGAGGCGCTCCAGAACGGGTGCATCTGCAAACATTGTATGCGGAACCTGAATGTTCACAAGCTCACATCGATCCATCGGCACATGCTCCTCGAGATAGCGAAAATCCTCCCGCGTTAACGAGGAATGCGCCACAAACACGCGAAAATCACGGTTGGAGTTTGAGGAAAGCAGCGAGTTGAGCATCACAGTCAGCGGTTGGATGTAGCCGGAATTGAGCGTTACCAATATATTCATTTTCATAAGAAAAGCCTCCTGTTTTTGATCTTGCCCCTATCATAAGGGCTTCAACTTACAAAAAAGTTACAAAAATCTTTCAGAAGGCTTTTGTTTGCGTGAAGAAAGATTGCATGAACTGGCAGTCCTTTATAAGCAGTGGAACAAGCTGATGGTGAACGACGGCCTGAACCAGGCCGCTGCTGCCTTCGACCTGCCTTACGGCGGCCTGCGCCAGAGCGGCGAAGCACAGGACATGATGCGCAAAGCCATGCAGGAAGTGATAAAACTTGCCAACCTCGAGGGCGTGCCCCTGCCGCCGGACAACGACGTGAAGTTCCTGAACGCCATGATGCCCACCTTTAACCCCGAGGGAATGCCCAGTATGCGGCAGGACGTGCTGGCAAAGCGCCCCACCGAAGTGGACGAGTTCGCAGGCGTAGTGCGCCAGCGGGCTAAGAAATACGGCCTGCCCACCCCTGCCAACGACTTTTTCTACACCCGCATCCGGGAGATCGAAGCAGGCTACAGCAAGTAAGGAGTGCCCATGCATAAAATTTATTTCACCCGCCACGGCGAGACCGTGTGGAACGTGGAGAACAAGATCTGCGGCATGACCGACAGCCCCCTCACCGAGCGGGGCCGCCAGCAGGCGCGCCAACTGGGCGAGAGAGTGAAGGCCAGCGGGGTGCACATCGACGAAATTTTGTACTCTCCCCTGTCCCGCGCCGCCGACACCGCCAAGGCTATCGCGGACGCCACCGGACTGCCCGCCCGGTGTGAGCCCCGCCTGCGGGAGCAGTGCTTTGGCAAATACGAGGGCACGCCCCGCAACGGTGGCGAGTTCCGCGTTTCCAAGACCCACTTTGCCGACCGGTACGACGGCGGCGAGAGCATGATGCAGCTGGCCCAGCGCATCTATAACCTTTTGGACGAGCTGAAGGCCGACACCGATAAAACCTATCTGCTGGTGGCCCACAACGGCATCGCCCGGGTGGTGCAGTCCTATTTTTACGACATGACGAACGAGGAGTACGCCATGGCAGGCATCAAGAATTGTGAGCTGGTGGAATATCATTTTGAATAACAAAAGAAGCCGTGCAGTGCACGGCTTCTTTTTGCTTATTATCCCTTATACAGTCCAAACAACTTGAGCAGCTTCTGCCAGAAGTTGAGCACCACAGGCTCCGCTTCCGGCTCGGCGGCCGGTTCCGGGGCGGTGATGGCAGTAGTCTGCAATGCAAACTGCACCGCGCTCACGTCGGTGTTCTCCGCCGAAGTGAAGCTCACTGCTTCCCCGCTGCCGGAAAGGCTTGCCAGCAGGCTGTCCAGCTCATCGCCCATGTCGATGCCGGAGACGTTGTCCCGCAGCTCGCCGGTGCCGCCGGTCAGCTGGGCCGCACCCTCGGCCAGCTGCGCCACGCCCGCTTTCAGCTGGGCCACGCCATCGGTGTAGGCGTTCAGGCCGTCGTCCAGCTGGGCATACTGGCTGGCAAGCTGGTTCACACCGTCGGTCAGCACCGAGAGATTGCCCAGCATCCCGGTGAGCACACCGGCCAGCTGCTGCACGCCCGCGTCAAATTCGCCGTAGCTGCTGTTCAGGGTGCTGCTGCCCTCGTGCAGCTGGGCAATGCCTCCGTTGACCGTGTCGAGGTAGGTCTGCATCGCGTCGATGTTGGCCGTGGAGCCCTGCAGCAGCAGAATGACATCTTTCAGCTGCGGCATCAGCTTGGAGAGCTGTTCCAGCTGGGCAATGGCTTTGGCATTGCCGTCCTTCACCATGTCAAGGTCGAGGCCGTTCTCCTTGAGGATGGCTTTGTAAGCGTCAAAGCTCACCTGCTGTTCCAGCTGGGCCGCGCCCTCGTCCAATTGTGCAATGCCGTTTTTGATCTGGGTGGATGCGTCCAGCAGGGTGTTCAGCTCGTCGGTGGAAGCCGAGATGCCGTTCAGCGCGGTCTGCATCTGGGTGAGGGCGGCGCGCACCTGCGCGGAACCGCCGGTCAAGGCACCGGAATTGCCGTTCAGGGTATCAATGCCCGCCTGCACCTGTGCAATACCGTCGGCCAGTGCGTTGGCACCGTCGTCCAGCTGCACCGAACCGTTCTGCAGCTGGTCCAGCATGCCGGTCAGGTCCACGTCCCCGAGGTCGAGGTTCAGGTTCAGCCGCACGCCGTTCAAAGAAACGGCATCCATGACAAAATCGGTCACGTCGGCGGTGACGGTCACATCGCTGTCCGCGCCCGGCAGCAGAATGTAGGAGAGCTGCTTTTTGCCGCCCACGTTCGCCACGGTGGCACCCGGGGCGCTGATGTTTCGGGCAAGGTCAGTGTCCAGACTCATGGTCACCTGCAGGGCGTATTTGTCAAAAAAATCTCCGGTGCAGTCCGGGTTGCGGCTCACCTGCAGGCGGATGGCAAGTGCACCGCTCTTGCCGCCCAGCTCGTCGGGTGAAATTTCCTGCCCGTCCAGCGTATAGGTCAGCTTGACGACCCAGGGCAGCGCCGTGGCGGCGTCCATGGTGCCCTCATAATAGAGCTTGCCGTCCTCGGTCACGTTCACCGTGACGGTGTCGCCGCTCTGGCTGACGGCATCGTTCGTGGTCATGTTGCGCACGGCGGTGTAGCTGCCGTGGTCGGTGACGGTGTCGCCCGCCTGCACCGCAAAGCTGTTGACGGCATACACACCGGTCACCTCACCGGAGGCCGTCAGATTTGCATAGATCACTTCTTCTTTCGCGGTGGATGCCGCGGCAAAGGCCGGCAGGCTGCTGCCCACCAGCAGGCACCCGGCCAGCGCCAGCGCCGACACCCGGCGCACAAATTGCTGTTTCATATGGTTCAAGCCTCCTTCGGCTGTTTTTTCTCCTTGATAATGAGCGGGTCGGCCAGGTACAAAAAGCCCGGCAGGGCCAGCAGCACGATGGCCAGCGAGACCAGACTGCCCACGCCCAAAAAGTTGCCCAGCTGGCCCAGCAGCTGGTTCGTGGAGATGGCCCCCATCAAAAAGCCCACCACGGCCATGGCGCTGCCGGTGGTGCTCACCGAGGTAGTCACGGCCGACACGGTGGCGGCAATGGCGTCTTTCCGGCCCAGGGTCTCCCGGAACTCCTGATAGCGGTCCGAGAACAAAATTGCGTAGTCCACCGTCGCGCCCAGCTGCACCGAGCTGATGATGAGGTACGCAATATAGAACACATACTGGCCTCGGAAATACGGGATGGCCAGATTGATCCAGATGGCCGTCTCGATGCTCAGCACCAGAATGATGGGCAGAAGCAGCTGCCGCTTCATGAGCAGCAAAATCAGGAACACCGCACCGATGGCCAGCAGATTCACCTTGACCATGTCGGCAGTGATGGTGTCCATCAGGTCGTAGGTGCTCACGCCCTGCCCGGCCAGATAATAATTGTCCGGGTAATACTGCTGCACCGTGGCACGCACGGTCTCCACCAGCGCAAAGGCCGCGTCACCCTCGGTGTCGGCGTCCACGGTAAGCACAAGGCGGGTGTAGCCGCCGGAGACCAGCAGCTTGAGGGTATCGGCGGGCACGAACTCCGGCGGGATGGAAGCGCCCGCGTTGTCCACGTAGGAAAGGATGCCGGTCACCTCCGGGATGGCATGCAGCGCATCTGAAAGCTCGGCCTGCGTGGCAGTGTCGCCCTCCGGCACGAGGACCACATAGGTGTCGCTCTTGCCGAAAATTTCCTCGATGGCGGCGGTGTCCGCGCCCAGACGGGTGTTGGTGCCGAACATATGGGCCGCGCCGTAGTGGTACTGGTTCGAGTTGGAAGCCAGATAGCTGGGCACCATCAGGATCGCCAGCACCAGCGCCATGGGCAGCATCACCCGGGAGACAAAGCGGCCGAACTTATCAAAGCTGGGCAGCAGCGGCTTGTGGTGGGTCTTATCCATCCACTTGTAGCACGCCAGCGTCAGCGTCGGCATGAAGGTGAACACGGTGACAAGGCTCAGCACCACGCCCTTTGCCAGCGCAAGGCCGAGGTCCGGGCCGATCTGGAACTGCATGAGCACCAGCGCCAGAAAGCCGATGACCGTGGTCAGGCCGCTGGACAGAATGGAGCCGGTGGATCTGCACAAAGCATCCACCATGCAGTCCTCGGGGCTGGCCGACGGGTCTGCCGCCCGGCACTCGGCAAAGCGGTGAATGAGGAACACCGAGTAATCCAGCGACACCGCCAGCTGCAGAATGCTGCCTGCCGCATTGGTGACGAAGGAGATGGTGCCGAAGATGAGGTTCGTGCCGTTGTTGAGCAGGATGGCCGTCCCAAGGCCCGCCAGCACCAGAACGGGTTCGGCCCAGGAGTCGGTGGTCAGGATCAGGATGAACAGCACGTACACCACCGCGATGGCCGCGATCTTCGCCACCTCCGTCACGGTGGAGTTGGTGGCAACGGCCGTGGATACCGCCGTGCCCGCCAGCGCATTGTCCTCGCCGATGAGCTCACGCACTGCATCCACAGCTTCCAGACGCTTGGCGTCCTCTACCGTCACGGTGAACAGGGCGCAGCTGTCTTTGTAATAGGTCTCCACCGTGTCGGTGTCCTGCATCTGCAGGGGCACCGTCACGTCCAGACTGTCGTCCAGCCAGGTGACGGACGCCACGCCGTCGATGGCGGCGATCTGTTCCTTGTACGCCAGCGCCTCAGGGATGGTCACATCCCGCACCATGACGCGCATGTTCGGGATGCCGCCGGTGAAGGCGCTGTTCATCACCTCGATGGCGGTGGTGGAGGGGGAATCCGGCGGCAGATAGTCGTTGATGTCGTAGTCCACCTGCACCGCGCGGGAGGCAAACACGCTGAGTACGGCGGCCAACGCAAACACCACCAGCACCAGCCTGCGCCGGCGCACGATGGCGGTATAGAATCGTTTCAGCAAAACAGGAAAGCTCCTTCCTTCAAATTTGAACATTTATCATTTTATCAGGTTTGATGCATTTAGAAAATAGACAAATCTTAAACTTTGGCCCAATAACTTTATTTTTTGCCGCAGATCAGCCTTGACAAAGTCCAATTTTGGATTTATACTGTCCCAACTGGCAAAATCCAATCTTGGACTATAGGAAGGAGTGAGGGAATGGACTCTGAAGTAAAGGCGCAGAATATCGCGCTGAATCAGTTCTGCAAGCGCATGAACGAGCAATACCACGCCTATGCTGTGCACTGCGGTCTGTCCGACCCGGCGCTGTGGGTACTCTACTCCCTGTGGGAGGCCGACACCATTCTCACGCAGAACGATATCTGCTCGCTGTGGATGTACCCCAAGCAGACCATCAATTTTACCATCTCCGGTCTTGTGAAAAAGGGCCTTGTGCAGCTGGAGCAGCGGCCCGGAGCCCGCAGCGGCAAAGCTGTGCGGCTGACGGCAGCGGGCGAGGCCTTCTGCCACAAGGCGATCACCCCGCTGCTGATGGCAGAGGAGCGCAGCCTTTTGCAGCTGGCCGATTCCGACCGCAGGACGCTGGTTGCTCTGAGCGAAAAACAGTGCATCTTTTTTGAACGGGAGCTGCAAGGCCTTTTGCAGTGCCCCGAAGAATGACCAAAGTTTTATTGAAAGGACTTTTCATGGCAAAGCAAAGAATCCAATTATCTGACCATTTCACCTACTCCCGCCTGCTGCGGTTCGTGCTGCCCTGCATCGGCACCATGCTGTTCACCTCCATCTACGGCATCGTGGACGGCCTGTGTGTCTCCAACTTTGTGGGCAAGACGGCCTTTGCGGCGGTCAACCTCATCATGCCGCTGCCCATGCTGCTGGGCACCATCGGCTTTATGCTGGGCACCGGCGGCAGCGCCATCGTGGGCATCACGCTGGGCGAGGGCGACCAGAAAAAGGCCGACCGCTATTTTACCATGTTCATGCTGGCAGCCCTTGTCTCGGTCAGCGTGCTGGCCGTTTTGGGCATCGTGTTCCTGCGGCCCATCGCCGTGCTGCTGGGTGCCAAAGGAGAACTGCTGGATTACGCCCTGCGCTATGGCCGCATTTTGATGGTGTCGCTGCCCACCTTCGCGCTGCAGAACATGTTCCAGAGCTTTTTCGTCACCGCCGAAAAGCCCCACCTCGGCTTCTACTTCACCGTGGGCGCGGGCTGCACCAACATGGTGCTGGATGTGCTGATGGTGGGCGTCTGGGGCTGGGGCGTCGAGGGTGCTGCCATCGCCACCTTTATCAGCCAGCTGGTGGGCGGCGTGCTGCCGGTGTTCTACTTCATCAACCACAATAACACCAGCCGCCTGCACCTGTGCAAAACCAAAGTTTACGGCAGTGTGCTGCGGGATGCCTGCATCAACGGTTCTTCCGAGCTGATGACCAACCTTTCCATGTCGCTGGTGAACATCCTTTATAATTACCAGCTGCTGCGTCTGGGCGGCGAGGACGGCGTGGCCGCTTACGGCGTCATCATGTACGCTGCCTTCCTGTTCGTGGCCGTGTTCGTGGGCTACGCCGTGGGCAGTGCGCCCATCGTCAGCTTCCACTACGGTGCCCGCAACCACGCCGAGGTGCATAACCTTTACTCCAAGAGCCTGCGGCTCATCGGCGTGGTGGCTGTGGTCATGACCGGCATTTCCATGGTGTTCATCCCCTATGTTTCCCGCATCTTCGTGGGCTACGACGCCAGCCTTCTGGCGCTGACCAACCGGGCCTTCCGGCTGTATGCGCTGAGCTTCCTCATCATGGGCTTCAACGTGTACGCGTCCTCCTTCTTCACGGCGCTGGGCGACGGCGTGACCAGTGCGCTGATCTCCTTCCTGCGCACGATGCTGTTCCAGGTGATCGCCATCATCGTCCTGCCGATGCTCCTTGACATCGACGGCATCTGGCTGGCCGTGACCGCCGCCGAACTGGCTGCCCTGGCCGTGAGCGTGACCATGTTTATCACCAAGGATAAGGTGTTCCATTACCGCAAGGCATAAGTTTCTCCCCTGCTTTTTGCGAAACGGCGAAAAGCGGGGGATTTTTTTGGTGATTCTGGCTCTGCCGCTGGACGGCAAATCGTGCTAGAATGGACACAGCTTTGATGCACACCATTTATGAGGAACCATTATGACATTGTTTTTGACCAGCAGCCCCAGCGGCTGCCCCTTTGAGCCGGGACCAGACATCCCGGTGCTGGATACTCGCAACCACCTTGTGGCAAACCTGCGGGCCGTCTGGCCGGACCACGCGGTGCTGGGCCTTGCCATTGCGGCAGACCCCCACGCCTATGAAGAAAACGACGAAATGTGCCGGGTGTTTTTGCAGAGCTTCGCAGACGCTCACCTGCCGCTGACCGACCTTATCCCCTGCGACGCCCGCAATCAGGACGAGATCGGCACCCTTTTGCCCCAGAGCGGCTTTGTGATGCTGTGCGGCGGGCATGTGCCCACCCAGAACCACTTCTTTGCCCGCATCGGGCTGGCCGGGCTGTTCCACAGCTACCACGGCATCGTGATGGGCGTGAGCGCCGGCAGCATGAATGCGGCCCGCATCGTCTATGCCGCACCGGAAGAACCGGGCGAAGCCGCCGACCCGCACTATTCCCGCTGGCTGAACGGCCTGGGCCTGACCGAGACCCGCATCCTGCCCCACTACCAGTTCATCCGGGAGCATGTGCTGGACGGGCAGAAGGTGGAGGATATTGCCCTTGCCGACAGCAAAAAGCGGCACTTCCTCGCCCTGCCGGACGGCTCCTACATCCTGTGCGCCGACGGCAGCGAGGCGCTGTACGGCAAAGCATGGTACTTCGCGGACGGCACCATGGAGGAGATCAATGAAGATGAAGATGTGCTGCCACTAAGATAGTGACCTTACAGGAAAGGCTCCCTCTTACTATGTAAGAGGGAGCCTTTCCTGTGGATAAAAAATCAAGAGTGGAACATCTTTTTCAAGATATGCCACTCTCTACAAAAGCTTTCGCTTTTCAATTGTGCTATATATTTTAGCAGGGTCTCATCGATTTGTCAACAAGTTTTTTATAACTTTTTTATGGAAATTATAAACACCTGCGATTTTTGTATTGCTGCTAAAATACTCCTTATGCCGCGCTGCACGCCCCTCCAGGAATCCATTGATTTCTTCATATCTCTTTTTTCTCGATTCGTCCGGCATCATGCAATCGTATACGTACAACAACGTGATAAAGCTGTTCGTGAATTTATCGCGCAGGTTATTGACGCGCGATGTTTTTGAAATTTCCTGCATTTTCCCAACAAAATTGGACACCGCGCTCTGCACCTGTTTTGTTGCATCAATCTTCTCTGTCATCTTATTCAAAAGACAATTGCTGTGTGCCGCTGCATTTCGCATATCACGAACCGTATTCATCAGTCGATGGTTCACAATTTTTACGTCATAACGATCTTCACAAAACTGGCACAAATAAAGCAGATCTCCAAACGAAATCAATTCGACAAACACCCAAATGGGATAGTCCGGGTCATATTTTGCAATCAGGTCTTTGCAGTATTCTCCCATCTTATGTCGCCGGATCCCACTGAGTATCCGTGAGTTTCCCTTTTGCATCAAGAAATCCCGAACGATTTCGTAGCCATCTTCCTGCGGGCTTTGCGTTACAAGATTTACAATTTTCACCTTTATGATATGCTCAATATCCAAGCACATTTCCAGTACAAGGTGCCTTAGATACATATCCAGTCTAGACAATTCCTGCAAATAGGCGAAATCCAGATTCTGATACGTTCCTTTACGTTGACCCTCTGCACATTTTTCGTAATTTGCACGATATGCCGCAAGCTTCATGTAATAGTTGTTGTGCTCCAGAAAATCTTTTGCATCTGCCTCAGACACTTTCTGAAAGGTAATGCCTTTTTTCTTCATGTGCCCAATGAGTTCATCTGTTGTCAGTTTTGGTTTCATGCTTCCACCCGGCCTTCCTGTACATGATTCAGCCGTACAAAGGGTGCAATGGCGTTGGCGTCGCCGTGGCGCACGATGGAATAAGTGATATCGCAGTAGGGCTGGATGGCGGTGCTCTTTTCCACGGTGGAAATGAGGATCACCTGCAGCTGCAGGCGGCGGAACAGCTCCATCATGGGGCGGATGCGGTCGCTGGTCATCTTGCTGAAGG
>OGYC01002361.1_pt1 | contig 13221 bp, 10 predicted proteins | sample 1576461 | NCBI WGS metagenome assembly OGYC01 (sample SAMEA3541569, study PRJEB24748) | human gut metagenome | biome: human gut; feature: human-associated habitat; material: faeces | place: China | collected 2012 | reverse complement strand
AGTAAACCTTCGAAATTTGCATTTGCATCTGACGAAAAATCCATTCGCCAGCCGAACGCCTCATTTGTACGGTGTTACCTTAAGTAACAAAAAGCCGGAAAATTCAAGGACAAAAGACACAAAGCGGCGATAAAAACCAGTGACAGGAGTGGCGAAACCGAAGGTCTCCAGCGGGCAACCGCGGACTTCGTCCGTTTTCATTGCCCTCTGGAAGCATGGAAAAGACCAGTTCAACCATGCCTATTAGCAAGAATTAGAAAAAACCACCCAACGAAACCATTTTCGTTCTGGCAAGAAATCGGACATTCTTGACAAAACACAATTTTTGTGTATAATTAAATTATTGCATCATCCATTCCATAGACCCCCAAGACGCTAAGGGAGGAAATCAAACATGAAACACTGGGTCGCACAAGCGCTTTTTCTGCTGATGGCACTCTGCTTGTTTCTGCCCTGCTTCGCCGCAGCGGAAGAAGCCGCGCAGACCGCCGTCACCATCGACTTTGAGGATGGCAACGCCGCCGCATTCAGCCAGTCTGGCTCCTGCACCGTCGGCGTGACGGAATCGCAGGCACACAGCGGTAAGCAGAGCCTGCGAGTTTCTGGACGCGGCAGCAATAACTGGGACGCTGTTGACCTCTCCGCTGCGTCGCTTGGCATCGAGGCCGGCGCGAAAGTCCACCTGTCCGCCTGCGTCTACGTCGAAAGCTCGGAGGACGGCGTTATGGCGATTGGCAAGGCGGGCGGCGATTACGCCTACTACGCGCAGGTGAACGTCAAGGGCAAGGAGTGGACGGAAATCTCCTGCGATTTCGAGGCGGACGCGGGCGTCAACATCCGCTTCCTCACGGCGTCTAATAACTATCTGGGCAAAAACTACTGCATTGATGATGTCACGCTGACCATCACCGCGCCCGAAAAAGTGGATTACTCCGACGCGCCGCAGATTCACTACACGTCGGACTTTACCAGCGGCACGGACGGCTGGTATGCGCGTTCTGCGGGCGGTGCCACCATCGAGACGACCGCTGACGGGCTGTACATCACCGGGCGTACCGCGACGTGGAACTCTCCCGGCCGCGACTTCGACCTTGTGCCGGGGCGCGCCTACAACCTGTCCGTGCAGGTGAAGCAGGACGAGATGGATTCGTGCAGCTTCATCCTGTCCGTCGCCCATACACGCGACGGCGAGGAATCCTATGAGAACATTGTCACCGGCACGGCGAAGAAAGGCGAATGGGCAATGCTGTCCGGCGCTTACATTCCCGGTCGGTATGACAAGTATGTGCTGTACGTCGAGGGGGCGGGCAAGGAAACGTCCTTCACCATCCGCAATTTCACCTGCGACGAGAAGATTGACTCCTTCGACACCACTTCGCTGCCTGCCCTCAAGACGCTCTATGCGGATAAGTTCGATTTCGGCACGGCGGTTGTTGCCAGTGAAGTGGCGGACAGCAAACGCATGGCGTTCTACGGCAGCCAGTTCACCATCATGACCGCGGGAAACGAGATGAAGCCGGATTCGCTGCTGGATATGGCGGAATGCCGCAAGCTCAGCCGCACGGACGACACGGCCGTCGCTGTGAAGTTCGACAACTGCATTCCGTTCCTCGATTGGTGCCGCGACAATGGCGTGAAGGTGCATGGGCATGTGCTGGTGTGGCACTCCCAGACGCCCGAAGCCTTCTTCCATGAGGGCTACGCGACCCACAAGCCGCTGTGCAGCCGCGAAACCATGCTCGCCCGCATGGAAAGCTACATCCAGCAGGTGCTGACGTGGACGAACGAGAATTATCCGGGGCTGATTGTCTCGTGGGACGTTGTGAACGAAGCCGTGGCGGACGGCAGCGACCAGCTGCGCGAATCCAACTGGACAAAGACAATCGGTCAGGATTTCGTGAACCGCGCGTTTGAGTACGCCCGCAAGTACGCCGCGGACGGCGTGAAGCTGTACTACAATGATTACAACACCCCCCTTGACCCCAAGCTGCACGGCATCTGCGTCCTGCTGGACAGCCTGATTGCGGATGGCACGATTGACGGCTACGGCTTCCAGGCACACTACTCCGTCGGCAGTCCGACGATTGACCGCGTGGATTGGGCGTTCCAGCAGATTGCCAAGCGTGATTTGCTCCTGCGCGTGTCCGAACTTGACGTGGGCATTGACGATACAAGCGAGGAAAATCTGCAGAAGCAGGCGAAGTATTACGGCGACCTGATGAAGATTTTCCTGCGTTACGCCGACCGCATCGAAGCGGTGCAGGTATGGGGCACGGTGGACGACCTGAGCTGGCGCGCGGACGAGTACCCGCTCCTGTTCGACAAGGATGCCCAGCCGAAGCCCGCGTTTGACACGCTGGTGGAACTGGCACAGTAAATCCATCATAAAGGCAACACCGCACAATCCATTTGCCAGCCGACCACCTCATTTGTGCGGTGTTACCCTAACTTTAAGGAGGCGACGAAGATGAAGAAGAAGAGTTTTGCCCTATTGCTGGCTGCGGCGCTGCTGCTGTGCCTGCTGCCGAGAATGGCGCCGGAAGCGAAGGCGGAAACCATCCGCGACAAATGCCGTTTCTGCAACACGACGGCAGATCATGAGATTACAAGATTCGAGCGATTCAACGACGATTATCATTATGTAATTTACATATGTTCACACTGCGGTAACGGTTCATATGCCCTATTTAAGGGCAATCCAATCAGCCTTCACTCTGGCGGCACCGAAACGCCGACCTGCACCACGGGCAAAACCTGCACCCGGTGCGGCACTCAATACGGCAAACTCGGTCACGACTGGGGCGCATGGCAATCCAGGGGAAACAACAGCGAGCATTTCCGCACCTGCCAGCGTGACGGCTGCGATGCGGTGGAAACCGTAGGCTGCTCCGGCGACAGCAGCGCAACCTGCATCACCCTGGGAACATGCACTACCTGCGGCGGGCAGTACTACAGCGCACATACCTTCCCTGCGAATCAGGGCTGGGATTCGGATGCCGAAAACCACTGGCGTAGCTGCACCGTCTGCCACGAAGCGAAAACTAAGGTGGGCGCACATTTCTTCGTTCAGGGCAACGATAGCTCGTGCCTTAAGTCCGCAGCCACCTGCGTTTCTCCGCCCGTGTACTACACAAACTGCGCTTACTGCTACCGCAAGGGAACGGATACTTATGTACACCCATGGTATGGACCTGACCCGAACAACCACGACCTGGTGCACCACGACGCCAAGGCGCCCACCTGCACCGAAATTGGCTGGGATGAATATGACGCCTGCCAGCGCGAGGGCTGCACTTACACCACCAAGGTGGAAATCCCCGCGCTGAAACACAAGCTGGTGCATCACGACGCCAAGGCGCCCACCTGCACCGAGACCGGCTGGGAGGAATACGATACCTGCTCCCGCTGCGATTACACCACTAAGGTGGAGCTGCTTGCGCTGAAACACGACCTGGTGCACCACGACGCCAAGGCACCCACCTGCACCGAGACTGGCTGGGAGGAATACGATACCTGCTCCCGCTGCGATTACACCACTAAGGTGGAAATCCCCGCCCCCGGGCACGATTATACCGAAAAGGTCGTCAAGCCTACCTGCGAAAAGGGCGGCTACACGCTGCACACCTGCAAAAAATGCAATGACAGCTATAAGGATCACCAGACGAAGACGCTGCTGCACTGGTATGGCGAATGGACGAGTAACGGCGACGGCACGCACAGCGCGACCTGCAAGCGCAAGGATTGCAAGCACGTCGGCAAGACCGAATGCGCCATCGTCGAATTCAAGCAGGCTGAAGCGACGCGCACGCTCTGCCCCGTATGCGGCAATGTGAGCGATGGCACGCATCTGGCGCTGGTTGAAGAAGTGAAGGCGGAGGGCGAGCATCTGCCCTATGGCGAGCTGGTGCTGCGCATGGGTGAAACTGCGAACGGCAATACGCTGCTGAGCGTCTGCTTTGAAGTTTCCGGCAAGCTCACCCGGCCGAAGGGCGAGGTAAAAATCACGCTGCCCGCCGAGCTGCTGAACGGCGGTACCCTGGCGCTGCTGAATGCCGACGATACGGAAATTGATCTGCCCCACATCGTGGAAGGTGAAAACGCAGTGTTCACGCTGGATTTCACCGATGCAGAAATTCCCACCGCGCTGATTCGCCTGATACCGACAGCGGAATAATCCCATTTCATAGCGTTTTTAAGGCCGTTGCAGAATACGAATCCTGCAACGGCCGTTATGGTGCGCCCGGCTTAGCCGAAGGCAAGGGCGTCCATCGAAAGGCGGAGTCTGAAAGAAGCTGGATGCCAGCGGGCAAACTCCCGAACCAACGAACAGAAATCACATAGTAGACCGTAGAGGGGCGGACGAGTGTGCCGAGCAACACAAGATCCAATGCTGCCCGAATCCCGTGCGGTAAATGTGGCGGTTATGTGGAAGAAAAAAAGGCGGCTGCCAGGTTTATCCCCCCTGACAGTCGCCTCACTGCTTACTTCTTTTCTACTTTGCTGCTGCCGCGGATGGTCGCATCCGGCTTGGCGGCCTGCTTCATGAACGCCGACGGGCTGATGCCGACGATGTTCTTGAACTGCTTGGAGAAGTGGTACGGATCCTGCATCCCGACTTCGATGCCTGCCTGACGAACCGTGTGCCCTTCCTCGCGCAGCAGCTCCTTCGCGCGCTCCATCTTGCAGTGCAGTACATACGACAGCGGCGGCATGCCCACTTCGCTCACGAAGCGCTTGCGGAACGTTTCCATCGGCATACGGGAAATTGCCGCCATCTCCGCCAGAGAGAAGTTGTCCTTGTACTGATTGGCGCGCAGGGTGTCCACGACCTTCGCAATCTCGTGCGAAAGCATCGCGTCCATGGCGACCGGCTGCCCCCAGTGGCTTGCCAGCATCCCGTACATCAGGTGCTGCAGCTGATATGTCGCGTCGCTGGTGTCCGTGTGGCGGACGATGACCTGCACAATCTGCTTCGCCAAGTACATCTGGCTCGGCAGCGCCCCCTGCTTCAGCGGCATATGCAGCAGCGCGCCCATCTTGCGTACGACCATCGGCGCAAGCGGGCCTTCCAGCGCAATCCACACGCAGCGGACGCTCTCGTCAATCTGCAGGGCAGCGTCGCGGTTGCCGGCGGGCAGGAAGCACGTTTCCTGCTGTTTCAGCGTCAGCTCATGCCCCTGCCAAACAAGCGTCGCTTCACCCGCCTCCACCGCGAACCAAATCCACTGGTCATGCGGCTTAATGGGGCGTCTCCCTGCCTCAAACATCGCCGTGCCTGCCGCGTGAATCCACGCACCGCTGGAGCGGGTCAAGCTGCCCGGCTTGTGGTATCCTTCCACCACCATAGTATCCGCCGCAGCCTCTACGTCTGCGAACAGGTAAGACTCCATGCCCTTCATCCTCCTTCAACCAAATGGCACAATTGTCATTATGGCTATTATAATGCCCAAATCGGTTGATTGTCAAGAGGATTACACGATTTTCCCGAAATTTTTCTGAAGGATAGCTGTGCGTGCCCGAATATGGATGAATGCCATTCGATACAGGTTAGCTTTGACAAACTTTTCGCCCGAAAAACAGCAAATGTACAATTCTGCCCTTGACAAGCGCGGGATGAGCGGACTATAATAAATGCGGATATGCGGCAATGATGCCGCCGGACGGAGGAATTTTCTCCATGATGCTGTCTGTGCTGTTTCCGTTTACGTTCCCGGCGTTTTTCGCCGGGCAAATTGACGTACCGTGAAGCAGCAGCCGCAGCGATTGAGGAAAACATCAGGCGCGGAAGCTCTTTTGCGGGCTTCCGTGCTTTTTTTCGTCCATTTGAGCCAATAATGATTTTGAGCCAATAATGATTGACGCAGGAGGTTGAACACCATGATTATCGTCTTGAAGCAGGGCACGACCCAGCAGGAAATCGACACCGTCACCAATGCCGTGGTTGCGCGCGGCGTATCCGTCAGCCCGATTGTAGGCACGGAGATGACCATCCTTGGTCTGACTGGCGACACAAGCCGCATTGACCCCGACCAGCTGGAATCCTTCCACTGCGTCGAGCGCATCATGAAGGTTGCCGAACCGTTCAAGAAGGCAAACCGCGCGTTCCATCCCGCGCCGAGCGAAATCAAAATCGGAAACACGGTTGTCGGCGGCAAGAAACTGGCGATTATGGCTGGCCCCTGCTCCGTGGAGAGCAACGAGCAGATTACCGCCGTGGCGCAGGCGGTGAAGGACGCGGGCGCGACGGTGCTGCGCGGTGGTGCGTTCAAGCCGCGCACGTCCCCGTACTCCTTCCAAGGACTGGCATACGAGGGGCTGGACATGCTCTGCCATGCCCGCGAGCAGACCGGGCTGCCCATCGTGACCGAGCTGATGTCCCCCTACGACATTGACACCTTCGTGGAGAAGGTGGACTGCATTCAGGTCGGCGCGCGCAACATGCAGAATTTCGACCTGCTGAAACAATTGGGTAAGATTCGAAAGCCGATTCTGCTTAAGCGCGGTCTGTCGGCGACCATCGAGGAGTGGCTGATGAGCGCGGAGTACATCATGGCGGGCGGCAATGAGCAGGTGATTCTGTGCGAGCGCGGCATCCGCACGTTCGAGACGTACACGCGCAACACACTCGACCTGTCCGCCATCTGCGCGGTGAAGAAGCTGAGCCATCTGCCGGTGATTGTCGATCCGAGCCACTCGACCGGTAAGAGCTGGATGGTGCAGCCGATTGCGCGCGCGGCGATTGCGGTTGGCGCGGATGGCGTGATGATTGAGGTGCACAACGACCCGGCGCACGCTTTGTGCGACGGTGCGCAGTCGATTACGCCCACCGCGTTTGTGGACGTGATGGCGGATATTCGGAAGATTGCAGAAGCCGTTGGGCGTGAGGTGTGATGATGCAAAAACTCCCCTGCTTATGTTAGGCAGGGGCGTTTTTGGTACTGACTTTTTTGTTTATTGTGTAAGTTTGGAGCAGGGGAATGCGCCTGCGGGCGCACCAAAGGGCATGAAAACAAACGAAGTTTGCGGTCGCCCTTTGGAAACCTTCGGTCGCTACCTTCATACTTTTGGGGTTTTGTTTCTTTTTTGAACCGTAGGTTCGTTGGATAAACACGCGGACACTGTATGCAGAAGCGCTCAACTCAATCGCGAAAAGGGTGTCGAGAGGGTCGAAGACCCTTCGCGGGTGCAGGGCAGAGCCCTGCCGGAGTCCAGAGGCAGAGCCTCTGGCGCCTCCTTTACCCCCGTAAGAATTCAATCACTTCCGGCACATACTTCTCCATCACATCGTTCGTGGACATGTAGATTTCGTGCTTCGCGGGATAAACGGAAAGTTTCGCACTGGGGACTTGCGCGACGAATTGTTTCTGCTCCGGCAGACAGACCGTCTTGTCCAGTGATGCTTGGCAGAGCAGCAGCGGTGTGGTAATCTGCTTGTCCTTTACCGGGTCAAGCAGTACTTGCGTCACGCCAATCGCTTCTTGTACCCAGCCATAAGTGGGTGAACAATTCTGCAAGTGCGCATTGTCGATGCGCTTGCGCTCGTAGTAGTCAAAGCGGACGCGGCTGGTGGAGCAGGATGTCTCGAATGGCTCGTTCTCCGGGCTGAACGGCTTGCCGATGAACGCGCGGTCTTCCCGTTTGCCGATGGCGCACATGAAGTCCGCCGCGAGTTTGCCCGCCCAGCGCGGCAGCGGCGCACTCGACGGCGCAATCATCGGCGCAGTCAGCACCGCCCGCGCGAAATACTCCGGGTGATTCATCAGCGTCATGCCGCCAATCGCGCCGCCCATCGAGTGCGCATACAGCACGCGCGGCAGATGCTCCGTCCTCGGCAGGACGACACCCGACATGAATTCCTCCAAATCGCGCAGATAATCCGAAAACGCATCGACGTGCGTGATGGAGGTGTCAGAAATTTTGCGGACGGATTTGCCGTGCCCGCGGTGGTCGATGGCGTAGACGTTGAACTTCTCGTTCAGAAAATACCACGTCATTTCGCGGAATTTCTCGGCGGATTCCGTGTAGCCGTGCAGGATGACGACGGCGCGGGTCGCATCCGGCTGCTCGTAGACCTCTGCGTGCAGCGTTCCGCCCGTGGAGAGCGGCATGTCCATCTCCTGACGGCGCGAATCCAGATACGGCTCAACCGTCTCAGCCATGACGGCGGCATAGTTGCTTTCGGGCAGAATGGAAATCATAGCGTCCTCCTGTGATCATGATGCTTGACATGTCTATTATATCAGAAAAAGAACGCAAAATGCAAGGGCTGCACCGACTTTTCCGGCACAGCCCTTGATGTTATTTGTTGATTTCCTGCTGAAGCACGTCAAGGAATGCTTGACGGCGGCAGTTCTTGAACGAATAGGTAAATCCATCTGACGTAAAGCGGAACGTGTAGCCCTTGAGGATTTCGCCCATCAGGCTGGTGGTGCTGAAGTCGGTCACGCCCTTGAGCGGAATGGTGTGCATCAGCTTGAGCGGCTCGGACTTCATGTTAGTGTCGTAGATGAGCAGGTCATTGCCCTTCACGCCGAGCAGCACCATGCCGAAGCTCCCGTCCGGCAGCTCCTTCACCGTGGCGCAGAGCGCCGCCCCGCGTGCATCGCAAACGCCCGCGTCCTGCATCTGCTGGGCGTATTTCTCCTGATTTGCCATGTAAAATCAACCTCCTTTTTTGGCCTTGAGCCTACTGACAAGTATAAGCGGGGGGGCTGATTTGTCAAGCAAACGCGGGAAAATTTACAAGTGGACTTAGTTTGGCACATACATCGGTGTCAGCCCCATTTCGAGATACACCGTGTTGACATGCTCCTGACACGCGCGGGCGAACCCTTCCGCGTCAAATGCGCCGTTCAAGTAGCGCTGCATGAGCGTCTTGAGGGCATCGTCGAAGGTGACGGGGGAGTCGCCGGGGATGTAGGCGTACTGGACAAACTCCTGATAGTGGGCAATGTCCTCCGGGGAGACGGAATAGGGGTGTTCGGTGATGTAGGCTAAGCTGCTGCGGGCGCGGTCAAGATTATCTTCATCCTGCGTGGTGCGGTTCTCTTTTGCTTCCAAGCGGGCGATTTCATCCTGATATTGCGCAACCTTTTCATCATAGTCGGAACGGATGATGGGCTGATTCAGGGAAGCATCCCAAAGATAGGATGTTTCGGATTCATAGGTCGCCAGATAATGCATCAGGTCAATCGCACCGTCAATGTTGTTGGAATATGGGTTGATGACGGCGACGACTGTTAGATAATATAAACCAGAAGGTACATCATCGAGTACAGAGGGAATTAGTTCAATGCGCGTGGAAGGAGTGACAGAAGCGGCAGACGAAGTAAAGACTTCGTAGTCTGCGAATAAATTTTCCTTCGATGTTTCAGGCACAGTATTCCTGATTTTTTCGGCAATACGAGCAAATTCGGGACGCAGAAAATTGATTTGCCCATCCACTCGTTCAGAAGCAATCAAGAATTGGCGCAAATAGAACGTGAGCATATCCTGCTGCGTGTACCTGTATTCGAGCATCAGCACATAGTCACGGCTCAAAAGACCGCTGTCGAACAGCACTTTACTAACGTCTAACAACTCATCAAAGGTTGTTGGTTCGGAAAGTGCCAATTCTTCCAGCAAATCAGGGGAAAGAACTTGCCACCCCCACGGCTGTGCATCAACATACCAGCCGACCAGATTGCCATTGTCCATGAGCGCATTCTGAAAGGCAGGATACAAGTCGCCGAGTTTATCCATCAAATCGCTGTCATCGGTCAGTGGATAGTAATAGTGTTGCTTCTTGATTTGGTCCAGTCCAGAACGCGTTTGAAAAACAAAAACGTCGATATCGGGATCGCGGGATGCAAGTGCGGTGGCAATGTCGTTTATGCTGCCATTTCGGAAATTAACGTCATGCCCTGCGGCAGCATAATCTTGAAAAGCGCTATAATTGTAATCCGTGCAGAGAATGCGAACACTTGATACATTCTCTGCGGAACTTACGGAGAGCAGCAACAAAAAAAACAGAAATAACGCAAAAACTTTTTTCAACTAAACTCATCCTCTTTTTAGTATTTAATCCTATGCCTGAAGGATTGGTAAGACTTACGGTGCCCAAGAGAAATTAATTGTAACTGAAGTCGTCTGAGCAGATTGCGTTTGTACGCGTGCGAAGAAAGAAGAATCAACAGCGTTGAAACCATCAGCATTCAAGTAATAAACAGTACGGGGACCTGTACCAGAAAAAGTATAATTCGATGTTGCGGCAGTACCGTTGGAGTAGCGAATGCGGAAATTTAGAAGCAGAGTATCTTGCAAACCAGTGAGTGAATTGATAGTGACAGAGGGATCACCAGTTTTGGTTTTCTTTACGTAACCAGTTTGTGCAGTTCCTCCGTGGGACATGGCGGTCAACTCGGCGTTGGCGGCGAGCGCCGGGGAAAGGCACGCGAGGATAAGAACAAGCATCAAGGTAAAGGCGATGAATTTTTTTATATATTGTGTACTCCTTCTTCATTCGTCGGTCGTTACAGTTCCATAGCGTGACGGGACGTGCGCCAACGGTATCACCTCCACTTTCTATCAATTGTTCTACTGATATAATAGCATAAACTGTTCGTATTGTCAAGATAATGCCATGAAAAGTACATGCGAAAATTTTGCGAAAATATCAGTCCGGCACATACATCGGCGTTAGCCTCATTGCAAAACAAATCCCCCGACTGCCTTGCAGCAATCGGGGGGATGAATCAGCATCTTATGCGTTGAAATTCAGATATTCTTCTTCCGGCGGGGGGACAATCTCCGCGCGGGCTTCCTGCAGCATCAGCATCTTTTCGCCCTGCGCGTCCACCGCCTTGCACTGCGCGGTCAGGCGGAAATACGCCTTCGTGCTGGGCTTCTGGATGCCTTGCGTAATCCAGCCGATGGGCTGAATGTCGTTCGCGCAGCACGTCATCGCCATCCGCCCGAACATGTAGTAGCCCTTGGGGAGCGAGCGGTCAGCGAACGCCTGCCCCACCAAGCGCACGGTCTTGCGGTCGTAGCGATCGGCATGATCAAGCGAATCCAGATAGAAGGTCGGAATGTCCTCGTCCTTGATTTCGATGACGGCGGACTTCATGTCGTAGGGGAGGTCTTCGTCCGCCACGCCGTCTTCGCTCGTGCCGTCGGTGTTCTCGAAGATGATGTTCGTCTTCGGGTTGACCGCTTTGAGCTGGCGGCGCCACGGGCTCTTGTTTGCGCCGGGCTGGCAGCGGTTGACCAGAATCAGGTCAGCGACCTTCATCGGGTCGGTCAGCATCTGGCGCATGTTGGTGAAGTAGTTGTCGAAGGTGTTCGCGTCCACCGTCGTGATAATCTGCACGACTTCCCACTTGCGCGGCAGCATACAGCTGCCCAACCGCTCAATCGTCCAGATGCTGTTGTACTCGATGATGACGCGCTCCGGCTGATACTCCTTGTCCAGCGCTTCCATCTTCTTCGTGTTCATCTCGTCCGCTTCGTCGAGGACGACAACGGTCGTGTTCTTCGCCGTTTCGTATTCCTCAACGCCCTCTTCGCAGCAGATGACCAGCGTCTTCTGCCCGCGCGAGAAGTTGTCGTCCGTCAGCATGGAGTTGATGAGCTGGGTTTTGCCGCTTTCGAGGAAGCCGGTAATCAGGTAGACTGGTATAAATTCCTGTTCGCTCATGCCTTGAACAGCTCCCGCAGTGCTTTTTCGTCGATGTGCGCACCGATGACGCACAGGCGGCCGGTGTAATCCGGCGTACCCGGACGGAACTGGCTCTCGCCCGGCACATAGTCAAACTGGAACCAGTCGCCCGCCGCGTTCTGCAGCACGCCCTTGGCGCGCAGCACCGTGCCGTACTCTTCTTCGTCGGACAGCTTGTCCAGCATCGCCTTGACCTCGTCCTGCTCGTAACGGTTCGCAGTCTCTACGCCGACAGACACGAACACTTCGTCTGCGTCATGCCCGTGGTGATGATGGTGATGATGTCCGCAGGAGCAGGTTTCGCCGTCCTCGTGGTCGTGATGATGATGTTCGTGCTCATCCTCGTCATGGTCGTCATGATCATGATGGTGATGATGCTCATGGTCGTGGTCGTCATCATCATCGTCGTCATGGTGACCGCCGCAGCACGGGCACACGCCGTCCTCGTGGTCATGGTCATCATGGTCGTGGTGGTGATGATGATGCTCGTGTTCGTCCTCGTCGTCGTCATCATCGTCGTCATCGAGGTGGATTTCCATCGGCTTGCCGGATTCAATGACTTCCAGCAGCGTATCAGCGGACAGGTCATCCCACGGCGTCGTCACGATGCGGACGCCCGGATGCTGCTCTTCCACCAGCGCGCGGCTCTTCTCGATGCGCTCCGCGGACAGCAGCTGCGTGCGGCTGAAAATCACCGTCGCGCTCGTCTTAATCTGGTCGAGGAAGAACTCGCCGAAGTTCTTCATATACATGCGGCACTTGCCCGCGTCCACAACGGTCGCGCAGCCGGTCACAACGAGGTCGCTGTGGCGTTCCTTCGCGCGCTCGACGGCGGCGAGGATTTCGCTCAGCTTGCCCACGCCGGACGGCTCAATCAGCAGGCGGTCAGGATGATACTTCGCAATCAGGTCATCGACCGCCTTCTGGAAGTCGCCCACCAGCGTGCAGCAGATGCAGCCGGAATTCAGCTCATCAACGATGATGCCCGAATCCTTCATAAAGCTGCCGTCCACGCCGACTTCGCCATATTCATTTTCCAGCAGGATGATTTTTTCCTTCGCAACGCTGCCCGTCAGCAGCTTTTTGATGAGCGTCGTTTTGCCCGCGCCCAGAAAACCCGAAATAATGTTGACCTTAACCATAGCCGTTTTTCTCCTATTCCTCAGGGTCTGGCGGCTCATTCCCGCCACGCTGTTAGAAATACTATTCCGGGATTCATCTGCGCCATCTGCTTGCGCCTTTTCCCTTCTGGCGTTCGCTCATTCCACTTGGCGTAGCGATGCTACGCTGCATTTCATTCGCGTTAGCCAGAATGAAAAATTCGCGGCGCATCTTGGCTCATCTTCATCCCGAAATAGTATTATACCACATTCGTCAAGGTCTAACAAGGGGAAAATTCGCAAAAAACGCCAAAAGCAGCGCTGTCCCAAACGCGCCTGCAGACGCAAGTTCCTTCTGTAACAATAAAAATCAAGAAACATGGGAGTGCGCTGCGAAGGGGTCAAGGGGGCGACCGCAAAGCC
>OGYC01002356.1_pt1 | contig 13242 bp, 10 predicted proteins | sample 1576461 | NCBI WGS metagenome assembly OGYC01 (sample SAMEA3541569, study PRJEB24748) | human gut metagenome | biome: human gut; feature: human-associated habitat; material: faeces | place: China | collected 2012 | reverse complement strand
TATTTTCAAAGAATGACATATCACACCTCCATTTTTACACACTCGGCATAGGTCAGCGGGAACGAAGCTTTCAGGACAGCGCTTTTCCGCACCGTCCAGCCGTTTTGCCGCAGGAAACGCAGGTATTCCTCGCTCGTCCATCTGCTGTGGAGAGGGAAGCCTGCCAGCTTCATGAAAAATGCCTTGACCTTGCCGGAAAACGAGTTTCCCGCGTGGGTGAAGGTCGGCGCAATGAGCACGCCGTCCTCTTTCAGCACCCGCTTGATTTCTTGCAGGGCTTTTTCCGGCTGCGGCACGATGTGCAGCGCATTGGACACGATCACCACATCAAAGGACTTATCCGCATAGGGCAGGCGGAACATATCCTGCACGGAAAAGTGCAGCTTGGCAGAGTGGTTATCACGCTTGGCCTCTGCAATCATCTCCGCAGAGGCATCCGTCGCCTCGATGTGCGCTGCCGCGTTCACAATGTGCTTTGCAATCAGTCCCGTGCCGGTCGCCAGCTCCAGCACCGTTTTGGCTTTCACCACCGGCCGGATCAGCTTATACATCTCTTCGTATGCCGCCCGATCCTTTCGCATAAAGCGGTCGTAACGACCGGCATTTTTGTCCCAGAAGGTCTTTCGTTCTTTCATAGCCGTTGCCCTTATCTCTTCTTTATTTTTTGCCGCATTGTGCCTCTCGGAAAGGATTCAAAGTGCCACTAAATTTTCCCGTGCAGGCATCTGTCCCGCCGCTCTCTGGCGTATTCCAGCAGTGCATTGCACGCCGGACAAAGCGCCTCGCCCCTTGTCCCATGCACGCCCCAACAATACCGGCGCACCATGAGGGTAACGGTTTCGATCTCCTTTTCCTTGTTCAAATTCTGAAGTCCTTTCTATTACAATAAGTTTTGGTTGGAAGCCCAGCATCCGGCTGGGCTTCCTTTCCAACTCATGCCTAAGCTACAATAATGGGAGCAACTGGCTGACGATTCCTTTCTTGGGCTTCCATGTCCGCTAAAAAGACTGTCAGCCATCCCCTTATTGCAGCGTTCGATTTGAGCAGGTTGAGCCTTGGAGTTCGCGTCACCCAATAGATTGAATCGGCAATGAGAAAAAAGATGGATTCCGGTTGCGATTCACAAATTGGAGGAATACAAATGAACTCTGTTGGCATTGACATTTCCAAAGGCAGAAGCACGGTTGCCGTCATGCGTCCCTTTGGGGAGGTCGTTATCTCACCCTTTGAAGTCCGTCACACCGACAGTGAACTGAGCGAACTGGCAAGGCAGCTCAAAAGCCTGGACGGTGAGACTCGTGTGGTCATGGAGGCCACAGGAAACTACCATACGCCGGTTGCAAAGCTGCTCCACGACGCAGGACTGTATGTTTCCGTCGTCAATGCAAAGCTGGTGCATGGCTACGGGAACAACGATTTGAGGCGGGTCAAGACCGACAAAAAAGATTCTGTCAAGCTGGCTAACTATGGCCTTGACCGCTGGCTTACTTTGCCGAGGTATATCCCAGAGGAAGATACCCGACTGCTGCTGAAGAACTGCTACCGCCAGTACCGGCAGTATTCCAAGGTGCAGACGGTTCTGAAGAACAATTTGATCTCGCTGCTGGATACGGTGTTTCCAAACGCCAACCGTCTGTTTTCAAGCCCGATCCGTGGGGATGGGAGTGAAAAGTGGGTGGATTTTGTGGCTGAATTTTGGCATTGCCGCTGTGTCAGCGAGAAATCTGAAAAGGCATTCGCAAACAAATACCAGCGATGGTGCAGGAAGTATGGATATAACTTCAATGAAGCAAAGGCGCACACGATTCACGCCGAAGCCAGCGGACACATTGGTGTCATGCCAATGTCCGAAACGACCAAGCTGCTCGTGGAACAGGCGGTTGCGCAGCTCAGAGCGACTTCTACCGCGCTTGCGGCTCTCAAACACGAAATGCAAGCATTGACTTCCATGCTTCCGGAATATCCCGTTGTCATGGATATGTTCGGCGTAGGCCCGACTCTGGGGCCGCAGCTCATAGCCGAAATCGGGGATGTGCGCCGCTTTTATTCCAAGAAAGCGCTCGTAGCCTACGCTGGGCTGGATGCTCCGCCAAATGATTCCGGTGATGTGACCGGCAGGCACAAATCCATGAGCAAAATTGGCGCGTCGTCTTTACGGCGGACACTCTTTCTTGTTATGAGCGTCTATTTGCAGACCGCACCGCTGGATGAACCGGTCTACCAGTTCATGGACAGGAAACGCGCCGAGGGCAAGCCCTACCGCGTCTACATGATGGCTTCCGCCAATAAGTTTCTACGGATCTACTACGCCACCGTGAAGGCCTATCTGGAGTCGTTGGAACACACCGCCTGATCTTCGCCATAAAGTCATTGGCTGGCCGCCGTTTCATTTTGAGATGCAAAGCGGCTTGGTCTGGTGCGTCATTTTCTCTGCTCTAAAATTCTTGAATTTCACGCTTGACTTTTATTAGCAGGTCTTTTTGACGTAGGGCAGTCCCGCGCCGATGATCATGGTGCACAGGCCATGCATCAGGCTGGCGGACAAGCCGCGCAGCGCTGCCCAGCCCAACGTTACCGTCGCCAGATTCTGCACGAGGATGGCGGTGTTCTCCCAAATAGAAAAGCCGATGCCGACGGACAGGGCCGTGGGCAGGATGTCCTTGCGGTCGTCGCTGAAAAAGGCGGCAAACACCAGTACCGGCAAGGCCTTGAGGAGTTCCTCCGTCACCGGCGGGACGGTAAGGTAATGCGGTTTGAAAAGAGCATATGATCGCAAGGGATGAGAACCGATCGGTGGCAAATTTAAGCGGAAATCAGCTCGCATCAAAGTCTCAATAAGTTGCAAAAAGCCGTGAAATCATTTGATTTCACGGCTTTTTATGGTGGACCTGAAGGGATTCGAACCCACGACCTTACGGATGCGAACCGTACGCTCTCCCAACTGAGCTACAGGCCCAAATATTAACTTGGCTGAAAATATCGATCATCAAGTGGGCCCGCTTTATGTCGGGATCGCCCTCCCAACTGAGCTACAGGCCCATGAACTTTTCAGCCCGCATATCATACCACAGCTTTTCTTATTTGTGAAGTCCTTTTTTCACTTTTTTCAAAAAATTTTTGTTGCCTTTCCGAAAGCCGTATCGTATAATATCTGTTGTTATCCGTCCTCCGCATACAGCTGCGGGATCGGTCTTGCGCAATGAATGCCCGCGAACCATGTCAGGCGGGGAACCGAGCAGCATTAAGCGGGACCAGTCATGTGCCGCAAGGGCGCCGGTCACGCAGCTGTATACGGAGGACCTTTTCTATCCTCACGAAAGGGGCAATGTGGTATGTATCAGGCGCTGTACCGCAAGTGGCGGCCCAAGACTTTCTCCGACGTGGTCGGGCAGGAGCACGTCACCGAAACGCTGCAGCGGCAGGTCGCAGAGGGACGGCTCTCGCACGCCTACCTCTTCACCGGCACGCGCGGCACGGGCAAAACCACCTGCGCGAAGATCCTCGCCAAGGCGGTGAACTGTGAGCACCCCGAGAACGGTAACCCCTGCAACAAATGCTCAAGCTGCCTCGGCATCGAGTCCGGCGGCTTTCTCGATGTGATGGAGCTCGACGCCGCCTCGAACAACGGCGTGGACCACGTCCGTGCGCTGCGGGACGAGGCCATCTACTCCCCCGCGCAGGTGAAAAAGCGCGTGTACATCATCGACGAGGTGCACATGCTCTCCATCGCGGCGTTCAACGCGCTGCTGAAAATTCTGGAGGAGCCGCCGGAACACCTGATGTTCATTCTGGCGACGACCGAGCTGCACAAGGTGCCCGCGACCATTCTCTCGCGCTGCCAGCGCTTTGCATTCCGGCGCATTCTGCCGCGCGAGATCGTGGGACGGCTGAACTACATCGCGGAGCAGGAGGGCATCGACCTCCGGCCGGACGGTGCGGAGCTGCTCGCGCACATTGCCGACGGCGCGCTGCGCGACGCGCTGAGCCTTCTGGACCAGTGTGCGGCGGCGGGCGGGACCATCGACAGCGCGGCAGTGCTCGACGCGCTGGGACTGGCGGGCAACCTCCAGACCGCACAGCTGATGGACTGCGTTCTGCGGCGCGACACGAAGGCCGCGCTGCTGCTGCTCCACCGGCTCTACGGCAGCGGCAAGGACGTGGGCGCGGTGCTCGGCGAGCTGTCCGCGCTCGCGCGCGACCTGCTCATTTCCAAAACGGCTCCCGAGGGCGGCGCGGCGCTGCTCACGGGCGGCTACGACAGCCAGACGATGGACGGCCTTTTGCGGCAGGCTGACAGTGCGCGGCTCATCGCCATCTGCACCACGCTCCAGCGCGCGGCGGCGGACATGAACGTGAGCGTCAACCGCCGCACGGATGCGGAGCTGTGTCTCCTGAAGCTCTGCGACGAAACGCTCTCCGGCGACCTGAGCGCCATCAACGCTCGCCTCGCGCGGCTCGAACAGCAGATGGCCACGGGCGTGCGTTATGCTGCCGCGGAAAGCACGGCGCAGGTGGTGCCCGCGCCGGCGGAGAAGCCCGCTCCCGCAAGGGCTGCGGCGAAGCCGACAGCCGTGGAGGACGAGGCTCCTCCCCCGTGGGAGGACAGCGCGCCCGCGCCGGCAGACGAATCCTTTGACGACGCTCCCCCGCCCTACGGCGAGCCGGCAGAGCCGGAACGTCCGCAGAGCGCGACGCCGGCTCCCGCGCCACAGGCCGCAGAGCCGAAGGTGGAATCGCCCAAGCTAACCGGCGACAGCGATATCTGGCTCACGCTGATGGAGAGCTACAAAAACCGACTCACGCCCGACAAGCGCGCGTTCGTCGGTCAGGCGGATGGGCGGCTCGCCAACGGCGTGCTGACGGTCTACTGTCCGACGGCGGTGACGAAGGCCATGCTCGATACCGAGGCGGTCGCCGCGGTGCTGCGCGAGGTGACGGGCCAGAGCGTCGGTCAGGCGATTGCCGTGCGCTTCGTGGTCGGCGAGCCGGAGGACGGGAAAAAACGCGACAAATTCCAGGACCTGCTGCGTATGGGCAGCAAGTTCGATAACTTCAACATCAAGTAACATCAGGAGGAATACGGATATGGCAAAGGGTTACAGCGCGCGCCGAGGCTTCTCGAACGGCGCGGGACAGGCGGCGCAGCAGATGCAGATGCAGCAGAAGCTCATGCAGATGCAGCAGGAGATGGCGAAGGCTCAGCAGGAGGTCGAGGAGGCCACCTTCACCGCGAGCGTCGGAGGCGGTGCCGTCAGCGCTGCGGCGAACGGCAAGAAGGAGATCACCGCGCTCACCATCAAGCCCGAGGCGGTCGATCCCGAGGACGTCGAGATGCTGCAGGACCTCGTGATCTCCGCGGTCAACGAGGCGCTGCGGCAGGCGGACGACGCGATGAGCAACCGCATGAACAGCTTCACCAGCGGTCTGAACATCCCCGGTCTGGGGCTGTAAGCGCAGAATACAGCAAGGAGACGCCACCCACCGGACGGCGTCTCCTGTTTTTTAGTTTTGGCTCAGGCGTTCGCCGGCCGCGCGCAGCGTCCTGCGCAGGAAGATGGCCGAGAGCGTCAGACTCACAAGCTCGGCGATGGGGAACGACCACCACACCAGCTCCAGCCGTCCGGTCAGGGAGAGCAGATACGCCACCGGCAGCAGCACGCAGATCTGGCGGCAGACGGAGACGATGAGGCTGTAAAAGGGCGTCCCCAGCGCCTGAAAGACGCTGCCCGCCACGATGCAGAAGCCCGCGAGCGGGAACGTCAGGCCGATGATGCGCAGCGCCGTCTTGCCGATGGTCAGCATCTCCTCCGAGGGGGAGAAGAGACCGAGCAGCGCACCGGGGATGATCTCGAAGAGCGCAAGACCCACGCACATGATGGCAATGGCTGTGACAGCCGAAAGGCGGATCGTCCTGCGGAAGCGCTCCGGCTTGCCCGCACCGTAGTTGTACGAAATGATAGGCACCATCGCGTTATTCAGGCCGAAGATGGGCATGAAAATGAAGCTCTGGAGCTTGAAGTACGCGCCGAACACCGCCGTCGCCGCCTCGGTAAAGGAGATGAGGATCTTGTTCATGCCGAACACCATCACCGAGCCGATGGACTGCATGATGATGGACGGCACGCCGACCGCGTAGATCTCCTTGATCGTCGCGGCGTGAGGACGGATCTCGCGGCGGCGCAGATGCACGTCGGGATTGCGCGTGAGGTTGAGATAGAAGCCGATGGACGCGCCGACGAGCTGACCGATAACGGTGGCGATCGCCGCACCGGCGACCTCCAGCCGCGGGAAGCCGAGCAGGCCGAAAATGAGGATGGGGTCGAGAACGATGTTGGTGGCCGCGCCGGCGATCTGCGTGATCATGGAGAGGTTCGTGCGTCCCGTCGATTGCAGCAGGCGCTCATTATACATCTGGAAGAACAGGCCGATCGAGCAGCCGATGCAGACGGTCACATAGTCGCGTCCGTAAGTGATGATCTGCGGGTTGTCCGTCTGAAAGCGGAAGAACGGTCCCGCAAGCGTCCAGCCGATGAGGGCGAAGAGCGCAAAATTGCACAGCGTGAGGAACAGGCCGACATTTGCCGCGCGGTCCGCGCCCACCTGATTCTTCTCGCCCAGCGAGCGGGAGAGCAGCGCGTTCATACCCACACCCGTGCCGCCGGAAAAGGCGATGCACAGCGTTTGGAGCGGGAATGCGAGCGACACGGCGTTCATTGCGTCCTGACTGAGCTTTGCCACAAAGATGCTGTCCACCACGTTGTAGAGCGCCTGAAACAGCATGGATACCATCATCGGCACCGCCATGCTGAAGAGCAGCCTGCCGACCGGCATGGTGCCCATTTTATTTTCCTGTAGGATCTCTTCTCTGATATTTTCGTCCATTTTCCGTATCTCCGTGCGTGAAAGGGTGCTCCGTCCGGCGGACAGAGCACCTTTTTCTTTATTTTTTCAGTTCGCCGTTCGCGGCCTTGGTGAGGTAGGCGTTGATGAAGCCGTCGAGGTCACCGTCCATGACCGCCTGAATATTGCCGGTCTCGTAGTCCGTGCGCGTATCCTTGACGAGTTGGTAGGGCATGAAGACATAGGAGCGGATCTGGCTTCCCCATTCGATCTTGAGCTGCACGCCCTTGAGGTCGCTGATCTTCTCCGCGTGCTGCTGGATCTTCAGCTCCATGAGCTTGGATTTGAGCATCTGCATGGCGTAGTCGCGGTTCTGGAACTGCGAGCGCTGCGTCTGGCAGGCGGTGACGATGCCTGTGGGCTTGTGGATGAGTCGAACGGCAGAGGAGGTCTTGTTGACGTGCTGGCCGCCCGCGCCGGAGGCACGGTAGACCTGCATCTCGATATCCTCGGGGCGGATCTCGACCTCGATATCGTCGGGCAGCTCGGGCATGACCTCGAGCGCGGAGAAGCTCGTCTGGCGGCGGGCGTTGGCGTCGAACGGGGAAACGCGCACTAAGCGGTGCACGCCGTTTTCACCCTTGAGGTAGCCGTAGGCATTCTCGCCCTTGACCATGACCGTCGCGCTCTTGAGGCCCGCGTCCTCGCCGTCGAGATAGTCGAGCATCTCAAAGCTGAAGCCGTGCTTTGTGGCCCACTGCATATACATACGGTAGAGCATCTGCGTCCAGTCCTGCGCCTCCGTTCCGCCGGCGCCGGCGTGGAAGGTGAGGATGGCGTTGCAGCTGTCGTATTCGCCGGAGAGCAGCGTCGTCAGGCGCGCCTCCTCCATCTCCTTTTCGAGCGCCGCGTAGCCCTCCTCCAGCTCGGGCAGCAGGCTCGCATCGTCCATTTCGCTGCCCATGTCGATCAGCGCGAGCAGATCGTCGCGCGTGGAGACGAGCTTTTCGTAGCGGTGGATTTTATTCTGAAGCTGCTTCGAGCGCATCTGATTTTTCTGCGAACGCTCCAGATCGTTCCAGAAGCCGTCCTCGTGGGCTTCGAGCTCAAGGCGCTCAAGCTCGTGGCGGGCCGGCTCGATCTCGAGGGCTTTTGACAGATTATCAAGCGTTTCGTCCATTGCAAGCAGTTTTTGCTTATAGGAATCGTATTCGATCACAGCCATGGCGTTCTCTCCTTGTTTTCGTTCTGCATTAGCCGAAAAAGTATATCATAATCACCGTATAAAGGCAAGAAAAATCCGTCCTCCGGGGCAAAAAACTCCCGCGGGGGGCGGTTTTGCACATCTTTGGCGCAAAAAACAAAAAAGCCACGCTCGTGGCGTGGTCGTTCCCTGATCTCAGCGCTCGCTGATGATCTGCTTGGTGCTGCCGAAGATCATGTCGTCAACATCCTGCTTGATGAAGTTCTCAAACATATTCGTTTTCACGCTCCTTTCTCTCATTTACTTCAGTTTGTATTATAGCCGCGGAAAACGCAAATTTCAATCGTCAGCATTCATGGTTTTAACCAAAAAATTAACAGTTCTTTCATGCAAGATGACAAGTAAGCACTTGCATTTTTGCGAGCGACACTTTATAATAAGCTACAAGCTATTTTTGAAACGGAGGACGCGCATCATGGCGGAGTTCGTCACATTTGAAGATGTTTCCAAGGTCTATCACAGCGGCGAGGTGGAGATCCGCGCCGTGGACCATATCAGCTTTACCATCGGCAAGGGGGAGTTCTGCGTCATCGTGGGGCCCTCGGGCGCGGGCAAAACGACGGTTTTGAATATGCTCGGCGGCATGGACGCCTGCTCGGGCGGCACGATCACGGTCGATGGCACGCGCGTGAGCGACTTCAACGCCCGCCAGCTCACGACCTATCGCCGCCATGATATCGGCTTTGTCTTTCAGTTCTACAACCTGGTCGGCAACCTGACGGCGCTTGAAAACGTGGAGCTTGCCGCGCAGATCTGCAAGGACCCGCTCGACGCGGCGACCGTTTTGGACGAGGTGGGCCTTTCCGCGCGCGCGAACAACTTCCCCGGCCAGCTCTCCGGCGGCGAGCAGCAGCGCGTGGCCATCGCCCGCGCACTTGCCAAGAATCCGAAGCTCCTGCTCTGCGACGAGCCGACCGGCGCACTCGACTATGTGACGGGCAAGCAGATCCTCAAATTATTGCAGGATACCTGCCGGCAAAAGGGCGTGACGGTCGTGGTCATCACGCACAACAGCGCCCTCACGCCGATGGCTGACCGCGTGATCCACATCAAGAACGGCACGGTGGAGACGATGCAGTGCAACGAAACGCCGCAGAGCGTGGAAACGATCGAATGGTGAGAAGAATGTGGGAGAAAAGGAGGGCGGCACGATGAAAAGCGCGATGAAAAAAGACTTTTGGCGCGAGATCAAGCACACGAAAAGCCGCTTTTTTTCCATCATGATCCTGGTTGCGCTGTCGGTCGCGTTCCTCTCGGGACTCAAGGCGACCGCGCCGGACATGAAGCAGACCGGCGACAATTATCTCGATTCGCTGCATCTGGCGGATATTCAGGTGCTCTCGACCCTGGGGCTTACGGACGAGGACATCGACGCGATCCGTGCGCAGAAGAACATCGAAAACGCCGAGGGCGAGTATGTCCTCGACGCCTTCGCCTCCTCCGGCGGGGCGGAAGCGGTCGTAAAGGTCCTGTCGCTGAGCGATCAGGGCATCAACGACGTATTGCTGCGCGAGGGGCGGATGCCCGCGCGCGCGGACGAGTGCGTGGTGGAAGAGAATATGCTGGAGCTTTTGGACATTTCCATCGGCGATACCATCACCCTTGAGCCGGACAGCAAGCTTGACGACGCGCTCGCGGGCGAGGAATACACGGTGGTCGGCACCATCCGCTCGCCGGCGTACATCGCGGTCGAGCGCGGCACCTCCACGATCGGCAGCGGCACGGTGAAGGCGTATCTCTACCTGCCGCGCGAGGCGTTCACGCTCGACTACTATACGGCGGCCTACGCGCGCGTTTCCGGCGCGGCGGAGATGACCGCCTTCTACGATGAGTACGACGATTACATCGACAGCGTCATCGACGCGCTGGAGCCCTTTGGCGATGAGCGTGCCGCGCTGCGGCACGATTCCCTCGTGGCCGAGGCGACGGAAAAGCTGGATGACGCGCAGCGGGAGCTGGATGACGCGAAGGCCGAGGCCGACGAGGAGCTCGGTAAGGCGGAGCGCGAGCTTTCCGACGCGCGGAAAAAGCTCGATGACGGCTGGCGCGATTACCGCGACGGTCAGCAGGAGCTGAAGGACTCCCGCGCGGAGCTGGACGAGGCCTATCAATCCCTGCAGGATGGCGAGCAGGAGTACGCCGACGGCCTTGCGCAGTACGAGGCCTCGCTCAGGGAACTGGAGGACCGGAAGACCGCCGCCGGCGCGGGCATGGCCGCGGTGACGGACCCCGCTGCGCTTGCCGCGATGCAGGAGCAGCTGGAGCAGGCCCAACAGCAGCTCGACGAGGCCAAGGCGCAGCTCGACGCTTCGCGCGCGGAGCTGGATGCGGGATGGCAGGCGTATGACGACGGCGAAGCGCAGTACGCCGCCGGCGCACAGGAACTGGCCGACGCCTACGTTGAACTGACGGACGGCGAAAAGGACTACCGCAAGGGCCAGCGCGAATACGAGGACGGCAAGGCGGAGGCGGACGAAAAGATCGCCGACGCGCAGGAAAAGATCACCGACGCCCGCCGCGAGGTCGCCGACATTGAAAGCTGCGAGTGGTATCTCTTCAGCCGCAGCTACAACCCCGGCTACACGGGCTTCGGGCAGGACGCCGACCGCATGGCAAACCTCGCGAGCGTCTTTCCCATCATCTTTTTCCTTGTGGCGGCGCTCGTGTGCCTCACGACGATGACACGCATGGTCGAGGAACAGCGCGTGCAGATCGGCTCACTCAAGGCGATGGGCTACAGCGGCCTTGCTATTTCCCGCAAGTACCTCTTCTACGGGCTGCTGCCGAGTTTGACGGGCGGCGTTTTCGGCCTCGTCATCGGCTACATCCTCTTCCCCAAGATGATCTTCACGGCCTATCAGATCATGTATCAGATGCCGGATATTGAGCTGCACGCCTATGCGGATATCTCGCTCTTCTCGCTGCTGGCGGCAGTGGCGTGCACGACGGTCGCGACGCTCTGGGCGTGCCTTGCCACGCTGCGCGAAACGCCCGCGAGCCTGATGCGCCCGCGCACGCCGAAGGCTGGCAAGCGCGTGTTCCTTGAGTACATCAGGCCCCTGTGGAAACGGATGTCGTTCACCCACAAGGTCACGGCGCGCAACCTCTTCCGCTATCAAAAGCGCTTCTGGATGACGGTCATCGGCATCGGCGGCTGCACCGCGCTCATCATCGCGGGCTTTGGCCTGCGCTCGTCGCTTCTCTTTACGATGTCGCGCCAGTACGACGAATTGTTCCATTACTCCGGTCAGGTCACGCTCTCGGACAACGTGCTGGATGATGAGCGTCAGGCGGTGGAGGACTTCCTCGCAGGCGATGAGCGCATCGTGAACTATGTTCCCTGTGCGGCATCCTCCGCCACGGTGACGACCTCCGGCTATTCGACCACCGCCTATGTCGAGGTGATGGAGGCGGACGAGATCGGCAAGGTCGTGGACCTTTTCGACTACAAGAGCGGCGAGCCCATCACCATGGGCGATGAGGGCGTGTACATCGACCAGAAGCTCTCGGAGCTTTTGGGTGTTTCGGTGGGCGATACCTTCTTCCTCGACGGCGACGAGCGCGGCGATGTGACGGTCGCGGGCATCTACGAGCACTACACGGGGCACTTCGTCTACATGACGCCCGGCTATTACGAAAGCGCGCTCGGTGCGGATGGCGAGCCGAACGCCTACCTTCTGAACTTCACGAGCGACGATACCGACACCTGCAACGCCATTTTTGAAAAGCTGCTCGACATGAGCGGCGTGGCGACGACCTCGCGCATGCGCGACACGCAGGATACCTATATGCACAGCATGGAGCGCGTGGACTTTGTTGTGGTCATCATCATTCTTGCGGCGGCGGCGCTGGCGATGGTCGTGCTCTTCAACCTTTCGAACATCAACATCACCGAGCGTCAGCGCGAGCTTGCGACCATCAAGCTGCTGGGCTTTTACGACAACGAGGTATCCGCCTATGTCTACCGCGAGAACATCGTGCTCACGGTGTTCGGCATCCTCATGGGCTGCTTCATGGGACACTGGCTGCACATTTACCTCGTCCGTTCAACAGAGATCGACCTCATGATGTTCGGGCGGCAGACGGAGTGGACGGCCTATGTCTACGCGGCGATATTGACGATGCTCTTCTCCGTGCTTGTCAATGTGCTTGCACACTTCAAGATGAAGAAGATCGACATGGTCGAAAGTCTCAAGAGCGCGGAATAAATTTCTTGTTTCGCGGCAGTGCATTGTGCTACAATAAGGGGCGGCAAAAAAGCCGCCCCTTACTTTTTTGGCGCATTTGTGCGCATAGCGATAGGAGTTTCCATGGCGAATCAAAGAAGAAAACATCATTTTTGGCGCAATTTGCTTGTCCTCATTGTGCTGTTCGGCCTTTTCCTCTGCTGGGACAACAGCAGCATCGAGACGGACGAGGTCACGTTCTCCTCGCTCGCGCTGCCCGCGGGCTTTGACGGCTGCCGTATCGTGCACTTAAGCGACCTGCACGGCAAATATTTCGGCGAGGACAACGAGCGCCTTTACGCGGCGGTCGCTGCCGCGCAGCCGGAGTATATCTTCGTCACGGGCGATCTGGTCGACCGCAAGACCGAGGAGCCGACCGTTTACGCCGGCGAGGTCGGCGCGGCGCTCTCCGCCATCGCGCCGACGTATTACGTCACGGGCAACCACGAGTGGGGCCACGGCACCGCCGCCGTGCGCGCGCTCAAGAGCACGCTGCGCGAGAGCGGCGTGACGGTGCTCTCCAACGAATTTGTGCCTCTCACGCGAAACGGCGATACCATCGTGCTCGCGGGCATCGACGATCCGAACGGCTACGCCGATCAGGAAACGCCGTACGAGCTTGCTCAGGAGGTCTACGCCGCCTGCGGCGACCCCTTCTGGCTGCTGCTCGCGCACCGAAACGACCGCTTTGCGCAGGAATACAGTCTCCTCGGTGCAGACTTAACGATCTCCGGTCACGGCCACGGCGGCATCTGGAGATTTCCGTTCGTGGGCGGGGTGTTCGGCACGCAGAGGAACCTCTTCCCCACGCACACGGCGGGCTTTTATTCAGACAACGGCGCATCCGTCTTCGTCAGCCGCGGGCTCGGAAACTCGCCGCGCGTCATCCCGCGCATTCTGAACAGGCCGCAG
>OGYC01002338.1_pt1 | contig 13312 bp, 8 predicted proteins | sample 1576461 | NCBI WGS metagenome assembly OGYC01 (sample SAMEA3541569, study PRJEB24748) | human gut metagenome | biome: human gut; feature: human-associated habitat; material: faeces | place: China | collected 2012 | reverse complement strand
TATTCCATTCAAAGACTTTACCATTGTAATGTCCAGCAAGGTAGTCAAACAAATTTGTTAAATTACCAGTTTTAATAACATCCACAAACGTATCACTTTGCCACTTTTCTTTAAAAATATTCGATTTTACAGTGAAGATGTTATCCCCATTCTCATCCCGTTTTTCTTCTAAATATTTTATTAATATACATTGAACTATTAAACGATTAAGAACTTGTTCTGTGACGTGTGAATTTATTTCCTTTTTTAGACTTTTTAGATGAGATATCAAAAGTTTGAATGGGCTTTCATTTGTAATAAATTGTTCTTTATATACATCTGTATCCCAAAAAGAACCATTGTCAAAAAAATATGATTTATATGGATGTCTTAAAGCATCATATTGATTTTCGATATCCTGAATTAAATCAAGTTGAACTGTAATAGTATCCAGAAAACTTTCCTGTCCTTTTTTTATAGCAATTTTTCTTTTCCCATTTATTATAGACATTTGTGTGTTTTCAAATATATAATAAAGAGGAACAATCTCACTTGTCCATATTCGTTTATGAATTTCTTTTTTCTCGCTGTCAGACAATCGAGAATTGGAATTCTCATATATAAAAACTTGGGGTATAGAGGCTCTGCTTGAATCAAATTTACGGAAATATACAGCATCTGCTTTATAGTCTTTTTCCGCAATATTTAATATACGTCTTTCTGTTTCGGTGATATCAGGAGAATCTTTCGCCGAAACTAACAATAATCCACCCTGTTGAGGTATCATATTGAGGATTTTCAACTTATCGACAAAACGCATTGCCATATTTTTGAGCAAATATACGCAATTTTTCTTGCTATTTAAACTCTAATATAAAAATAACAGAGATTTACTTTGCCAATACAATGTAAATCACTATCTTCATATCATCGTTAAAACAATTTTGAACTCTTCTTTTTGTACCCGATTTTCTCGTGGACAGATCGTGGACAACGATAAAAAGTATCAGTTAAAACACTGATTGGACTGGTTCAGTTCCGTCAACGAAAGTAGGTGGTTTTTTTATAGGAAGTAAATACCCACCTAACTATAGAAAAGTCAAGTGGGTACCTTGTAGATTATTAACTACTTAATTTTTCTTCACGAAGATAGGATTCGAGTAAAACCATAAATCCTCGAAAGAGACTTTTGCCGCGGCTTCATTATTTGCCGTGGGAGTATCGACTAACGGATTTCCGTTAGCGTCGGTTTCACCTGCTTTATTCAAACCATGATTTGTTCCGCGTAACCTAAAATACGTATCCTTGGTAAGTTCCACCTCGTACTCGATCACTTTAACTCCCCCTTCTCGGGTTGTCCATTTCTGGCTCACGATACCATTCGCGTCAGTTACACCACCGACTGCATCGAAACGAGCGATAACTTTCGTTTTATCGTAATTGTCGATACTGTATTCCGCGGAACCTTTAGTTATTTTAGAACGCATTTCGCCGGCGATTAAATCGATATGATCAAGTTTTGGATTTGTCAGCGACGTGTACATGTTATTATTGTTTGTTTCAGGGTCCCGAACAACAATACTAATCTTGATTTTTTCTGTTTTTGCAGTATACGTTTGTCCCATGGTTGCCGATCCGATAGAAAATTCAAGTTTATCAATCAGATCACCATGAACCGTAAATATATTACCGGAGCGAAGACCGTCAACAATACCTTGTGCCGTTTTTTCTTTGACAGACACGTATGTTTTCTGGTATTCACCGGGATAAAAATCGTCCGCCCCCTTGCTGACATGCTTATGAAAATCGGAATTGGCAACTAACCAAAAATTCCGCCCTTCGGACAACATCGCATCCCAGAGTCCCCCGACTTGTGCTGCCATGATACCGGTACCACCGTAAGTATAACTCTTTTTGAATGAAGATGAATTACCTATTCCTCCACGGTTCGCGGATGCTTGATGCCCCGGAGTACTTTCAAAAGCAACAAATACATCCGGTGCGACATCATTCAAATCCCGGAAATCGGATATAGACCATTTGTTCTGGCGTTCCGGGTGCGCAGGTACTATCCAGCTTGTTTTCCGGTGGTTAGCCTGTAACCAAGCCGCGGCTTCCATTGTTTTTTCGTGACCTGCTTTCGAGGACTTAACCCAACCGTATTCATTGCCGCCAGTCTGATCCTTGTCATTGTTATCAAACATATATTCAAACTGTGCCATCGCATCAGCATTTCTCGAAGCATCGGGACCATCAAATTGTCCCGTGATAATGCACGTACTCGCGTGTTCGTGTCCCGCAGGGTTCCATTCCAAACCTTGCATGATAATCATATCTTTGTTTGCATCCCCGAAAGCCTTTGTCTGTAACCAACTATAATCTTTTATCGATTGCCAACGCCACATGTTTCTGCCGTTTGCATCACCTTTAAATACGGTTGTTTCACTCCATCTCGGGCATTCTCCCTCGAAATCCCCCTCACTGGCATCACCCCCGAAAGCACCCCCGTGTTCGCTATTCACGGAGAAATCAAGGTCATATTTTTTAGCTTGAGAATAGACAAATTTAATTGGATTCGTACCATCCGAGTAAGCCGTGTGTTGGTGAAAATCTCCTGTCAGATACGTTCCGAATACCGGTTTTTCTTCTTCATTGCCTCCACCTCCGATTTCCGGATCGGAGTTTTCATTACAAGCCGAGAATAAAGCTACAACGAGTGCGAGTGATAATAATAAATTGTTTTTCATGTTTTCAAAGTTTCATTGATTAAATTTTGCGTCACAAATGTATGTACCCGATGTTACCAATAGATTTCAGAATAATGAAGAAATAGTAACGCCCTCTCGTAACAGGTTTTCCCGGGTGCAGGGGAATAACTTTCTTGTTTCTTTCACGTAAAAATCTCAAAATACACTATATTATGAGACACATCACTACATTATTCATGATGCTGGCCCTCGTGCTAGGCACCTTTGCGTCGCTAACCGCACAAAACATGACGGCTAAAGAGCAACGCAAACTAACCAGACAAGAACGTAAAATCGCTCAACAAAAAGAAAATGAACGATTGTACAAGGAAGCGATCCGGGCTCTGGAAAACAATAATTTTGTACTGGAAGCCCACCATTTGATCTTCAAAAGAGGTAGATCAACAAGCGTAAGTGCCACGAGAAATTTCATTTCTATGGCAAATAAAAAAGCTACCGTGCAAGTAAGTTTCGATACCCCCCGTCCGCTTCAAAACGGGTTAGGCGGTTTCACGGTCGAAGGAAATGTATCGGACGTCAAAATGAAAACGGAAAAAAACGGAAGCGTTATTTATAGTTTTTATGTCCAAGGAGTGAGTATTTCCGCGTACGTGACTATTTCTCTCTCCCCCGGCTCTAATAACGTTTCGGCAAGGATTTCGCCCTCCTTCAATTCAAATACCCTTACAATGATGGGCAAACTTTTGCCACAGGAAAAAGCAAGTATTTTTGAAGGGATTAAACGTTAGCACACACGTTCAGATACAACCACGCCCCTTCATCCCCCGTGCAAAGGAGAGATGAAGGGGTATATTATTAAAAATCTTACGACTTTACATCCTTCGTGTCATCTTTTAACAAAAATGTACTATCTTTACATTTGTAACCTACAAACCACACGAAAGATGAAAAGACTATTCTTCACTATTCTTTGTTGTTTCATTTGTCTTACAGCCTATATGCAGGACAAGCCGGAATGGCAGGACGAAACGATCCCTTTTGTCGGGAAAGAATACCCGAGAACCCCGTTTATGACTTACGGGGATATTGACAAAGCCCGGGATAACGATTTCAAGGCTTCCGCAGACTACAAGTCTTTGAACGGTAAATGGAAATTCCTCTGGGTTTCTACCTACAAGAAACGCCCGATAAATTTTTACAAAACGGATTTTAATGATTCCGATTGGGAAGAAATCGAGGTTCCGGCAAACTGGGAAGTCAACGGGTACGGGGTCGCCTTGTACACGAATCACCCGTATGAGTTTTGCCCCCGCAACCCGCAACCGCCACTTCTACCGGAAGAAAATCCGGTAGGATCATATCGCAAATACTTCGAATTGCCGGAACAATGGGACGGGAAAGAAATATTCCTGCACATCGGGGCGGTGAAGTCCGGTTGTTACCTTTACGTGAACGGGACAAAAGTGGGATACAGCGAAGATTCCAAAGATCCCGTGGAATACAATATCACCCGTTACTTGAAACCGGGGCAGAATCTGATCGCTCTTGAAGTCTATCGCTGGTCAACCGGCAGTTATCTTGAATGTCAGGATTTCTGGCGTATCAGCGGGATTGAAAGGGATGTCTATCTCTTCGCACAATCTCCCGTTCATCCTTGGGATTTCTCCATTCGACAGGACTTGGACAGCAGTTATACCAATGGACTTTTCGGGCTTGACCTAACCTTGGCAAACAAAAATCCGAAACAACCGGGACAAATCACCGTGCGTTATCAACTGGAAAGTCCGTCGGGTACACGGGTAGCAGAAGGGCAAAAAATAGTCAACGTCGACTCTGTCGCCCGTGTTCATTTCGACACCACGATTCCACAAGTAGAGGCATGGACAGCGGAAACACCCCATCTCTACCAACTTTTTATTCAAATCGAACAATCGGGCAAACAAACCGAAATTATTCCTTTTCGGGTCGGATTCCGCAAATTTGAAATCCGGGGCAACCAATTCCTTGTGAACGGGCGTCCCGTACTCATCAAAGGTGTCAATTACCACGAGCATAACGAACACACGGGGCATGTACTCGGCGAAGCCGATATGCGAAAAGATTTCAAAACGATGAAACGCCATAATATCAATGCTATCCGTTGTTGTCATTACCCTCAACAACGTCGTTTCTATGAACTCTGTAACGAGTACGGTTTCTACGTGTGCAACGAGACGAATATCGAATCCCATGGCATGGGATATGACCTTCGCAAAGGTCGCACGCTCGGTAATAACCCACGCTGGCTGAATGCCCACATGGATCGCACCGTGAACATGTACGAAACAAGCAAAAACTACCCCTGTATCACATTCTGGTCTCTCGGGAACGAAGCCGGGAACGGGTACAATTTCTACGTGACTTACAATTGGTTAAAAGCACAGGATACTTCTCGCCCGATACAATACGAACGGGCCGGACTCGAGTGGAACACGGATATTTATTGTCCCCAGTACCCGGGTGCCGACGCTCTCGAACGGTGGGGTAATTCACAAACAGACCGACCGTATATCATGTCCGAATACGCTCACGCCATGGGCAATAGTACCGGAAACTTAATGGATTTATGGAACGTGATCTATCGTTATCCCAATCTCCAAGGCGGATTTATCTGGGATTGGATAGACCAAGGCATACTCGTGAAAGATAAGAACGGTACACCATTCTGGGCTTACGGGGGAGATTTCGGGAAAGACGCCCCATCCGACGGCAACTTTCTGTGTAACGGTCTTGTCGGTCCCGACCGGGAACCGCACCCCGGACTCACGGAAGTAAAAAAAGCCTATCAGTACGTTTGGTTTCAGCCGGTCGATATCAGCAAAGGCGTTGTGAAAATAGAAAACCGTTATGACTTTACCAACCTCAGCCAGTTCACTATTGAATACACGTTGATCGGCGACACGGAAATTCTACATTCGGGAACTCTTCCCTCGCAAAATATCGCTCCGGGTAAAGACCGTCAAGTAACCATCCCACTTAGGAATCTAAAGATAAAACCCGGCGTGGAATATTTCTTGAATCTACACGTGAAAACCAAAAAGCCCGCCTCATTCGCTCCCGCGGGCTACATCGTGGCTTCCGAACAATTCCAAATCCCGGTAACGACACCTAAACCCGTTTATCAAGCCGCCCCGGAACAAGTGCTTTCCATGGAAGAGAACGGACCGGAAATTCGTATTTCCAACCTGGACATGGAATTTGTCTTCCACAAGCAAAAAGGGTACGTTACTTCCTACCGGGTGAAAGGCGTACAGTATATAGCGAATGATTTCGGCTTCCAACCCAACTTCTGGCGGGGACCCACCGATAATGACTACGGCAACGGTATGCCCCATCGCCTGCAAGCGTGGAAACAAGCCGGCAAGAATTTTAAAATCGCCGGAATCCGGACTTCTGCCTCGACAATAAGTACGAATCTGACAATCACGTATCGGTTGCAGGAAAGTAATACCCGTTACCACGTGTCCTACACGATTTATCCCTCCGGCTACCTGAACGTGGCATATCATCTGGAAGCTAATCCCAATGCCCCGGAAATACCCAGAATAGGTACACGCTTCCGTGTCCCGTCAGACCTCAACCAAATGGAGTATTTCGGACGAGGTCCCGAGGAAAACCATTGCGACCGCAACCATGGGACACTCGTCGGGCATTACAAGAGTACTGCCGAGCAACAGTACGTGCCTTACGTTCGTCCGCAGGAGAACGGGCACAAGACAGATGCCCGTTGGTTAGCCCTAACTGACAAAACAGGTAAAGGACTCCTCTTTGTAGCCGATTCGAATCTAATGGAATTCAACGTATCCCGCAATCGGATAGAGGACTTCGATAGTGAAGAATCCACCAGCCCTTACCAATGGCAAAACTTCACGAAAGACGAATCCCATGATCCGTTAATGGCACAAAACCGCAAACCCAAGCAAACCCATGTCAACGAGATCCTCCCCCGTAACTTCGTGGAAGTATGTCTTGACCACCGGATGATGGGTGTCGCAGGCGACGATAGTTGGGGTTCCCGTCCCTACCTGCGGTACACGCTCCCCGCAAACCATGATTACTATTGGAGTGTTATGATCATCCCAATCAACAATAACTCTGAAATTAACAACCACACAGGGTATCGGTATTTGCCATAGAAACCTCTTCCAACTTTACCAATTCCCAAGCCCGGTAAACGACAGCGATATAACGTATTTCCGTGAGTCCGGCTTGGGCTTTTATTTTTTTGTCATCGGCATATCGACGCAATTGCTCTTTTGCCTCTTCCAGTTTATTGGCAACTTCTTGGTCTGTAGCTCCATGCTTCAGATACTTGAACTCCACCACGTAACTGTACTTCATTCCGGGATGATTCACCAAGTTCGGCGCCATCCACAGATCGCAATATCCCTTTCCCAATTCTTGCTCCGGCCAGATTGTAAAATGATTCGTCAACCCCATATACACTAAATGGAGTGTTTGCACGGCTTTCTCTCCCTCGATATAATCCCGGATAGACGTTTGATTTCGCAATTCTTTCCCAAAATACTCGAATACCGGACGCCACTCTCCACGATAAGCCATATATCTCATCATTTCACTCAATTCCATCATTTTTATCTCAAACACACCCGCCTCCAAATATCCTCGCTCAAGATACGAGAATAACATCTGCCGTATCGTCAAATTAGGTATTTTCAGTACAACCATACCTTCTTCTTCCCGATCTATCGTCAGTATCCCGAAATAAAAGAGCAACGACACGAAATTCGCCGGTTTCACCAATTCCTCTGCGGGAAATCCCGGTAATATATCCGACACAATTTCCCCATCCTCTGCAATTTGCTTAATCCGGGAAAAATTACCATTTAACTTTTTATCCAAAATAATCAGGTAACGTAACTTCGCGTAATCCGTCTTCACGTTCGGGTCAACCAGACTATCGGGAGTGCTACCGGACGTGATTAAACTATTCACGAAATATAACACCATGTCCGAATTATACATCCTTACATTGCAACAAGATTTCGAGAAACAATAATTATCGTACCACTCGCGCATGATTGCCAAACGCTCCTCCACATTCCCCACCGGACACCCCTCGTTCTTGTAATATTCCAACATTTCCCGCACCTCATTCTCCGTGAACCCTAGGAATTCGTTGAACCGAGCCTCCATACTAGCTTGATGTGCTATATTGAAACCGCTGGTCACGTCGTCCAGCGTCACCGGAGAAACTCCCGTGATAAACATCCGCTTTACCGCGGCATCACCACCTGTTGTCGCCTCTTTCAATTTATTAAAAAACGCCCGATAAAATCCGGCAGCGTGCGTCAATTCGTGATAACGTTCATGCCCGTGTTTCGATAACACCACGTTCGTGAAGTTATCATATTCATCAATAATCAAATAAACAGAAAATTTCGCGAATTGGCAGCGAAGCATAATGTAACCGAAGCGCTGTTCCGCATTCACGCATTGGTGATACCCCTCCATGTAATCCGCAGGGAACAAATGGGCGTATTTCAGGTTAAACGCCATCAATCGAAGATCCAAATGCCCCCAGAAAGATTGTTCCAAACGATCGATATCCGGGCTCACTCCGGCAAAATTAAAACTCAATATCAAATATTTATTCCGTTCCGATGTCGGATGTTGCCCGATGTAATATTTCCCGAACAACTCCTCGAAACGCTCCTCGAACGCCACGTCATAATAACTTTCCAGTATCGACAACCACAACGACTTCCCGAAACGACGAGGACGTATCATAAATAAAAATCGAGGAGAATTCTCCACCTCCTCGATAAAACGAGTTTTGTCCACGTAATAATAATCATCCGTTTGTAATAAACGGAAATCACTTAAACCGTAAGGAAGTTTCTTCGTTGCCATAACCTGCCTGTTTTTGAAGTTTCTACAAAAGTACGAATTTTTATTGATAAAGTCTCATCGTATACACACGACCATACTTACCCAAAATGCCGAGGAAAATCTTCACGCACCCAAAGAATTCCCCGGCATTAACAACGCAGACGCTACAGTAATCTTGATAAATCTCTTATTTCAATAACTCTGTAATTTTCTTTCTTAACTCTTTTCCCCGAACATCTTTTGCTATAATACGGTTATTCTCATCTAGTAATATCGTGTGAGGGATTGCTTTTATTGCATATAGGATAGCCACTTGAGGCACTTGCAATAACTCAGATCCTTGTTTCCATGGCAACCCGTCATCTTGAATCGCCTTTTCCCAAGCAGCCTTGTCTGTATCAAGCGACACGCTGAATACCTCGAAGCCTTTCGTGCGATATTCTTCATAAAGTTTTACCAGATTCGGGTTTTCCTTGCGACAAGGAGCACACCATGATGCCCAGAAATCCACCAATTTGACTTGTCCCGGTATTGAATGAAGTGAAATCGTATCTCCCGCGGGAGTCATCACCGTGAAATTCGGGGCAATAGCTCCCACCGCTATTTTTTCCAAGTGTGAAATTTGCCCCGCGATTAATTTGCCATAATACCCGGTCTTCACTTCATCGGAAAATTTCCCGTACAACTCTTGCAGGATTTCCAAAGGTGCATTTTGCATCATACCTGCCAATATATACGCAGACACGAAACAATTACCGTTTGCGCGAATCAAATCCAATTGTTTATCGATAGCCTTCTTCACGAAAGAGTTATAACCGTTTTGCAAAGACACCATCTGTTCACGGGAGCGTACCGATTGTGCCGCTTTTTCCGTGGCTTGTCGTTTTTCCGCGATGCTCCGGTTAATCTCGTCAAATTGTACAAATAAACTTTGGGCAGTCCCTCCTTCTATCTTTACATCGCCATTCTCATTTGAGCTCAAGGAATAATTCGTGTTTTCCAGCATCAACTGGAAACCGGTCTTCATATCTGTCATCACGACCAAGGCCAAGCAACCGGTCTCAACCCTCCCGTTCAATTCAAAAATACCCGATTTTAACTGCGCGTACCCCAAAGTATCTAATTTATCCGGGTTCATACGTCCCAATAACCAAACCGTACCGTCAGGCATATTGACCACTTTTCCGGAAATTTTGAATCCGTCTTGAGTATGCCCATCCACTATCGTCACCAGCAAGGTCACGAATAATAATAATATCTGTTTCATGTAATTTGTATTCAAGTTATATCCAAATCAGGAAATAAAGCAGGCAGATGTGATGTTACACCTGCCCATGATCATTTATTTCACGATGATCGTAAAAATATCATCCAAATCTTTCGAGTATCCCTCGTTATAAACATTCAAGGAAATAACGTAACGTCCCAAGGGAATAGAAGAAGCATCCGTGGGTATTTTAAACATACCGTCACCCCTTACAGTCAATAATTTAGCCATTACTTCCGAATCTCCGCCATCGGAGGATTTAATCTCTTTAATCTGCACGTGAATTTGCTGTGTTCCATTCACACCTTGGATTTTCGTACTTAACCATGGCGTTTGCAACCGAACGCGTGTATGGTCATCATTATAAGACCATTTCGTAATATTATATATACCCTCTACACATTTTTCCGGGGAACTATACCCCAAACTCTGCCACATATTCTGCACAAACCAAGAATTTAAATATGTATCCCATTTCGGATTTAGAACAGAATCCGGGGTCAATATTTGTTTCACTTCCAGGGTATCCGGATCATATCCGGCATTCTCCGTAGATAAATATCCCACGGTAATATCATGGCAGGATATAGCCAAAATTCCCACGAGTATACCTATTAATAATATCGTATTTTTCATCATAAACTAATTTTAATTTCTTACCTGTAACCACTCTTCTGAATTCCCCCTAACACATAATTATAATTCAATGCATGAACCACGCCATTCAAAGGTTGTATATCAGGAGAACTTAACGGAATCATACTTTTTGCCGTGAATGAATAAAGATACAAGTGAGAAGCTCCCCCGTCCGGTACAAACATATAATCGTCAATCTCAATATAAGCTTTCAAACGGATACCCGTCACCGTGTAAAGTTCCGTTCCCCTAGTCTGTTCTTCATCATAAATATAATAATTTTCATCACGTAAATCAACGTCTTTCTGAAGTACCTTCCCCTTCGTCACGTGCATCAATACAATTTCTCTCGCTTTGTCCTTATTGATCTCCGACACATTTTCCAAATTGCAGTCATAAAGATAACGCAACACGGAATAACTCGGGAATCCCCAAAAAGTGATTTCCGGCAAAGTATCCACTTCACCCTCGAACAAATCCGTTAAACCGGCATGTTCGATCAATTCTACTGTCAATTCCCAGTTATATTTATCGCCTCGCAAATATTCCATGATCGAACCATCGTGATAAGGCGAACTCGTGCCCGAGTCCCATACGTCCTGTTTCGTATCGCAAGAAGCTAACACTCCCACGAACATGAAACTCATCAATATTTTATATATGCTTTTCATTGTATATTCTAAATTTTAAATTATAGATACCTGTTCCACCATGTATTTTGACGCAATAACGTATTTCTTCCTCCCAATCTATTCGGATGTACCGCGGCAAATACACATCCGTCAATGATATCTTGCAAAGGAATCGTTTGGAAGGCTTCCGACAATTCACGGCGGACATATTCCTCTCCATTCCGAAGAACATCAAAATAACGCTGTTTCTCGAAAACCATCTCTTTTTCCCGTTCCTTAAAAATAGCATATTGCAATTTATTGGTATATTCCGTGTCAGCATATTCCGATGTGCTATACGATTTGGCATTCGCCCTTGCTCGTACCTCATTCAAGTCAGCTATTGCCTCGTTTGTTTTGTTCAACCGGACACGACATTCTGCCCGGAGCAAATAAATATCCGCCAAGCGCCAATACACGGAATTATATTCAAAATTATCATATCTTCCCTCGTGTCCCGTGGCTGTTTTTACCCGGATATCCCGGAAAAGATAAGGATAAGCAAAACCTCCTGTCACGGAACGCATCGTATCATGCCCCATGGAATCCAATTTCCAAAAATAAGCATCCCTGCGCAAATCCCCTTCAGGAAACCATTTTTTCACCGTTTCAACACGAATCAGATTATTTTCTTCTTTAATACAATCCAAGCCCCTGCCTCTAGTTTTTACATCAACAAGCCAATAACAATAAGTCAAAGCCCAAGTATCTACATAAGTAGATAGTCCTTCCGCATCTGAAAGATTCTTATTCAGCCTCATTTCAGACCAATAAGAAATATTTTGCATCTCAAAAATACTCTCTACAGAGTTACCTTTAAACACGTTGGTACTTACTTCCTCCGGGGTCGCAACCAATCGGTACAAACCCGCTGCCGCACCCGTTTCACTACCAATTATGGCTGTACAAGCCTCCTCTGCTTTTTTCCAGTATTCTGTTTCATCGTAATTTCTTTGTTCTGGAGTGGCGAACCATTTCCAACCCGCTTTCAGGGCACAAAGGTGAGCAAGCAATGCGTTGGCAGCTCCTTTACAAGGCACATTCTTATACTGTGGAGCATTCCCTTTAGAATCTTTAATTTTATCATACTCAGGAAGCATAGAAACAGCCTTTTGAGCCTCATTTATAGCATACTCCAACACTTCCGTCCATGTAGATTTCGGGAATGCCACTTCAAAATTTGCATCGTCTCCGATAATCACGCAATCCCCCCAAGTCTGAACCATGCGCCAATAAGCTATAGCCCGGTAGAAATGTCCTTCCCCTTTATAATAATCCTTTCTTTCCTGAGTAGCACTTATTTGATCCGCAAATTTTATTACAACATTTGCGGCACCAATAAGATCATACCATGGTATCCAATCCTCAAACCGACGTGCACTCGGATCTAAATCTTTATATTCTCGGCTTGTTTGTGATGCACACGAATCCACGTAATTTCCCATTTCCTCGTTAGCGGAACCATTTAGTACCCGAAGTTTTTGAGCACATAATCTCACGGCTGCCTCCATGTCATTTTCCGTTTCATAAGCGTTTTTAAACGTAGCAGAGTTTTCCGGAGACAAATCCAAAAGATCCTCGCAAGCCGTCAAACAAAAGAAACTTAGTAGTAATATGACAAAAGTTCTTTTCATCTCTTTTAAAATTTAAGCGTTAAACCTAAAGTCAATTTCCTAGCCAACGGGTAATTCGTTCCATTATCATACCCGGAAGTAATATTTACCGTTTCGGGATCAAGACCGGAATAATTATCCCACGTGAAAAGATTCTCCCCACTGGCAAATAACCGAAATTCTTTTATTCCCACCTTCTTCATCCATTTTTGAGGCAAAGTATAACCTATGGTTAATGTTTTCAGTTTTAGCCAATTCACTTTTTCCACATAACGATCTACTGCATTAAAAAAATGATATGTATTTGTAGGATATTGCCAACTTGGATAATCGGCATCATCATCCCCGGGTTGTTCCCAAAACTTGGTATGCCCGATATCCATTACGAATGCATCCGCCCCCACATTAAAATACTTAATCGGAAGACCATTTATCATATGACGTCCCAATTGATATGCCATTGAAAAACTCAAGTCCAAATTTTTCCACCGGAACTCACTCACGATACCACCACTGCAAAAGGCAAAGCACTCCCCATATAAACTT
>OGYC01002321.1_pt1 | contig 13411 bp, 13 predicted proteins | sample 1576461 | NCBI WGS metagenome assembly OGYC01 (sample SAMEA3541569, study PRJEB24748) | human gut metagenome | biome: human gut; feature: human-associated habitat; material: faeces | place: China | collected 2012 | reverse complement strand
TTATGCGGGTTTCCGGCATTTGTTTTATCAAATGGCTCTAGTTTGGCTCTATTTGCGGGCGGGATAAGGGTTGCGAAAGCACTGATGCAGAAATGAAGGCATAATGGTAAGGAAAAAGTGATATATGCATCTTGGAAGCACAGCAATACTGAAAATTATAAGTTCAGCTGGAACAAAAAGTATGTTATGTACTGGAGAATTCCGGGGATCTGTGGGGAGTAATTGCGGGAAAAAAGGGAAAAGCGTATAATGCAAGAAAATAATGTTTTCACAGTGTAAAATAGAGGAGAGAACTATCATGCAGAAAATACTGATTGTAGAAGATGATACAAATATCAATAATCTGCTTCAGGAAGCATTATCCAAAGCAGGCTATTCCTGTGAGCAGGCGTTTTCCGGAACTGAGGCAAAGCTGCTTTTGAATATGCAGGAGCATTGCTATGCACTGGTGTTGCTGGATTTGATGTTGCCGGGAATTACAGGAGAAGCAGTTCTGGAGGAAATACGGAAAAAGGGAAATCTTCCGGTTATTGTTTTGACTGCGAAAGATAGCTTGGATGAAAAGGTAAAGGTTTTAACTAGTGGGGCTGATGATTATATAACGAAACCTTTTGAAATCAGAGAGGTACTGGCAAGAATTAAGGTACAGCTTCGTCATACAGAAGAAAAGGAAATAAAAGAATCTAACCTTTCGTTCAGAGAGATGGTATTGAACAAAGCTACTTTTCAGGTCAGCATTGGTGGAAAAATACTTCCTAAGATAACAAGACAGGAGTTTGCGATTTTAGAATTACTGCTCAGAAATCCGAAGCAGGTTTTCAGTAAAGAGGACATTTTTGAATATGCGTGGGACGAACCATATATGGGTGAAACAAAAACTCTGGATGTACATATAAGCAATATTCGTAAAAAGATAAAAACAGTTACATCTGAGGAATATATTGAAACAGTCTGGGGAATCGGTTATCGTCTTCATCTATAATCTTTACTCTTTTTTTACTATTTATTTGCGTTTGATTAGGATTATTACTTTATGATAAATGTAGATAAGAAAAAGGAGATGAAAAACTTGAGCGAAATGTTATTGGAAACAAGAAATTTGACTAAGCAATATGGATACCATAAAGCTGTGGACAGTGTCAATATGCATATTAAAAAAGGTGCTATTTATGGTTTTATCGGTCGGAATGGAGCTGGGAAGACAACTTGTCTGAAGATGATCAGCGGACTTTCCAAGCCAACTTGTGGAGAAATCGAGATGTTCGGATACAAGGGAAAGGATTTGCAAAAAGTTCGATCACGGATAGGATGTCTGATTGAGGCACCGGGACTTTATGGAAATATGACTGCATATGAAAATCTGAATATCAAATGCAAGCTGTTTGGAATAAAGAAAAAAAGTTATATTGAAGAAATATTGAGAATTATCGGTCTGGAGGATGTGGGAAAGAAAAAAACAAAACATTTTTCACTTGGAATGAAACAGCGTTTGGGAATTGGTCTTGCTTTGGTTGGAGAACCAGATTTATTAGTTCTTGATGAGCCAATCAATGGATTGGATCCACAGGGTATTGCAGAGATCCGGGATACGATTCAGAGACTTCAGAAAGAGAAGAATATGACAATATGCATTTCCAGTCATATTCTTGAGGAATTATCGAAGATTGCTACTGATTATGGAATTATTCATAATGGAAGTTTATTACAGGAAATTACAAGAGAAGAATTAATAAGAAGATGCAGTGAACGGATAGAGTTGACATTGGATCATCCGAAACAGGCGATTCCGGTGATGGATTCTATGGGATTTACCAACTATCAGGTAACAGATAAAGAGCATATTCATATTTTTGAACGATTGAATGAAAGTGCAGCGTTGAATATGGAACTTGCAAAGTCAGGAATTCCGGTAAAAGGGATTTCCATAACCAGTGAAGAACTGGAAACTTATTTTCTGAATCTGACGGGAGGTGCGGATCATGCTTAATATAATAAAAATGGATTTATACCGGATGCTTAAAACCAAAAGTATGTATGTAATCTGGATCGTACTGGCAGCAATATTATTGATTACAACATCTTTATGCAAGACAGATTATGAGCTTTTGACTGAAAAGGATGCCATGAAACAGGAGCAGGTTACTGAACCTACTGTGGATAATATTAATGTGGGAATGATGGTAACGCTGCCTACGGAGCCGGGAGAAAAGGTGACGGTATATGATATCTTTTTTGCCAATTCCCAAGGAAAATTGTATGCACTGCTTTTGGTGATTTTTACTGTTCTGTTTTCAACAGCGGATATCAGTAGCGGATATATTAAGAATATAGGAGGTCAGGTTAGAAATAGAGGAACTCTGATTTTTTCCAGGGCAATTGCCTTGGCTGTCTTTACGGTACTGACAATGGCAGGTGCATTCTTATTTCAGGCATCGGCGAATGGTATTTTTTTCGGGGAATTGGAATGGGGAAATACAAAGGCAATTTTATCTTATTTTGTGACTGAACTGGCTCTTCATTATGCACTTGTGCTGATTTGTATGGCGATTGCAATTATTTTGAAAAATAATGTAATCAGCATGGTCATTGCTGTCTGTCTTAGCATGAATGTAATGATCATTGTGTATGGGGTGATCAATAGTGTTATTCAAAAAATAGGAATTCAGAATTTCCAGATTTATAAGTATACGATAACAGGAAAATTATCACTGCTTCCTATGAATCCGAGTGGAAATGAGTGTTTGGCGGCATTTGGTGTGGCAATAGTGTTCATCGTTATGATGATATCAGTAAGCAGCGTTGTTTTTCAAAAGAGGGATATTTAACGGATGTATATCGTAATTGGGATATTAGCAGGAATTATTATCTTACAATTTATTATTATGTGGAAATACCAGCGGCAGGTGAAAGACATCTGCCGCCAATTGGCGTTTATGATGAAACATGACAGTAACATGTTGATTAACCATGAATTTGATGTGGGTGGAATAGGAAAGCTTTCTGACAAGTTGAATGAGCTTCTGGAACTGCGAAGAAAAGAGAAGCAGCATTATCAGGAGAAAGAAGCTCTGATTGCGGACACTTATACAAATCTTTCTCATGATATCCGCACACCACTGACATCTTTGGACGGATATTTCCAGCTAATGGAAGAATGTGAAAATATAGAGGATCAGAAACGTTATTTAAGCATTATCCACGAAAGAATTCATAGTCTGAATGAAATGTTGGAAGAACTTTTTATGTTTACAAAGTTAAAAAACGAATCTTACAGTTTGGAATTGACATTGTGCTGTATGAACCGGATTTTGAAAGAAACAGTTTTTTCATACTATGATGAATGGGTAAGAATGGAAATTCAGCCGGATATTCAGATTACGGAAGAACAGTTGTATATACATGGAAACAGGCAGGGACTCCGCCGTGTTATCCAGAATGTGATAAAAAATGGGCTGGATCATGGAGAAAAGAAGATTAGCATTGTGTTGGAACGTGATCAAAATCAGGCGGTGCTTAGAATCAGCAATCAGGTTACACATCCAGAACAGATTAATATAGATCAGGTATTTGAGCGATTTTATAAAGCAGATGTTGCCAGAAGTAAAACATCTACTGGATTGGGACTATCTATTGCAAAGGAGTTGGTTAGTCGGATGGATGGAGAGATTGAAGCAAAGATAGAGAAAGAAGAGTTTATTGTTGAAATGAGATTTCCGCTTGTGGCAGACGAAATGGGAAATATCCTTTTATCTGTTACTGTCGAGTAATTGTTGGCACTATTTTCATACAGATTATTCAGATTGATATGATATCTGTCACACAAATGGTGAGCCTTTGTTCAATTTGTTTTCAATATATATTCGGTCTTCAAAAATAAGATATTTCAGGTTACCTGTGATATGACTATCGCTCCTTTTAACAGCAGTAGAAGGAGCAATAGTCATATCACTTTTGTGTGCAAGAGTAAATATCAATTGTATAAAAGTAAATGCTATTCTTCTAAGAAAATGCAATTTAAAAAGTCATTTTGGGCATCAGAGAATAGGCAAAGAATTTGTGGAGGAAAATCTATAGATATGGTAGAATAAAGAAAAACAAATCAAAAAATTGTAGATTGATGAAGGCAGGAATCTGTTTAATTGATGTAGAGTATGATCAGTTTGTATATCACTAAGACGCACAGTTGTAAATTGGCAGAAGAGATAACGATTTAGATAAGGATAAATATTGGATTGTACAGAAAAAAATTTTGAGGATAATTGTTTGAGTGTAGCCGCGGATAAAAAATATTTCTATGCTTTGAAAAGATTATAAAGTTGATTCTAAGGTGTGTAATTCTTTGTTAATGCAGATTTAAATTGAAAAATATCTTTTATAAAGAGGAGGTTTGAAAATATGAGCGATATAAAAAATATTTTTGTTTCGCATTATCATACGGATGCGGAAAGAATAGAAGATTTAAAGTCATTGCTTGGTACACATGGTATGACAATGAAAGATAGCTCAATCTATGAAAATAAAAATCCTAATAATGCTCATAATGAAGAATATATAAAATCCATTATTCGACCACAAATTGATTGGGCGGGGACAATGGTTGTACTGATAGGTAAGGATACGAGTAAAAGTGAGTATGTAAATTGGGAAATAGAACATGCTGCAAGAAAAGGGAAACGTATAGTGGGTGTTTATTTACCAGGAGAAAGTGATAGTGAACTTCCAGAAGCATTGAATAAATATGGGGATTCACTTCAAAAATGGAACGGAGAAAGTATTATTTCGGGGATTAATGGAGATAACACATGGAACGGATCTAGCAGGAATTGGGGGACAACAAGGGTAACTTGTTAGAATGGTGGTATGAGTAGATGTATTTATATTCATATGTAATTACAAGAGATTATGGCTTTGCTCCGAATCCTTTCTGGAATATTTGCTCATTGGCAACATGTAAACCACAAATTCGGGAACGAGCCTTAATGGGAGACTGGGTTGCAGGATTTGGAGGAGCAAACACGGCAATATCACATAAAATGGTTTTTTTAATGAGAGTCGATGAAATATGTACATTTGATGAGTATTGGGAAGATCCGAGATTTTTGGTGAAGAGACCACGCTTTGATGGAAATTATCAACAGTGTTATGGTGATAATATCTATCACCATATCGGCAATGAATGGATGCAAGAAAATTCGCATCATAGTTATGTAGATGGAATAAATCAAAATAATCTATTACATGATACAAGAATAGACAGAGTATTATTATCATTTTACTATTGGTATTTTGGGGAGAATGCCATAGAACTTCCGGAAGAATTTGCTGAAGCAATTGCTGCTGGAAGACCATATAAAAAATTGCCAGATAATATATGTGCCAATATTGTTGATTGGGTTGGATGCCATTATGAAATGGGACAGCAAGGCTTGCCATATAAATGGAACAAATCGGGTCAATTTGTTAGATTTGAAGGTGAAAGAAAATGATAATAAATACAAAAAGAGATGGATTAAAAAAGACAAAAGTATATGATACATACTGGCAGTTTGCATGCGAACGTCAAAATATTTTTATGCGTAAGTTGATGGGGAGTAAATGTAATCTTACGAATGATATGATTTTGAGAGAATATAAATTTACAAATGCTTATAGAGCAAGCGATAGGGTAAGTCAATATTTGATAAGAAATGTCATTTATCAAAGTGGGTATACGGAGGAAGATACCATATTTCGCATTTTACTTTTTAAAACATTTAACAACATAGAAACATGGGAAAAATTAGAGCATAATTTTGGGATCCTTAATTACAGAAATTTTGATATCGAGCAATATGGGAAAGTATTAAATGATTATTATGATAAGGGAGAAAAATTATATTCGGGTGCATACATAATGGCGTCTGGGAAGACGACCTTTGGGCAAGAACGTAAGTTTATGAATCATTTAATGCTAATAGATTATATGATGAAAGATCATATAACAAAAAAGGTTATTCAATGTCGAAAGCTAGAAGAACTTTATAATACGTTATTGTCATATCCAACTATAGGTACTTTTTTGGCATATCAATATGCTATTGATATTAACTATTCGGAATTGGTGAATTTTAATGAAATGGAATTTGTAATTGCTGGTCCTGGAGCGAAAGCCGGAATACGAAAATGTTTTAGCAATTCGGAAGAATATTCACAAGAGTATATTATTAGATATATGTGCGAACATCAAAAGGAAGAATTTAGACGATTAGGATTAAATTTTGTGACTCTTTGGGGGCGAGAACTTCAGCTTATTGACTGTCAAAATATTTTTTGTGAAACAGATAAATATTCTCGTGTTAAGTATCCAGATATTTTAGACTGTAGCGGACGAACGAGAATTAAGCAGAAATATAGGATGAAAGAAGATAAAATAGAATACTTTTATCCGCCTAAATGGGGGATAAATGATAAAATAGGGAAAATTTATGGGAATAAATGAGTGTGCTTTTGGCAGAACTGCAGATGAAGTATATTGTGATATATATCAAAAACTTGAGAAGTTTGGACAAGTTGCTTTTGGGCGGAATGGACAAACTAAAGAATTAACACATGTATGTATGTCTATAGCTGATCCAACGCAACGTTGGGTAGAGAGGCGGAAACCGGCGGTAAGTCCTGCTTTTGCTATTGCTGAATTAGTTATGATTATGAATGGCAGTGATGAAGCAATTCTGTTAAATGCATGGAATCCTGCACTTCCGAAATATCAGGGAAAATATGACCGGTATCCAGGAGCATATGGGAAACGACTGAGGTATTCTTTTGGGTTTGATCAGATAAACAGAGCTTATGATGCCTTGAAAAATAATCCAGAATCAAGGCAAGTGGTAATGGAGATTTGGAAACCAGACATAGATCTTCCACAAAGTAAGGGTAGACCAAATAATGATGATATACCATGCAATATTTGCTCATTGCTAAAAATTAGAGATGGAAAATTGTTATGGACTCAGATTATGCGTAGTAATGATATAGTATTTGGCTTACCATATAATTTTTTGCAATTTACATTTTTACAAGAAATCATTGCTGGATGGTTAAATGTTGGAGTTGGCGAGTATATGCATATTAGTGATAGTTTGCATATGTATGTTAACAATAAATGTTGCATTGATCTTGGGAAAAATGTCCATTTGAATACAGAACATCTGAAATTAGAAAAGAAAGAGTCAGAAAATATATTTGGAGAACTATTGATTCGCATGAAGGAACTTTCTCAAAATGAATGTACAAGTGGTTATATTAAAAGTATTGTTAGAAGTAAATACTTGCCAGAAGCATACCAAAATATGCTAATACTTCTGTGTGAATATATTGCGTATCGCCACAATATGGATGACGAGGTAATTCACTGTTGTGAGCAAAATATCTCTAATACTTTATATCGAGATTTGATGAAAGAATGGATGAATAAAGAAGAAAGAAATAGACAGTGAAGTATTTTGAATCATTTCGAAAATTATAGGGAGGTGAAGATAAGTGAATATAATCGATATAGAACTAGATGGTTGGAGTACAATTGTGTTCAAATTTAATTGGCTGGCCGTTGTGTTTACACTGGTTTTAGTATTGGGAATTTCATTTTTGATGAAGCAATGTTTTAACTATGTTAGTAAAAAATCAGTTACAATAGATGAAGTCAATTTGGGAATAGGAAATAGTAGCGTAAAGTTTTCATATAGTAAGAAAGATCAGGAAATAGCTTATAAAATATGGGTGGAATTAAGTACGAGAAAAATCGGATTGCGTTTTGATAAAGAGAATGATGTAATCAAAGAAGTATATGATTCGTGGTATAAGTTCTTTGAAACAGCAAGAGAATTATTAAAAGATATTCCTGGAAATCGGATTCCGTATTCTGGTGATTTGATTGAACTTACTGAAAAAGTTTTGAATATAGGGCTTCGTCCGCATTTGACAAAATGGCAAGCTAAATATCGAAGGTGGTATGAGGAAGAATTGAAAAGAGATAGCGGAACACCTCAGGATATCCAGAAGAAATATCCTGAATATGATGCACTTGTAGAGGATTTAATAGAAACTAATGAAAAAATGATTGAGTATAAAAAATTGATGAAGAGAATAGTCTTTGGTAGTGAATGTAATGATGAGCATTAATACATTATAAGAAAATGGTATGCTGGGGTAACTAAACATGTTTTTATCAATGATATACAAGATATTGAGGAAGGGGGTATATATAAAATTGCTTGAAGGTAAAGGTGATTTCGATTTTGGTTGTAAGAATTTAGCACTATTATAAAGAGAAAGAATAGATTCTTTTTTATAGATTGTGTGTAATGAAATAAGCAGAAGCTTGAATCGAAAATGGAGAAATATTACTATGGAGAAATCATACATTAAATCGTTATAGTCCATTTGAAGATAGTGTCGCTTATTGTGTGATAGAAGGATATAGTTCAGATATTTGTGATAGCGTAATTATAAATTATCAGTATTCTAAATTGGGTTCAGTGGTAAATTAATTCCAGCTTTCTGAAAATGATTATTTAAGAATAAAAATGTGCTTGATATAGAGAGTGAATAATAGTGAATTTTTTATGAAGGAGGAAGGTATGGAACCATTATCTGTCGTATTGGTATGGAATGAAACTGATCAGACAAGTGTTGAAAAATATATACAATATACTACAAAAATGTTATCTCGCGATATAAATAGACCATTTTCACGCACAATTAATCTGCCTGTTTTTTATTACTCAGATTCTGAAGGAAATGAAGTCCCTATGTTGCCTAAGTTAAAATCAGAGAAAATTTTGATATATGTCTTTATTGGTATTAATAGTGCTTCGTCTGATAAATGGGGAGATTATGTTGAATCCCTATATGATATTGAGAACGCAAAAATTGTCCCGATTGCATTAGATAAATATGCTTATAAAGTGAGTGATAAAGTTCAAAATTATAATTTTATTAGGGAATATGAATTAACTGTTTGTAAGGAACAACAATTGTTTATTTCGATGGCGCATGAAATATATCGTTATGGATTTAATGAAAAAAAGGAAATTATTAGCACGACTAGTGCGTTGAAAATTTTCTTGAGTCATGCAAAAGAAGGGAAAAATGGGCTAAATATAGCAAAGCAATTGAAAGAATTGATAGACGATTCGGCTATGAGTCGTTTTTTTGATTCGAATGATATTGCGCCAGGTTATAGATTTGATGACGAGATAATTAATAATATAAAAGAATCATCGGTTATAATAATTAATTCAGATATTTATTCTTCAAGATATTGGTGCCAGCGAGAAATTCAAGCTGCAAAAGAATTTGAAAGACCAATAATAGAAATTGATTTGATCGATAAAGCAATGGATAGGAAGTTTCCGTTTGCGGGTAATGTACCAGTTGTAAGAGTGGATATTATTGATGACAAGGTTGAAGAGGGTGATTTATATAGAATTCTTGAAAATATTATGATAGAAACCATTAGATTTAATTATGTAGATAAAAAATTGGAATTATTGAAACTAGAAATACCTGGAAGAGTAAAAAAAATGTGTAGACCACCTGAAATGATAGACATGCCTAAGCTTATAAAGAAAGGTGAAGATATAGAATTAAAATATGATAAAATCATTTATCCGGATCCACCTATTTATTCTGAAGAAATAGAATTTTTAAAAAAATTGGGCATAGAAATATACACACCTATAGAATATGGAAAGGACAAGTTGTTTGGCAAAAAGGTAGGAATTTCAATATCAGACCCAGAAATAAATGAATTAAAAAGTAGTGGACAAAATAAAGTACATTTATCAAAATTGTCACAATATGTGGCAAATTATGTGCTTGGTAGAGGAGCAACGCTTATATATGGTGGCGATTTGCGAAAGAATGGGTATACAGAGCAATTGTTGCAGGAAGCGCAGGTATTGAAAGACAGATTGAAAACTCGGGATATTTATTTGAAAAATTATCTTGCGTGGCCTATTTATTTAGCTGATACATTAGAGGTAAAGAAATGGAAAGCACAGTATCGAGGATTGTTGGAAATGAAAGAGATTCCAATTGATGAAACAGTGTCTGACCTTGTTCAAACAGACAAACAGTTTTTGACCCCTGATACAGTAGATAATTGGTATGTATGGAGTAAATCTTTGTCGAAAATGCGTTATGAAATGATTAAGAATTGTGATGCACGTATATGCGCTGGTGGGAGAAAAGTTGGATATAAGGGAAAAATGCCTGGTGTGTTAGAAGAAATTCTAATTGCATCTGAGTTAGGATGTCCGTTATATTTGCTTGGTGGTTTTGGAGGTGTTGTGCGTGATGTATGTGAACTATTACAAGATAACAAATGTTCCGATTCATTAACAGAGCAGTGGCAATCTTCATGTAATAAAGGATATAGAGAATTATTGCAAAGGTATAAAGAACAAGGCGAGGAAGTTGATTATTTGGAACTACAAAATAAATTGAGATGTATTAATTTCAATAATGGCTTAACACAAGAAGAAAATGAGATATTATTTAATACAGTATATGTGGATGAGGCTATACAATTGATTTTAAAAGGATTACAATCAATATAGAATATTATTTATAGAAAGCGGGTATAAATTATGACACACAAAGTATTTGTTAGTTATCATCATTCAAATGATCAAAAAAAAGCTGAGTATTTAAGAACAACATATGGAGATAATAATACACTTCTTGATCGTTCGTTAGATGAGTCGTATGAAAACATGACAGACGATAAAATATTGGCAGCAATTAGGCAGGAGCATTTAAAAGATTCAACAGTTACCATAGTGTTAATTGGGAGCGAAACCGCGAATAGAAAGTGGATAGATTGGGAAATTTGTTCTTCATTGCGTTCGTATGGCTCTCGAAGTCGGAACGGATTGTTGGGAATATATTTACCAACTGCTGGTGAAACACCAGCAAGATTGCAGGATAATATCGATTCCGGATATGCAGTAACAATGGAATGGGAAAATATATCATGGCAGTTGGAGAGCAAAATTGATGAAGCATTCAATAATAGAGGAAAAATTGATTTAGTGCGAAATTCGAGGAAAAGGAGAGAGAGAAACAGTTAAATATTTATGACAAAATATTGAGTATAATGTATATGGTAAACCAGAAAGCCACCAGATAGAACTCATGATGAGTAAAAAAATTCGGTGGCAAAGTACAAGTTTATAAGAGGTGAATAAAAAAATCGTGGCTACATTTTGGCTACAATAATATTACGAACGAAGTGGATTGTGCGGATAAATCATCATAAAACACACAAAAACCGCACTCATATTACACTTTGATCGCAATCGTACGATTGTAAAAGACGAGTTTGAATAACGGATTAAAATGCCGAAAGCCTGTATTTATGCGGGTTTCCGGCATTTGTTTTATCAAATGGCTCTAGTTGGGCTCTATTTGTGGGGAGAGTAATATGTTAAAGTAATAGATGCAAGAATAAGTCATTAAGGTAAATAGCAGTACACTACATCATCTACAATGTGATAAAATATGTATATATCACGTGGAAAGGGGATTTTATATGACATTAGCAGAAATGGTAAAGGTAATAAATCAGTTGCCCAATTTTTTGTATGTATTTTACAGTAATGATAAATACCATAGAGTTATTTTGGGTGGACAATCATGTTTGACAAAAGAAGCATACGATAATTTAAATGCAGCAGAATATCATTTTAATATAATGGAAGACCTTTATGAAAAGGATAATCTGACAGATGATGAAAAAGCTATCATTGGGTATAGAATGAAACGGGTAATGAATATCTGTGATTATAGACATACAAAGTTATACAGGCTTAAAGATCAAGAAGAATATCTTAAATGTCTTGATCAAGAAGCACTGGAACAAATAGGGAGTCAGATAGAAATGTATCAAAAAGCACGTGAGTATTATAGAGATTATGTGTATAACAAGAGATAATAGGAGGGGTTAAGGTATGGCACTAATTAAATGTCCAGAATGTGGTAGAGAAAATGTTTCTGATAGTGCAGAAAGTTGTCCTAACTGTGGTTACGGAATAAAAGCTCATTTTGATAAATTAAAAAATATTGTATATGTGTTACTGCTTGATTCGTCTGACTATAATAAATCTGTAAATACTTTGTTAAGTCACATGATATTGTCTAATGGAGTAGAGAATGGAACAAGGGGAAAGGTTAATAATAAAGAAGATTATGATTATTGGGTTGAGGATGGGCATCTTTTTGTTCAACAAAGAGGCTATAAGATAGTTGAATACATAATTGATGGAGAATGTTTGATTAATACAAAGAGTATATATAATGGTGATTTAGCTACTGGAAAATATATGAGTATAGAATGCACATGTCCGTGTGTATATGACTCGAGACTTACTACACATATTATATTTAATGAAGATGGATCATTTATAAAGCAAACTGATGGCAAGGTTGGTGTAAGTGGAACATATATGCGTGATGAAAAATTGCTTGCAATGAAATCGAAAGAATCATTAAATCAATCGTACTGTTATTATATATATCAAAATCATTATTGTCAGACATCATATGCAAGAATAGACAGTAGAGTTTTAGAAAATGCAAAATCATTATGTAATGAGTTAGATGAAAAACCTTATAATTCTCAGTCTATTGGTATTCCAGTAACCCCAAAAGAATCAACATGGCAACAGGCTGTTAAAAAAACAAATCAAGCAAATGGAATTACATGTCCATATTGTAAGTCAATGAATTGTAGTAAAATAAGTACAGTAAGCAGAGGATTTTCTTTTGGCTTATTTGGCTTTGGTTCATCTAAAGTTGGAAAACAATGGCATTGTAACAGCTGTAAATCCGATTTTTAGTATATAATAGTAGGTGATTATTTGAAAATAGCTTGTGTACGATGGAACGAGATTTCAAGACATAAAATAAATATATTCTTGCAGAAGCATTAGTTCTTATGTTAGGATACTATCCAAGGAAAGTACCCATGACAGGGTGGTAGCCTCCCGAGTTTTATGATACCGGGCAACCGGAATACATAGGAAGGGAGGTGGCGCCGATGACGGCTTATGAGATCATTTCGATTTTCATTGGGATATTAGCATTGTTGATGTCCTTTGGTAGCTTGATTGTAGCGTTGCTTGCCTTTCTCGATAAGAGAAACAAGCGAAAATAAAAATGCCTATCCTGTCTGATCCACAGGATAGGCGGTGTCCTTAAGGACATTCATTAACCTAAACTCGGAGCATCCACCTTTGGAGTGGGTGCTTTCTGTTTAATTAGATATTATCATTTTATGTCTGATAATTCAAGAGGTTTCGCTAATTTGGAAAAATTTTGAAAATTGCAAAGTTTAATTCTACCATCCATTTATACAGTGGAATTCTCTTCT